>LSQX01315462.1_pt1 | contig 21813 bp, 16 predicted proteins | sample 654561 | NCBI WGS metagenome assembly LSQX01 (sample SAMN04489861, study PRJNA283612) | anaerobic digester metagenome | isolation source: 4 biogas reactors fed with cattle manure at either 37C or 55C with and... | place: Denmark: Kongens Lyngby | collected 2014
GCCTTGTGGTTATGTATGGGTGCAATAACTTTTGCTCGTATTGCATCGTTCCTTATGTTCGAGGGAGAGAGCGTTCAAGGAATATTTCTGATATTATCGATGAAGCAATGCACCTTGCAGATAAGGGCTACAAGGAAATAACGCTTTTAGGGCAGAATGTGAACTCTTATAAATCTGATGACGGACACGATTTTGCGGATGTTCTTCATGCGATGAACGATATTGAAGGAATAAGGCGTATTCGTTTTATGACCTCTCACCCAAAGGATTTATCTGATAAACTAATAGATGCAATGGCGGGCTTAGAAAAGGTATGCAACCATATTCACTTGCCTGTGCAGTCGGGAAGCGACAGGGTTTTGAAGCTGATGAATCGCAAATATGATTCGGCTCATTATATGCACCTTATTGACGAGTTAAGAAAAAACGTTGAGGGTATTGAGATTACTACGGATATTATTGTAGGCTTTCCAACCGAAACTGAAGAAGATTTTGAAGCAACACTTGATATTGTAAGGCAAGCGGAGTTTTCAGCCGCATTTACATTCAAGTATTCACCAAGAACTGGAACTGCTGCCGCAAGGATGGACGAGCAAGTTCCCGAAATCGTGAAAAAAGAAAGATTGCACAGGTTAAATTCCTGTTGTACCGAAATAATTACTACGAATAATCAAAAGCATATAGGTACAATCGGCGAGGTTTTTGTTGAGGGTGTGGATATGCGTGACAAGCCTATGGCTTTTGGGAAGCTAAGCAATTTCAAAATGGTTTACTTCCCTGGGGACAAAGACTTAATAGGGCAGTTTTTGAATGTAAAAATAACTAAAACAAAGCACAACTCGCTTTTCGGTGAGTTGCTATAAGTACGGAGGAAATAATGGCGCTTACAACCGATAAACTTTCGCAAGGACAGTTGCAAAAATTGTCGCCCATGATGAAGCAATACCTAAAGATAAAAGCAGAGCATCCAAACTGCATATTACTATTTCGCTTAGGCGATTTCTATGAGATGTTTTTCGATGATGCCATACTCGTTTCTAAGGAGCTGAATCTAACTCTTACAGGCAGGGATTGCGGTTTGGAAGAGCGCGCGCCCATGTGCGGTGTTCCCCACCATGCGCACACACAGTATCTAAACGCTTTGATTAAGCGTGGCTATCATGTGGCAATTTGCGAACAAACGACAGACCCAAACGCTTCATCTGGATTAGTTGAGCGTGAGGTTCTTCGTGTTGTAACCCCAGGAACAGTAATAGACGAAGAGGTTTTGGATGAGAAATCGAACAATTTTATAGCCGCCCTCTATTCGCATAAGGATGGTTTGGGGCTTGCTTATTCTGATATATCGGTAGGTAGCTTTTACATAATGGAATTTGTTGGCGAGAATGCGTTTACGAGTCTAAACAACGAGTTGAAGCGCATAAAGCCATCGGAAATTATTACACAAGAAAACGTTTTTAATTCTAATAAGTTGTTTTCAAGCATAAAGGGAGCGTACTACTCTCATAGCTTTTCTGATAGGGAATTTGAAACTAAGAACTCCACAAATGCAGTATTGTCGCATTTTGGCGCTTCTTCGCTTGCGGCTTTGGGTGCAGAGAATTTCAAACTTGCAGTTTGTGCTGGTGGTGCTTTGATAAGTTACTTCTTGCAAACACAAAAAAATGCTTTGCAACACATAAACAAGCTAACGGTATTGCATAATGACGAGTTTATGCACATTGACGATTTCACAGTTTCGAACTTAGAACTATTATCGCCAATTAACCCAAATGCTTCGAAGAATAGCACGCTTTTGGGTTCGATTGACAATACAGGAACTCCTATGGGAAGCAGAATGCTGAAACAATGGATTACCCGCCCCCTAATCGATTTGCAAATGATAAATGAACGGCTAAACGCTGTTCAAGAGATTTTCGAAAACGAGATAAGGGCGGACAAGCTAATTCAGGTTTTGCGAGGAATATGCGATATTGAAAGGCTTTGCGCAAGGCTTACATACGGCACTTTCAATCCCAAAAATTGCGTGTCGATTGTTTCTGCATTAGAAAAGATTGATGTTCTGAAACTAATACTTGCGGATTTTAATACAAAAAAGCTAAGTAGAATTTCTGATGAGTTGGATTCGCTGCCAGAATTATTAGCGCTTTTGAGTACGGCAATTTCAGAGGACCCACCTACCAATGTTAAAGATGGTGGAGCGATAAAAGAAGGTTTTGACTCCCAATTAGACGAATATAGAGAGATTTCTTTGAACTCAAAATGCTTTCTCGCCGAGTTAGAGGAAGCAGAGCGCGAAAACACAGGCATAAAAACCTTGCGAATAGGCTATAACCGAGTTTTTGGATATTATTTTGAGGTTTCGAAGTCTTACATTAAGAATGTGCCTGATAGGTTTATTCGTAAACAAACCTTGGCAAATAGCGAGAGGTATTACACAACCGAGCTAAAGCAATTAGAGGAAAAGGCGCTTAATGCCGAGGAGTTAAGCATCGCCAGAGAAATTGAGTTATTTAACGGCATCTATGAGTATCTAAATCAATTACTTGACAGGCTGAAAAACAATGCCGAACTGATAGCAGAGCTTGATTGCTACGTGTCTTTTGCACGCGCTGCAAGGAAACATAATTATGTGAAGCCTATCATGAATAGTAGCGGCATTTTGAACCTAGATGCGTGCAGGCATCCCGTAGTAGAGCGCACAATAAGCGAACGGTTTAATCCCAACGACATAAAAATGGACATGGATGAGAATAGAGTTTTGATAATCACAGGTCCAAATATGGCAGGTAAAAGCACGTATATGCGTCAAACGGCTTTGGCGGTGTTGATGGCTCATATAGGTTGCTTTGTACCAGCTCAAAGCGCAGAAATCTGCGTTGTTGACAGAATTTTTACAAGGGTCGGTGCGAGCGATAACCTTTCTTCGGGTCAAAGTACATTCATGGTTGAGATGAGCGAAATGGCTTGCATTCTTAACACAGCCACAAAAAACAGCCTGCTGATTCTTGACGAAATCGGCAGAGGAACTGCTACCTATGACGGCTTGAGTATTGCGTGGGCGGTTTTAGAGCATATCGCAAAGAATACTGGTGCAAAAACTATGTTTGCAACGCACTATCATGAGTTGACGGTACTTGAAAACGAGTATAGTTGCGTAAAAAATCTTTCGGTTTCGGTTAAAGAATTAGGCGACAATATAGGGTTTCTACACAAAATAGTAAAAGGTGGAGCGGACAGAAGTTTTGGTATTCAGGTTGGTGCATTGGCAGGGTTACCCGATTCGGTAGTTACAAGAGCAAAGCATATATTGAAAGACTTAGAAATGAACGCTCCGAATCATAAGAGTTCAAAAGTTGAAACAAGCGAACAGAGCGTTGCAGTTGACGAGATTTACTCCCAGTTATCACGCATAGACCCCGACGAGCTTTCGCCAAAGGAAGCGCTGAATTTAATTTTTCACCTGCACAAGCTAACGAAGGTGAAAAAGGGAAATTAGTATGAGTGATATTATTGTATTAGACAAGTTAATATCAAATAAAATTGCCGCAGGCGAGGTTGTAGAGCGTCCTGCTTCAGTAATAAAAGAGCTTGTAGAGAATTCGATTGACGCTAAAAGTACGGCTATTGCAATCGAAATAGTTGACGGTGGAATTACCTATATGAGGGTTGCCGACAACGGAACAGGCATGGACGAGGAGGACGCAAAGACCGCATTTTTGCGACATGCAACAAGTAAGCTAAAAAGCGAGAACGATTTGTTTGCTATTTCTTCGCTAGGTTTTCGTGGAGAGGCTTTGGCTTCTATCGCCGCCGTTTCAAAGGTTAGTCTAAAAACGCATAAGGAAAAAGCGGAATATGGAACTGCCGTGAACATTGTTGGCGGAGTAACTGAAAGTGTTTTGCCCTGCGGTTGTCCTGCGGGGACTACAATTGAAGTAATAGACTTGTTTTATAATGTTCCCGCACGTTTGAAATTCTTAAAAGCTGCACGAACTGAAGCAAGCTATATTATCGATTATGTAGCAAGAATGATACTTGCCAGACCCGATATTTCGTTCAAACTGACAAGCAATGGCAAGGTAGTTTATCATTCCCGAGGGGATTCGAACTTAAAGAACGCAATTTATAGCGTTCATGGCGAGGAATATATGCCGCATCTTAAACAGGTAAGCTATTCTGATGGCGAGCTTAGGATAAAAGGCTTTGTTGGTACAGAGCAAATAAGCAGGTCAACAAGGCAACATCAATCTGTTTTTGTGAACGGCAGGTATATTCGCTCGGGACTTGTTTCGCAAGCGGTTTCAGATGCTTATGATACAAGGATTATGACAGGGAGATTTCCTTTCTGCGTTCTTTCTATTTCGATTGACTATTCAGAGGTTGATGTAAATGTTCACCCCAACAAAATGGAGGTGCGTTTTCGTGATGAGTTGAGAATTTCTTCAGCCGTAACCGTAGCAGCAAAGCAAGCATTAGGGGTTTCACAAGCGCCGTCATATTTTGTTTCGCAACCAGAAAAACATGAGTTTTCGGAAGCGCAAGCGACCAATTTTCAATCAACCGAAAATGTAGCACCGCAAAACGATGAAGCCAATGAGCGCCTAAAAAGCATTCAAGATTTTATAAATTGCGATTGCGTTACGCCTGTTGTTGCGCCTATGGATAATACGGTAATCTTTCAAGAAAACAACGATGGCTTATCCGATTTACCACCCATATTTTCTGCACCAAAGGTATTTGAAAGCACCTATGAGCCTGTTCAAATCAATTTCGGCTTTGAGCCTTTTGAGGTTGTCGGATGTGCTTTCGATGCATTTTGGTTTTTCACTCAAAACGATACCGTATTTATAGTTGACCAACACGCAGCGCATGAGCGTATGCTTTATGAGGGCGCAATGAACGGCACATTGCAAAGCGATACACAGCTTTTGCTTACACCTTTAGTAATTACACTTACTGCAAATGAATTTAGATTGTATTCCGATAATGCAGATATTTTTCGTGAATTAGGCTTTGTAATAGATGAGTTCGGAACGCTTACTGTTCGCATAACCTCAGTTCCAAGCGTGTTTGATAAGGCACAAGACGAAGCATTTTTTAGGGACTCTTTAGAAGTTCTTGGCAAAAGCGGTTCGCTAACTTTGAAAAGTGCAAAGCGTGATGCAATTATTTCAGCTTCGTGCAAGGCGGCTGTAAAATCGGGAGCAGCCATACCCAAGAAGCTGATAGAAAGTCTGTTAGAAGAGTTCAAAACCAATGAAACTCCCCTAACCTGCCCCCATGGTCGCCCTGTTATGGTGGCAATCACGAAAAAAGCCTTATATAAAATGTTTAAACGGATAGTATAAAAGAATGAAAAGGATTATTTGTTTAGTTGGAGCAACCGCATCAGGCAAAACAGGCGTAGGCATTGAACTTGCAAAGCTGTTGAACGCTGAGGTTGTTTCAGCCGATTCCATACAGGTATACAAAGGGCTTAACATTGGCTCTGCTAAGCCAACTTTTTCAGAGATGCAAGGCATTCCGCATCATTTACTCGATGTTGTAGAGATTTGCGAAGCGAGCTTTAGCGTTTCCGAATATCGAAAGTTAGCAAGCGAGGCTATAGACGATATAATAGCACGTAACAAAGTGCCTCTTGTGGTTGGAGGAACAGGGCTTTACATAAATTCGCTAACATTCCCTTTGAACTTTGCACAGGTGAAAGCGGATTGGGATTTGCGTTCGGAGCTACTGGAAAAAGAACAGGCAGAACCATACATTTTGCACAGGATGTTGGAAGAGGTTGACCCGATTTCTGCTGAAAGATTACACAAAAACGATACAAAAAGGGTTTTGCGAGCGTTAGAGGTGTATTATCTGTCTGGTAAACCACTTTCTGAGCATGGGAACAGCTTTCAGAATCCCGCAGGTGAAGAGGTTGAGTATTCCCCTATTATTTTCGGGTTGACTATGCCGAGAGAGCTTTTATATGAGCGAATAAACATACGTGTTGACCAGATGCTTACAAGCGGACTAATAGACGAGGTAAAGGGAATATTATGTTATGGTATCGACCCTAACCTGCCTGCCTTGCAGGGTATTGGCTACAAGCAGTTGATAGCGCATTATTTGGGTTATGGCGAGGAAACAATCGAAGAAACGATTGAACTTATTAAGCGCGAAACAAGAAGATTTGCAAAACGCCAAACAACTTGGTTCAAGCGAGATAGCAGAATTAATTGGATAGATGTAACGCAATATGAATCGGAGGCTGCGATTGCAAGAGATATTGCAGAAAAGATTAAGGTTAAAACGGAGGAAACATGAAAAGCGTACAGGATAGATTTTTGAACGAGCTTAGAAAAAGCAAAGTTCCATGTACAATTATTATAGTAAATGGGTATCAGTTAAAAAATGCAATCGTGCAGGAGTTCGATAATTTTGTGATTGTTCTGATGGTTGATGGTTCTCAAAAGCTGCTTTTTAAGCATTCGATTTCCTCTATAACTCCAAATTCTCCAATAAGCTATGGCGATTACGAGGACGAAAAATGAATGCAAAATCAATAATAGAACAAGCCGAAAGAGATGTTGCAGAGATTTTTTCTCATATCCAAGAAATCGAGTTTGAGAACCAACAACGTGTGCTAACGGCATTCTCAAAAAATCGAGTTTCAACAAGGCATTTTGCGCCTTCATACGGCTATGGCTATGATGATATTGGCAGGGATACTTTTGAAAGGGTTTTTGCAGAATCCATGTTTTGCGAGTCCGCCATTGCGAGATTGCATATTTTATCAGGAACCCATGCAATATACATGGCATTAGATGGTTTGCTTAACAGCAACGAAACAATTATTTTTGCGACAGGTGAGCCTTATGATACATTGAAAACCGCAATTAATCACGAAAAATCCTTCAAAAGCAGAAATATAAACTGCGTTACAATCGACTTGTTAGAAAACGACCAAATCGATTTTGAAAAAGTTATCGAGGCAGTTCGCAACCATAATACAAAGATGGTTTATGTGCAACGCTCTCGTGGGTATTCGTGGAGAAAATCGGTTTTGCCAAGTGAAATGGAGCAGTTGTTCTTTGAGGTTCATAAAGAAAACAATCAAATCATCACCTTTGTGGATAATTGCTATGGCGAGTTTGTATGCGAGAAAGAACCGACTTGCTTTGACGCCGACATTCTAACAGGCTCTATGATAAAAAATCCCGGCGGAGGATTAGCACCTACAGGCGGTTATATTGCAGGTAAAGCAAAACTAATAGAGCAATTAGAGCATAGGCTTACCGCTCCTGCAATTGGCAGGGAGATTGGCTCTTACGCAGGAGGCTATATGCAGTTTTATCAAGGGCTATTTCTTGCTCCTCATGCAACTGCGCAGGCAGTGAAAACTGCTGTGCTTTTTTCAAGAGCTTTCGAGTTGATGAACCTTGAAACGAGTCCTAAATCCGATTCCGTTCGCTCTGATATCGTTCAGGTTGTTAAATTTAATGATGAAAAAAGCCTTATAAGGTTCTGTCAAACAGTTCAGTCGGTTTCGCCCATTGATGCTTTTGTAGTTCCCGAACCATCGGATATGCCAGGGTATGAGCACAAGGTAATTATGGCGGCAGGCACTTTCGTTCAAGGCTCAACCATTGAGCTTTCTGCCGATGCGCCTATTCGCCTACCCCACACCGCATATATTCAAGGCGCATTGACCTATTCGCATGGAAAGTATGCCGCTTTGAAGTGCGTTGAGTCATTATTGGAGAGCTAATATGAAACGGGTTCTAACCGCAAAAGGTGCAAAACTTCTTGATTCTCACATGATTTCAGATTTGGGAATCCCTTCTATGGTGTTAATGGAGAATGCAGCGGCTGCAGTTTGCTCTCAAATCTCTAATGAAAATGGCTTAATTCTTGTTTTGTGTGGAGTTGGCAACAATGGCGGAGATGGAATTGCAATCGCAAGAAAGCTAATGATTGAAGGCAAAAATGTTCACGCGTTGATGCTTGGAAATCCGATAACAGATGATGCTAAGTTAAATCTAAGTGTAGCTGAAAAGTTAGGGCTTCCTATTACCTTTATAGAAAATGTTGAACAATTACAAAAGCATTTATCGGAAAAGCCTGCAATAATAGTCGATGCACTTTTTGGAATTGGATTAAGCAGAGAAATTCTCGGGCTTTATTCTGAAGCAATCGAACTTACAAATCAAACAAACGCAATTAAAATTGCAGTAGATACCCCCTCTGGAATCAATGCCGACACCGGCGAGGTTATGGGCTGTGCTTTTAAGGCAGATGTTACTGTGTCCTTTCAAACCGCAAAGCGAGGACATTTGGTTTTCCCCGGGCGAGATTATTCAGGGAAACTAATCATCGCAAAAATCGGCGATGCGATTAAAGATTACGTATTTGATTCAAACGAATATTTGATTGAGGAATCAGATGTTCAAGAAATTTTGCCTAAACGAAAAGCCAATTCACACAAGGGCAACTATGGCAAAGCACTTTTGATTGCAGGTAGCAATGAATATGTTGGGGCTTGTGTAATGTCTGCTACGGCTACTTTGCGAGCAGGTGCAGGACTTTTGAAGGTAGTAACACCAAATAAGGTTGCACAGGTTTTATACAGCAGCTTGCCCGAAGCCATGGTTTATAGCGACTTTTACGATTGGAATGGATTTTTAGCACATTCAAAGGAGTTTGAAAAGCTACTTGATTGGGCAGACTGCATAGCAATAGGCTCTGGTATGGGTGATTCGGAAGCGATTGCAATAATTCTTGAAATGGCACTTTCTACAAATAAACCAATAATAATTGATGCTGACGGCTTGAATGCGCTTGCAAAAAGCGAAATTAAACTACACAACAATGTTCTTATTACTCCTCATATCGGAGAGTTTAGCAGACTATCTCAAAAAACAAAGTCGGCAATCTTGGCGGATTCCGTAAGCATAGCAAACACCTTTGCAAAGGAAAATGCAATTGTGCTTCTGCTAAAGGGCGCAACAACCATTATTAGTGCTTATGGTGAACGGATTTATTATGATGTTTCTGGTAATCCAGGTCTTTCCACAGGCGGAAGCGGTGATGTGCTTACTGGCTTGATTTTGGGATTGTTGGCGCAAGGACTTTCGCTTGAACACGCTGCAAGCTGTGGTTCTTTGCTGCTTGGGATAGGCGCAGACGAAGCCGTAAAGCATCTATCGTTAAGGGGAATATTGCCTACAGACGTTCTTGAACATATTTAATTTATGCTCTCAAAAAAAATTTTTAGAAGGTGTTGACAAACGAATTTTCTACTGCTATAATCAAATTAGCACTCAACGGTCAAGAGTGCTAACAACAATATATTAAAGGAGTTGATTTTAATGGCATTAGTACCAATTAGAGCGAGAAGTGCATTAAGCACCAGCATTGCAGACTTCAACAATTTCTTTGATAACTTTTTCGCCGACAATTGGCAATCGAGAAAAAGCGTCATCAAGATTGATGTTGCAGAGGACGAGAAAGCCTACACAATTGAAGCGGAGGTTCCCGGAATCAGCAAGGATGAATTAAGCATTACGCTTGAAGACGGACTCTTGAAGATTTCCATAGAAAAAGAAGAGAATGTTGAAAATTCCGAAAAGAACTACATTCACAAGGAAAGGCGATATACGTCAACAAGCAGAAGCATGGTGTTATCAAACGCAGCTTCTGACGGCGTAAAAGCAAAGCTCGATAACGGAGTGTTAACTGTTACAGTTCCGAAAATCGAGCCTGTTAGCCCACCTATCAATCCTATAGAGATTGAATAACCCTAAAAATACAGCGGTTGACCACCGCTGTATTTTTAGCAATAGTGTTAGCGGGCGAACACAAGAGTGTCGCCCCTACTACTTTAAGAGTGTTTATTGTTTCAATATCGGTTTTTTTGCCCTATTTTCCGCCTTTTTGTTCGCATTCGCCTAATGTTGTATCTAATTTTTCTGTCAAGCAAAAAGGTATATGGAGAGTCTGACAGGGTTTCCCACCGCTGTATTTTCATTTCTTATTACATATACTTGGGTTATTACCGTTTGCATAAATCATTATAGTAGAAAGCCCTACACCAATAGCTCCAACCCACCAAGGCATTTCGACACCCGCCGTAACACCAACATTTATTACAGCAGTGAAAACGGCACTAACCATTCCAATCCAAAACAAAGGACTTTTCATTCTGCTTCTTAACCGAACAAGCTGAAGCCTTTCACCGTTGCCGTTGCCGTTGCCGATACTGTCCAAATTATCTTGCGGGGTATCTGTCATACTCTCACCTCGATTCAATTATGTTTTTGATACATTCCCCATATATTTAGCACTTCCAACTGTAAGTGAAACAGCTATTTTGTCCGGTAATTCAGTTTCAGAATGTGCTTTGATAAATCTATCGATTGCATCCATCGTGTTTTTGCCGCATATTCCGTCAGCTGTACCGCTGTTGTAGCCCAAAGCGTTTAGTGCAACCTGTAGCGATTTAATATCATCACCTCGCATTAGTGGCGATGTAATTTTAAGAACCTTTGCCACCTCAATCACCTCCTCATAAGAAAAAATATTCGTCATCAATCCTCGATAACCCCACTTAAATTCGCTTTCTGTGGTTATCACGCATCCGTGCATCAATCCTCTAACCTGAAGAAACAAAGGCTTGCCATCAGCAGTAAAGCCACATACCCAGCCCACATGAGTTTTTTTAGTATCCGAGCCATTGAAAACCGCCTCACCTATTACCCAAGGTCTATCTATGTCAGAAATAGCACCCTTGTCTGTGCTGTACTTTACATAAGTGCCATTTGAAGTTGTGTTGTTTCCTAAAAACTTGTCAAGAATACCATGGCAATCGCTTGCTATTACCTTTCTTTCAACCCAACCCTCTGTAGCCTTTAGGTATTGCTCTCTTGTGAAATTTGACCTTGGAGAATAATAATTCTTCCAACGCTCGTCGAGCACCTCTTGAGTTACTAATACCGCGTGTGTGCCGTACAAATATTCCCACTCACCATCCGAGCCAATCTTGTTATAAGGAATCGGATATATTCCGTCCTTTGGGGCGCTTGCCTTTTTTGCATGTGTTAATGCAAATCTGATAAATTCATATACGTTTTTCATACTCACCTCTCATTTTATTGGTTATATTTATTGATAATAATCTTTATGAAATTTTGTGCATATATAGAATATTTTTTTTCTTGGACTTGCACTAATATTTAACTTTGAAATTCTCCCAAAAACCATTCTGCGAATTATTAAGCGCATTTGTGCATAAATATTTCTATAACTTTTTTTAGGAGCAGAAAATGGAAACCAATTTGAGTAATTTTTCGAGCTATGAACCCCCACGCAGGGTTTAATATAAACGAAGCGGTTTAAGTACATCTAAAAAACGCAAGGGCGGTAACAACGGAAACCTTATGCCCCTAAAAATAGGCTTATGCCTTGGGATTTGCCTTGTTGTCGTTATGGTAAATGTGTTTTTGTCGCCACTAATGGCACGCGTTTCAAAGTTAGCTGAAAATCCTAAGAATTCTGATGATAGCGGAGTGTTAGGCAGGTTGCGATTTGTTGAGCTTCCCAGTATTTTAGAGGTTTTTGCAGGCGGTGATAAGCTAACGCTTCCTGTAAATTATCAATCGGCTTCTCTTGATGCGACAAGCACCGAGCTTGAATTGAAGTGCGCACCTTATGCTACTGTAACGACCTGTGCTGAAGGCGTGGTAAAGAGCATTGGTGTTGACGAAAAACTTGGAATGTACTTAGTAATTCGCCATGATGACGATTTAGAAACCCTTTACTATGGCTTTAGCGCAATAACTGTAGAAGAAGCGCAACCTATTAAAAAACTTGACACATTAGGAGTATTAAGCGAAGAAGGTTTACTTGTTATGAAAGTAACACAATACGGAGCGCCAAAAAACCCTTGCGAGTATTTCCCTGTAAACTCAGTGGCTAAAAAGTAATATGGAGTTATTCTCTATAGGGCGCATTAGCATTAAATGCAGTATCTTTTGCTTGCTTTTTATTATGATTGCTGTTGTGCTGGATTCAATGCGGGCTTTTATTTTAATAACAATAGCGTTGACGCTTCACGAGGTATGCCATACGCTTGTTGCCATCAAGTTAGGGATTGAAGTTGGCTCAATAGAAGTTCAACCCTTTGGCTTTGTTGCAAGGCTGAACACAAAGAACATTCCTTGTAGCGACGAGTTGGCTATTTCGTTAGCAGGACCTGTGTTCAGCTTAATATCCGGTTTTTCGGTTGTGGCAATTATGCAGTTAACCGCAACCAATAGTCCGCTTCTATGGGACTTTGCATTGATTAGCATCTCATTGGGTGCTATAAATCTACTCCCCGCCCTACCCCTTGACGGTGGCAGAATCTTGGCTTCCCTTTTAGAAAGAATCTCATCTTATCGCACAGCACTATTGATAACGGCTTGGATAGGCATAATAATCGCTACATTCGCTATTTTGCTAGGAATTATTATTCTGCTGTTTTACTCTGTGAATGTAACATTGTTAATGATGGGGCTGTTTTTGTTTTTTGCTGCTATTAAAGAGATAAGGCTATCAAAAACCTCAAAGATTTCTGGAATGATTAGAAGGGCAAATTCACTTCGCAGTGGACATTCACTAAACATTAAACAGCTTGTACTACATAAAGGGGTTTATGCGGTAGATGCGCTAAAAATGCTTAACACAAACAGTTACAATGTCTTCATAATATTAAATGACAATATGCAGAAAATAGGTGAGTTCAGCGAAAACGAGCTATTAAAAGCCTTAGCTTCTATGGGTAACGATATTACTGTTGGCGATATAATCTATATAAAATAAAGGCGGCTGTTACGCCGCCAATACTTTGGATGTTTAGGGAAAGCTATTATACTAAGCCCTGTGCTATCATTGCATCTGCAACCTTTTTGAAGCCTGCGATGTTTGCACCTGCAACGAGGTTGTAGCCCAATCCGCATTCTTCTGCTGCTTTTGCTGATTCCTTGTGGATGTTAACCATGATTGTTAAAAGCCTTTCGTCAACTTCCTGTTCGCTCCATGAGAGTCTGAGGGAGTTTTGGCTCATTTCCAAACCAGAAACTGCAACACCGCCAGCGTTAACTGCCTTTGAAGGTCCAACTACTAAGCCTTTATTCATTATGTAATAGAGAGCTTCGTTTGTTGTGGGCATGTTAGCAACTTCGATGTAGTATTTTGCGCCGCTTGCTACAATGCTTTCTGCGTCAGCCATTCCAACTTCGTTTTGGAATGCGCAAGGCATGTAGATGTCAGCTTTTTGCTCCCAAGGCTTTTTGCCGGGGAAGAACTTTGCACTGGGGAATCTATCTGCATAATCCTGTGCACGGTTGCGACCTGAGATACGCATTTCAACCATGTAATCATGCTTTTCTTTTGTTGAAATGCCTTCGGGGTCATAGCAATATCCGTCAGGACCTGCAAGTGTAACAACCTTTGCGCCAAGTTCAGAAGCCTTTTGTGCTACGCCCCAAGCTACGTTGCCGAACCCTGAAATTACAATTGTTTTGCCTTTGATTGTATCCTTCTGATGCTTCAATACTTCGTTTAGGTAATAAACTGCGCCAAAGCCTGTTGCTTCGGGACGAATTACGCTACCGCCAAAGGACCTGCCCTTGCCAGTTAGAACGCAGTTCTCGTAATTGCCACGAATTCTCTTATATTGACCAAACATATAGCCAACTTCACGTGCACCCACTCCAATATCACCAGCAGGAACGTCAGTATTAGGGCCGATATGACGATAAAGCTCTGTCATAAAGGCTTGGCAGAAACGCATGATTTCGCCGTCGCTTCTTCCGTTCGGGTCAAAGTCCGAACCGCCCTTACCACCGCCCATGGGCAATGATGTTAGGCTGTTTTTGAATGTTTGCTCGAATCCCAAGAACTTCATAACCGAAAGGTTAACATGAGTAGCGAAACGTATACCGCCCTTATAAGGTCCGATTGCGCTGTTAAACTGTACTCTGTATCCACGATTTACATGGGTTTTGCCATTATCATCTGCCCAAGTTACACGGAACTCGATAACGCGCTCAGGTTCAATCATTCTTTCCAAAAGCGACATTTTTTGATATTCCGGATGCTTGTCGATAACGGGTTCAAGAGACCTTAGAACTTCCTCAACTGTTTGAATGAATTCAGGCTCATGCGAGTCTTTTTTTCTTACCTTTTCAATGACTTCTTCGATGTAAGCGTTCATGAAATACCTCCGAAAATTTTTATTTTGCCTTTACGGGCATTAAAAGCCCATTCTTGGCATCAATGTTATCATAAGACAATAAATCAAAATTGTCAACGGATTCCAAGAGATATATTGAATATAATTAAGAAACGCCTTTGCAATCATAAATCCGCCTGCTTGGACATAGCTATTGTAAAATGGTGTTTTATACGGTGATGATATGATGAATGTGTTTTGGGGCATTATGATATTTTTTGGGCTTGTGATTGGTCTTTTGAATGGACAACAGGGCGAGCTTGTTACTGCAATGATAACAGGCGCAACCGATGCGGTAATGCTTTGTATCGAGCTTGCAGGCGCTTACATGATTTGGATGGGACTTATGGAAGTTGCAAGCGATATGGGCGTTATAGAAAAACTCTCAAATGCTGTACGACCTGTGCTTTCAAAGCTGTTTCCTAAATCAAAAAGTGCTATTGCTCCTATTACGCTTAACCTTGCTGCAAACTTCTTTGGCTTAGGGAGTGCCGCAACACCATTTGGGCTAAAAGCCATGTCTGAATTACAAAAATACAACCCCAACCCTACTGTTGCAACAAACGATATGTGTATGTTTATTGCACTCAACGCCTCGGCTTTGGAATTGTTACCTACAACAGTTCTTTCAATGCGAGTGGTTGCGGCTTCGAACGATGTTTACATAGTTGTAGTGCCTACCTTCATAGCTTCCATTGTGGCTTTTGTTACGGCTGTGGTTTGCTGCAAAGTTTTTGAATCAATAGAAAATAAAAAGCAAAAGGAGTGAAGGTTTGGAGATAATTCTTCCCGTACTATTGGTAATTATGTTTATGATGGCGGCATACAAGAAAACCTCTGTGTATGATTCCTTTGTGCGTGGGGCAAAAAATGCGCTGCCTGTTCTAATTTCGATACTCCCCTACATGGCGGCTATGCTTGCGGCAATAAATATTTTTCGAGCTTCAGGTGCATTGCAGGGCTTCATCGATTTATCATCACCAGTTATGGAGTTTATCGGCATTCCGAGAGAACTCACACCCTTAGTAATTCTGCGTCCATTTTCGGGCAGTGCGGCAATTGCCCTATTAGACGATATTTTCAAAACCTGCGGACCAGATTCCTATCAAGGAGTGTTAGCTTCAGTTATGTTAGGCTCAACCGAAACGATTTTTTATACAGTAGCATTGTATTTCGGCTCAATAGGTATTAAGAAAACAAGGTATAGCATTCCAACAGCTTTAATTAGCGGCATTGCAGGAATCGCAGCTTCGATTATTGCAGTACAGCTTATGTGGAAATAACTCTAATTATTTGAGATGCCAAGCTCAACTGCTGTACTCTTAAACGCAGGGAGCTTTTGAATATTTCTTTTTTTAAGCTTTTGCAGGAAATCTTCCTCACACATCGGTCTATCGAAATAATAGCCCTGTACTATATCGCATCCAGCGTTGCGAACTAACTCAAGTTGCTCTTTAGTTTCAACACCTTCAGCTATCGTTAACAGCTTATGCTTCTTAGAATAGTAGAAAATACATTCTAAAATAGTGTCTAATACTAAGGACGACTTGCTGTTTTTCAAAAAGCTCTTATCGATTTTTAGAATGTCGCAATGCACATCCTTAAGTAATGATAGTGTCGATAAGCCTGCCCCAAAATCATCGATTGAAACGAGGAAGCCTGCCTCTCGAATGCTATTCATACAGGACACAATTTTGTCGTGGTTGAAAACAAAAGCGGATTCAGTAAGCTCAATCTCTAAAAGGCGGCGTGGGATATCGTACTTTGCCGCTGTAGAAATTAAACGATATACAAATTCTTGACCAAAGTTGTTTACCCTTGAAAAGTTAATCGAAATAGGCACACATGGGTTGCCAAGGTCGATTTGCTTGCGTAAAAATTCGCATACGGTTTCGAACATGTACCAATCGAGCTTGATAACTAACTTGTTCTTTTCAAAAAGGCTTATGAACCTTTCGGGTAAAAGTATTTCTCCATTAGGTCTTTTCCAACGAACTAATGCTTCTGCTCCTACTATCTTTTCGGTTTTGCAATCATATTTTGGCTGATAGTAGGCTAAAAACTCTTTGTTTTGCAGGGCAAACTCCATGCTACTGCTTAGCTCAATTTCCTCTGTCATCCTTTGGTGAATTTCATCGCTATAAAGTGCAATATTGTTTTCGTAGTTGCCCTTTATGGTGCGCTTTGCGGTTCTTGCCTTGTCGAGCATTGCATTCATATCTTCTGTGGTGTCTTTTATCTCATACAAGCCGTAGCTTAGTAATAGCTTAAAGCCTTGAATTAAACTTCTAAATTGATTATCAAGTAGCTCTACCGCTCTAATAGCTTCTGATTGATTCTTAAAGGATAAAAGCGCTACAAAATGGTCTGCTTCGGTATGGGCGCATATCTCGTTTTCGTCGCAGCTTTCGGATAATATGTTTGCAATCTTCCTTAGCACGTCATCGCCAATTTCATTGCCGTACATAACATTTAGATTGTCAAAACGGTTGATATCGAAATCAACTACAAAGTATTTATTGCCATTTGCATTAGCGAGTATCTCTGCGCCCTTATGCTTCAAGCCATAGTAATTTAGTATGCCTGTTAGCGAATCTTTATATTCTTTTACGGTAATAGCTTCAAGCATTGTTCTTTTGCGCTTGTTTCCATGAATGCTCTGTTTGATTTGATACATTGTATCTTCAGCTTTTTTCTGCAACAAACGCATAACCATGGGGCTTACTTGAGTTACCTTTTCATCAATATAGCCACATGCTGCAGAAAGCGTAAACTCGCTGTTCTGATTGTACTTGCTTATTGCATTTTCGAGCTTTTCAACTGCATTTTCTGGCACATCATCATCAACAAAAATCAAGGCGAACTCATCACCGCCAATTCTAAAGCACTCACCCATTCCGCCTGAAGCAGTTTGCATACACATAGCCAAAGCTACAATTAGCCTATCGCCTATTTCGTTGCCGTAATTATCGTTGATGTCCTTTGTTCTGTTTAAATCGGCAATAATTATTGCAATGCGCTTAAAGGCAATATCGCCCTTTCCTAACTCCATAAGCCTTTGGTCGTATGCCGCACGGTTTCCAACCCCAGTCATGGTGTCAGTATATGCCATGCGCTTATATAGGTTAAAATGAACATGCTCTCTTATCAACTGTCGGTTTTTCCTCCAAGCGAAGTATGAAAGGAAGATTAAGTATAGCGCTAAGCTAAGCTGACAAAGGAAGATATATCCCTTACCGAACCTATAAGAGGAAAAGAGAATAGCTATTGTAGCAAAGAATAACATCGTACCATAGAAAACTGCTTGAACCTGCGTCGATTTCTTCACATTGAAGTATAAAACCACGAGCAATATTAAAGCGATTACTGATATCAGAGAAATAGTAATGGTTAATGAGATTTCAAATCCCATAATCCCCGTTAAATATAGGAACGAAATCAAGAACAGATTCATTATAAGTGTTACTGATAGAAAATAAAAAACGTTAGCGCACTTCGGGCAAACACCCTTAAGGAAAAGCAAGTATGGTATTGGCATTATCATAAAGGTATAGTATTTAATAAGCTCTATAAGGCGACCGTTCTTTATAATAAGTTGAAGGAGTTGCGAATCCGAAAGCATCCAGATACCAACTAAAAACAGTAGGAAAGAAAGATAAATCGTTGTCAAGCTACTTTCACTGTCTAAGCCCTTTTGAGCAGAGAACATAATGAACAAGCCTATACTTAGTGCGAACAAAATTGCAATAATCAAAAACGAAGCTGCCCTTTGCTGCAAAAACAAAGATAATGCAGAACCATCAGAGCCGATTGTAATGCTTGGTAGGCGAACTGTGTCATTTACTGCAACATACTGAATTGAAAGGGTTTTGCCCGCAGAGTTTGAAGGTAGCTTTACAACGCAATAATTATTACCTATGATATTTTGAGGGTCTGCTACACCGTCCATTGCGTACTCAAATATTACATCGCTGTCAATGCTAACTCGAACGGCTTGTTGCTCGCTTAGAAAGAATATAGTATTGTTTGTGTTGGATTCAACAGATAGCGTTTTGTAAATCGTAACAGTCTTCTTGTTGATTGGCTGAGCATTATCAACATGCGAAATTGGGATTTTTGTAGTATCATCAAAGTAATACCATGAGTGCCCAAAATCTTTATAGTCTTCAAAGTCGATTGCGGACTCTGCCTTGCCAATTTCAAAGCCCTTAGCAAAGAATAAAACAATGACTGCAATGATTATTACAGCAAGCGAAATAGTAAGCACTTTTAGAGGTTTAACGCCCTTGCTTAATGCTTCTGACCTATTAACAAACTTTACATTGCTCTCAACGCTCATTTATTGTCCCCGTATCAAAGCAACATTTCCTATAAAATTCAAATCCATGTTGTCATTTTATACTGTTTTTAGGCGAAAATCAATATAATTAGATAATAAATAATATGAACTTTGAAATTAAATTTCGAACAATATTTGCTTTGTTCGGTTTTTTGTGCTAAATTAAAGAATCCGCTAACTCTAAAGCATTTTAAAGAATATATTTCCGATATTATCATTGACAAATTTCGACAAGTATTATAGTCTTAAATAAATGCCTTTTTGGTAATAATTAGGCAAACAAATTTTCACATATTAAGAGGTGTGTATGAAAAAAAGTTGCTCAAAGAAGCAGGCTTTTACCATCGTGGAGCTAATTATCGTCATAGCCGTTATAGGCGTATTGGCCGCAATACTTATTCCTGCTTTTACTAACATAATTGCAAAGGCAAATGCAAAATCTGCGTTATCAGACGCAAGAAATTCACTTCTACTGTTTACTGCCGAAAATTTAGAAATCACAGACGGTCAGATTGCAACAAGCATAGTAATATTTGTGGAAAAGGCTAAGCAGTATTACATTTACGGATGCGATAATCAAGGTGATGATGCAGGAGTGCTTGAACAATCAGCAGGCAATCCCTACGATTATCAAGACTTTACTGAGTTGGTTATCGATTACAACTGCCCAAGCAAGGATATTCTTGGCACAGAAGAAGAAAGCAATTATGCAGTGTATCTAAGAACAGAGCCATCGGGTTCTGGGCTAAAGGGTAAACTATCAATGGAAGAAATAAATAATCGTTTCATCAATCTTTCAAATAAAATGGCTAATAGCAAGTTTCCAAAGACTGTAAAGGTTTTTGATGGCTTTCTAATCGGGAAAATTCTCGATGCTACTTCTGCACAAACTGTTGGCACAAAACCCGGCGAAAAGCCAGGTGGACAACCCGGCGATAGCGGCACTACTCTACCCAATTACTCGCTGAATTTTGATGCAGATGGTGGTACTCTAAGTCTTCCCGCAGGCTTTTCAAACGGTCAGAAATTCAAGGGTGGAGAGAATGTTGCCGAAATAGTTGCAGAAGCTACAGCCACAAAGGATAACTTCACATTCATGGGATGGACAGATGGTGAAATCACTTATGGCAGCGAATACTCTGGTGCAATTCAGATTTCAAAGGACATTACGTTAACAGCTGTTTGGGAAGAAAGCAAATATTCCATAACTTATGCGCCTGACAATGGCGAGGATAATTTTGATGGCGGTAGCTATTCACAAGGCGAGGAAGTAATTTTAGCTGATGCACCAGCGAGGGATGGCTATCATTTTAACGGCTGGTACTGCTCTGTAAAGAATATGACCTTCGGCGCAGGTGGTAGCTACGAAATGCCAAATCAAAATATTACCTTAGGGGCTATTTGGTTCGAAAAATATGAGATTAGCTTTGTTAATAACGATGGCATTGGCGAAGTGCCTTCTATGACTATGCATTACGCTGGCTATGAATTAACGCTCCCTGCTGCGCTTTCAAAAGAGGGATATACATTCAAAGGCTGGCTATGCAGCCATGATAGTATAGTTTACGATGAAGGGGACACATACATAGTTGAAGCTGATGCTATTTTCACAGCTACATTCGCTTTTAATGGTCCAGTTGATTATGAGATTGAGTTTTCTATTTTTGATGTTTTCAACGAACAACATAGCACAATCAAAGCAACTGTAAGTCTGATGTCGGGAGAATCAATTACGATTAACGATGGTAACTTTTCCGATTATTTTGGAGATTGCAAGCCTAACACTACCTTTTCGCAAACTTTTACAGCAAGCGGTTCAACTATAACACCTGCCCAACAAAATGTTGACGTGATAAGATTTGTCATTATTGATAGCAAGGAGTTCATCAAAGTTACTACACTAACAGGACTAAATAAGATAGATGATAGTGCGGCTAATATGAGCAAAAATTACCTCATGCAAAATGATATTACCAGTGTCGGTGATTTTACCCCTTTGGGCTGGGTTGGTAATTCAAGTTCGAATAAAATTCCATTCACAGGAATCTTTGATGGTAATCACTACACGATAAGCAATTTCAAAGCGGATTTTGGTGCTAACAGTGCTAATCAACAGAATTATGTGGGTCTTTTCGCTCATAATAGCGGAACGATTAAGAATTTGGAGCTGATTTGCAGCGATTCGATATTCGGCTTAACCTATGTAGGAGGAATAGCAGGCAAAAACGATGGCACAATTTCGAGTTGCGTTGTTATAAATGACGGAAACACAGTAGGCGCACAGCAAAACAACGGGCAAGCAGGCAATGGCTTCTCGGGTGGTATGACAGGTTATAATTCCGCAACAGGAAAAATACTAAATTGCACAAGCGATGTTTCACAGGTCTTTGCGTATTCACGCTCGGGCGGTATAGCAGGCATGAACCTTGGACAGATTTCGGATTGCGAAGCATTGGGCGGTGTAAACTCTGAATACAGCTTGGATGCGACTGTTAGCGCTCCCAAAAACAATATTTCACTCTATTATGTAGGCGGAATAGCAGGCTCAAACAGCGGTACGATTTCGAATTGTGAAGTGCCTGTGCATAAAAATGCAATTTCGGGTACAAGATGGGTTGGCGGAGTTGCAGGTATGAACTCACCTAATGCAACCATAGAAAACTGTGTTATAACGATTAAAAACGACAAAGAGATTACTGGTCGTAGCATGGTGGGCGGAGCTGTAGGGCTTAATGACCAAGGAACAATCACTACCACTCACGTTGCTATGAATTCAAGTCTCGAAAGAATAGTTGCCGTAAGCTCAACAACAAAAACCATTGGCGGAGTAAGCGGTACTGGGGTTTACCTCGGCGGCGTTGCAGGCGCAAATGATAGCGGCACTATTTCAAAGTCAAGTTATTGTGCACTCAACGGAGGAGATATCTATGTTGATAATACAGGCGGTACTGATAAGCAATACTACTATGTCGGTGGAATCACAGGCAGAAACAGCGGTACGATTTCAGAAACATGGACGTATAGACCGTATTTAAACACAGAAACATATCTTTCGCTTGGCGACAGTAACTTCAATGTTGCAAATGCTGGTTGCTTACAAGAGGTTGCGGAATTGCAGGACAAAATGCAAGCGGCGGAAGCATAATAAACTGCTGGTCTAAATCTGCCATAGTAAGCGGATATAGGATGCTGGGAGGTTTGGTTGGCTCTAACC
>LSQX01284506.1_pt1 | contig 21811 bp, 20 predicted proteins | sample 654561 | NCBI WGS metagenome assembly LSQX01 (sample SAMN04489861, study PRJNA283612) | anaerobic digester metagenome | isolation source: 4 biogas reactors fed with cattle manure at either 37C or 55C with and... | place: Denmark: Kongens Lyngby | collected 2014
CGTCCGCGACTTCTACCCCAAAGGCACCAACTTCCGCGACATCACCGACACCCAAATCGCCGAAATGCAAGACCTCCTCAACGGCCGCCCCCGCCGCGTCTTGCAATGGCACACCCCCACCGAGAAAATGGCCGAACTACTCACCGGTGGTGCACTCACCCCATGAAACCGCCCCCAACGCGCATGCAGGTTGGGAGGTCGGGTTCGTGTTGGGAAGTGAACGTTCGTGCCGGGAGGCCCTCCTGCTTATCCGAGTGCGCTCACCGAGGACCCCTATGCGCGTCCCGGGAAAGTGTCGGAGGCGTCCTCTAGGGTCCCTTTCAAGCGGAGACAAGGGGGAATCAATGCCCAGGCAGGCCGATCTGATTCACTGGATCGAGGAAAGGGTGGACTCGGACGATGCGCTCGACGATGCGGTCGGGCTGCTGATCCTCGCTGCGCTCGAGGGGGACGCTGAGCTCGACGACTATCTCCAAGCCGGCACATCGACCAGCCGACGATCATCACGGGAAGCAGGCGATGATCCCGGTCGCCCGGCGACCGGCGCCTTCCTCCGCGAGCTGCGCGTCACTGGTTTCCGCGGCATCGGCGCGGCGGTCACGCTCAATTTCACCCCGGGCCCCGGCCTCACTGTCGTGGCCGGCCGCAATGGCTCGGGCAAGTCGAGCCTGGCCGAGGGATTGGAGCTGCTGCTGACGGGTGGGACCTACCGCTGGAAGAACAAGGGGTCCAAACACTGGCGGGAGCAGTGGCGCAATCTCCACCACGACGGCCCGCCGGGAATCGACGCGGAGATCATCGAGGAGGGCCTGGGCCCGATCGCCGTGCAGACGCGGTGGCAGGACGACGCCGTGGACGCCAGCGCCCACACCACCCGGGCGCAGCGGACCGTCGACGGCACGAAGGGCCCGCTTGAGGATGTGGCCCTGCTCGGGTGGGAGCCCGCCCTGGAGATGTACCGCCCGATGCTCTCCTATGACGAACTCGGTGGTCTGCTCGAGGCGGGGCCGAGTGAGCTCTATGACACGCTGGCCAAGGTCCTCGGCACCGAACAGCTCGGCGTTGCCATGGATCGGTTGAAGGATCGCGCCAAGGCATTGTCAGTCCCGAAACAGCAGGCCATCGCAGAGCGCAAATCGCTGCAGGCCACCGCGGCCGCGCTCGATGACGAGCGGGCCCAGGAAGTCGGGAAGCTGCTCAAACGAACGTCCCCGGACACGGCGAAGATTCGGGAGTACGCGACCGGCCTGACCCTGCCCGATGACGGCATCATCGCCGGGCTTCGCCGGCTCGCCCGGGTGGAGTCCCCCGATCCCACCCAGGTCGCTGCGGCTGCCGCGAATTTGCGAACGGCAGTCGCACGGATGGCCGACGCGGGGGAGGCCGAATCCGGACGGCGGATGGCGCGGCTGGACCTGCGTCGCCGGGCGCTTGCTCTGCACGCGGAGCACGGGGATCAGACGTGCCCGGTCTGCACGCAGGGCAACCTTGATGACGCCTGGGCCGACACCAGCCGCGACCTCGTTGCCCGGGAGGAATCGAACCTCAAGGAACTGGTCGGGGCTCGTAACGGCCTGACCTCGGCCCGCGGTGCGCTGCAGGCGCTCATCAGGAAGCTCCCCGCCCCGCTGGATCGGGCTCCGATCGAAGGGCTCGACGACGTCGTGCGAGCCGCACGGGAGGCGTGGTCGGCGTACGAAAAGATTCCCCAGAACGATCTCGACGCGGCGGACCATGCCGAGCTGCATGCGGAGGAGCTTGCGGTGCGGGTGGGGCAGGTACGCGTTGCCGCCGCCTCCGCGCTGGCCGAACGGGATGACGCCTGGGGGCCGCTGGCCACGCGGGTCTCGGCGTGGTGTGAGACCTGGGACGACTGGCTGACGAAGAGCCCGACGGTCGACCGTCTGAAGGCGGCCGAGAACTGGCTGAAACACAACGACACACGGCTCAAGAACGAGCGCATCGCGCCGATCTCCGAGGCCGCGAAACATGCGTGGGCGCTCCTGCGCCAGGAGAGCAACGTCGCGTTGGGCGACCTGCGGTTGGAGGGGGCCGCGACCCGCCGCCGGGTGGCGATCACCGCCAGCATCGACGGCGAAGAGACAGAGAGCGCGCTGCCGGTCATGAGTCAGGGCGAACTGCATGCGCTGGCCCTCGCGCTGTTCCTGCCCCGGGCAACGCTGGACGAGTCGCCGTTCCGGTTCGTGATCCTCGACGATCCTGTCCAGGCGATGGACCCGGCGAAGGTCGACGGGCTTGTGACGCTCCTGTCCGAGATCGCCGAGACCCGGCAGGTCATCGTGTTCTCCCACGACGACCGGCTGGCGGCGGCCCTGCGGCGCACCAACGCCTCCGCACGCATCCTCGAGGTCCGCAGGGGACCGGACTCGCACGTCACGATCCACTCGGTCACGGATCCGGCGAGCCGATACCTGCGCGATGCCCGTGCCCTGTGCAAGGACGACAAGGTGCCGACCGAGACGCTGCAGCGCACCCTGCCCGGACTCGTGCGGATGGCCGTCGAAGCGGCAGCGCGGGACCGATTCTTCGCCGCCCGGATCTCCCGCGGCGACGCCCTCGCGGACGTCGAAGCCACCTGGAACGAGGCCAACGGGACCCGCCAGCGGATCAGCCTCGCGATCTATGACGAGGTGATGTCGTTGGACGGCTGGCTCCGGACGGAGTCCCGGAGGAAGGGCCTGGGCATCGCCACGAGCGGGTTTCACCAAGGGCTGCACGCCTCTCCCGAGGACGCGGTCTATCACGCGGAGCGGATGGTGGACGACGTCAGGGACGGTTCCCGATGAGACCCGCGGAAGGGCTGCTCCGGCAGGCGTACGCGGTCCTCCTCGCCGGCCACTCCCACAGCAATCGGGCCGCCTGCTGGATCGCCCGGGCCGCCCTCGAAAGCGCGGTCGACGACCTCCTCGCTCTCCGGAAGCGGGAGGCCCCCGGGGCCACGATGCGGAGCAAACTCACGGTGCTGGAGGTGGCCTACGAGCAGAATCCGAAGGTGCCGGCGCTGGCGCAGTACGCATGGGATCGACTGTCCAACGCCTCCCACCATCACGCCTTCGAACTCAGCCCCGCCGCCGCCGAGGTGAAACACCTGATCGAGATCGTGCGGAAGTTGGTGATCGCGGCAAAAGGCGCACGGGTGGACGTCCCAATCGACTGGTGACGGACTTCGGGTTGAACCATTGCGGGACGGCACCGGGTCTGACGGGGCTCACTCTTGCCGGAGGAGGAAGGCCTGGGCCAGCGCGTCGAGCCCGACGGCGAGGTTGGCCATCTGGGGCACCATCGCGCGCGCGGGGTTGCTCTGCCAAGCGATGAAGCTGCCGTCGAACCCGGCGATCGCGAAGTGGCTCAACTGTGCCGCCACCTCGGCGGCGCGGGCGGGGCCCAGGTCGGCGTACGCGCCCGCGATCTGCACCTCCATATAGTCGCGGCCGTCATCGCGCACTCGCGTGATGACCGCCCCGACTTCCGTGTCGGCGGCCTCGCTGCTCATCAGCAGCGCCGCCCCTCGGCCGCGCACTACACGGGCCTGGCGGTTGCCCTCGGTCGTGTGATCAAACAGGAGGCGACTCCCGAGGAGATCGAGGCGATGAACACCATCCCCGAGAACCTCGTCACCCCGTGGGAGCCACCCCTCAACGCGCCACCGACACTGACTGGCGGCTGGGTCCGTGGTGAGCCGGGGGACGCTTCCATCGTCGGGCGCTATCTGCCGCAGCCGATCGTCTGCGACCCTCTCGGATCGACGGCACGGCTTGACGAGCACCTGCCGAAGGGTTTCGTGTTGCTCGGCAACGACGTGGACCCGACCACCGTCCTGTCCCCGGCCGAGAAGGAAGGCTGGGATGCGCTGGGTGCCGCGTACCTCGCTGTCCGCCCCAAGACCTCCCACACCCAGGCAGCCAGTGACCTCGTTGATCTCGAGGACGCGGTGCTGCCCTGGTTCGACCGTTATGGCGCGCGCGTCGTCGCCGTCCGCCCTGACAAGTTCATCGCCGCCGCCGACACCGATGGCCTCGCCGTCCCGGCATTCGGAAAGGAATCAGCATGACGAAAGTGACCGAACTGGCCTACGTCGTCTTCGAGGTCAGTGACCTCGCCGCCTGGGAGCACTTCGCCACATCGCTCCTGGGCCTGCAGCTCGGGGAGCGGTTCGAGGGTGGGTTCGGTCTGCGTACCGACGCCAAGGCCCATCGTTGGATCATCACCGAGGGTCCGGCTGATGATTTGGTACGCAGCGGGTTCGCGGTGGAGTCGAATGCTGCCCTCGACAGTCTGGTCTCCACGCTCACCGAGGCCGGCGTACGCATCACCGAGGCGGACGCGGCACTCTGCGCGGCACGCAAGGTCGACCGGCTCGTGCTGGTCACCGATCCGATCGGCAACGAGCTCGAACTGGTGACCGGTCTGGCCGATGCGGAAACCCCGTTCCGGAGCGACATCATGCTCGGGGACTTCGTCACCGGTGACGGGGGCGCCGGTCACGAGGTGCTGTTGTCCAAGGGGGTGCCGCGGGAGGACTACCTGGCCTTCTATCGCGACCTCCTCGGATTCCGGGTCAGCGACACCATCGTGGAGGAGCTTGCGCCCGGGATGGTCGCGGACCTGATCTTCCTGCATTGCAACCCCCGCCATCACAGTCTCGCGATAGGCGATCTGCCCCACCCGAAGAAGATTCACCACTTCATGCTCGAGGTCAGTGACATGCGGGACGTCGGCATGGCCCACGACCGCTGCCTGGATGCCAAGCAGCCCTTCGAAATGACGCTCGGGATGCACCCGAATGACCGGATGTTCAGTTTCTATGTGCGGACACCCTCGGGCTTCTCGGTCGAGTATGGCTGGGGCGGACTCCTCATCGACAGCAACACCTGGGAGGTTGCGACACTCGACCGTTTGCACACCTGGGGCCACCGACCGCCGGAGGTCGTTCACGCCCTGCTCGGACAAGCCCCGTTCACCAACCAGCCGCCAGGAGGCGATCCCGCATGACTACGCTCAACCAGGCCGACCTTTCCAAGCACGTCACGACCAAGGATTGGCGGATCCACTACAACGAGGCCGGCACCGGACACCCCGTCGTGCTGATCCACGGCGGCGGCCCCGGCGCCACGGGCTGGCGCAACTATTCGCCCAACATCCCTGCACTGGCCGAACACTTCCGCGTGATCGCCCCCGACCTCCCGGGTTGGGGTGACTCCGACGAGGTCGACTTCGCCACCTTCGACCCCGTCGAGGCGGTCTGCCAATTGTTGGATGCGCTCGACATCGAGAAGGCCGCGTTCGTGGGCAACTCGATGGGTGGGCACACCTCGATCCGCATGGCGATCGAACGCCCGGACCGGGTGTCACATCTCATCACGATGGGTCCGCCGGTGCAGATGAAGCCGTTCCTGTTCGGCCCCGTCGGCCCGAGCGAGGGCATCAAGATCATGTATGAGACCTATATCGACCCGAGCCCCGAGAACTTCAAACGGCTGGTGGAGATCATGGTCTTCGACGGCCCGCGCTTCGCAAGTCCTGAGCTGATGGCCGAGCGCGCCGAGGCCGCGAACCGACGCCCGGAACACCTGCGCAACGTCGCCAAGATGATTCCGCAGGCGCCCATCCCGATCTGGCTCGACCAGTCGAAGCTGGGGGACATCACGGCACCGACGTTGCTCATCCATGGCCGTGACGATCGTGTCGCGACCTTCGAGGGCACCTTGATGCTGGCAGCCCAGATCCCCGACTCGCGGGCGCACATCATCAGCCGGTGTGGGCACTGGGCGCAGCTCGAGCACGCCGACGAGTTCAATCGACTGGTGACGGACTTCGTGTTGAACGCCTGAACGCTGTGGGACCGACCGGGGGGGAGCAAGGTCCTCGTCCGGGCAAGGCTTGGTCAGGCAACCCGAACCTAAACCGGGGTCGCCGGCACCCAGTTCCCGTGGAACCCCGCAGGGACCCGCGCGGGCAGCTGGACCGCCGCTACGTCCTCCAGCGTGGCGGCGTCCAGCACCCGCAGATGCGAGCGCTCGGTCGCAGCGTCGAAGACGAACCCCATGAGCACCCCGTCGTCCTCGGCCAGCCCGTCGGGATCCGCAACGAAGCAGAACTCGCTCGCCTCCAACCCGTGACCCAGCGCCCGGACCAGCGTGGTGCGGGCGTCGAGATCCTGTTTCAGGACCAATCCGGCGGCGTCGCCACCGTCCACCCCGAGGCAGTAGCCATAACGGTGCCTCTTTCCCGTCAACCGCTCGTCGAGGCGTGGGAACTCCTGCGGACGATCGTCGATCGTCTCCTCGGTCGCCCGGCCGGAGACAAGGTCGAGCGTGAAGCGCGTCAGCACGGACGGACCCTCGTCGGGTCCATCGAGATGTTCGGCGAACATGCGCGGATGCCGGATCACATCAACGACGACGGCCCCGTCCTCGTCATAGGCGTTGAGGGCATGGAACACGAAACAAGGGTTGATCTCGAACCACCGCACGTCGGCGTTGTCGCCCTCCCGCGGCATGACCCCCACGCGGGCGGGATAGTCGGGATTCCAGCGATAGGGCATCACCATCGGTGTGTCCCCGCTCTGCGTACTTCCCGCCGGGAACCGGTCGAAGACCGATTGCGGCAACGGATTGCGCCCGATGATCCGGCGGAGCAGCCCGCGAGCCATGCGCCGCTGCAACCCGCGCATGTCCCGGGTGATCAGATCGATGTCGAACGTGACCGGAAGATCAAAGATCACGACGTGGCCTTCGGTGAGGGCGAAGTCGTGCATCATCGGGCTGCCCTGCACGGTGATGTCCACGCTGTGCCGGACACGACCCGAAAGGTCCACCACCGAATAATCGACCCGGTTGCCGCGGCTCCACGTGTAGGACACCGCATGCAGCTCCCCCGAATCGGGGTCCCGGTGGGGATGCGCCGAATAGCCGGGGCGCCCCAGCCAGCTCGGCAGCGTCCCCTGGAAGTCGAACGGGCCGACGGTGCCGAGTTCGTCGGTCAGGGCATAGGGCAGCGTCCCGCCCTCGACGAACGCCAGAGTACGCCCCGCGTGCTCGAGGACGTTGGTGTTCGGGGCGAAATCGGACATCCCGACGTCCCCCTCGAAGGTCTCCCCGAGCGCTGTGGCCACAGATGGTGAGCGCACCCAACGGTTGCGATACCACTCCGCCCGGCTGCCGCGGAGGCGTACCCCATGCACCATCCCATCGCCCAGGAACCAGTGGTACGCGCCCTCCGGGATCGTCACAGGATTGGGGCCGATCCGCAGATAGCGACCATCGAGATAGCCCGGCAGTTCACCGGTGACGGTCAGCTCGTGGACGGTAAGTTCCTCACTGACGGGAGCGAAGTTGCCTTCGAGATAGCGGCGGCCGGATGCAACGGGACGTTTGGTGGGCATGCTCCACTCTCTCAGGCAGGCCACCCGGGTCGCAGCCTAGGCCAGATCGTCGGGCAGTTGCTCCCGGACCTGCCTGCGCAGCACCTTGCCCAGCATCGAACGGGGGAGTTCGCCGTCGGACCGGATGACGCGGCGCGGAATCTTGTACGCGCTCAGCTCGCTGCGGCAATACTCCCGCACCTCGCCCTCGTCGAAGTCACTGGCCTCGACGACGGCGACGACGACCTCCCCACCATCGGGTCGACGGTGGCCGACGACAGCGACGTCATCGATGCCCGGCACGCGCCGGATGACCCCCTCCACCTCCGACGGGGACACGTTGAATCCGCCGGTGATGATGATCTCCTTGGCGCGGTCGACAATGGTCGTGTACCCGTCCTCATCCACCGTGACGATGTCACCGGTCCGCAGCCAGCCGCCCGGCAGCAGTGTCGCCTCGGTCTCCTCGGGATTGTTCCAATAGCCCCGGAACACCTGCGGCCCTTTGATCTGCAGCTCGCCCGGCTCGCCCTGCGCGACCTCACGCGTCGGGTCCTCCGGGTCGGTGACCTTCATGTGGGTGGAGGGGAAGGGTACGCCGATGGTCCCCGTCCGGCGCGTGGGCCAGAAGGGGTTGCCCAGGGCGACGGGGGACGACTCGGTCATGCCGTAGCCCTCGACCAGCAACCCGCCCGACACCGATTCCCAGAGCTCGACGATGTCATCGGTCAACGCCATCGCACCGGAGATGCAGAACTTGGCCGACCGCAGGGAGATGCCGCGCTCCTTGGCGGCCTCGGCCGTCCGGCGATAGATCGGCGGGACCGCGCAATAGACCGTCGGCGGATTCTTCTTCACGGCCTTGAGCACCATGTCCACATCGAACTTCGGGAACAGGACCAGATTGGCCTGCTTGAAGATGCCGTACGTGAGATAGAGCGTCATGCCGAACGCATGGAACATGGGCAGGACCGCATAAAAGGTTTCCTTGCGGTATTCGGCGTCCTTCATCCACGCCGCCCCCTGCAGCGCATTCGAGTAGAGGTTGAAGTGGGTGAGGATCGCGCCCTTCGGTTTGCCGGTCGTGCCGGACGTGTACTGGATCGTCGCGACGTCACTCACCGCCGGCCGTGGGACATCCGGGTTGATCGCGGGCGCGGAGAGCAGGTGCTGCCAGGGGAGCGTGCCGGTGGTCGGGGCGGTCAGGCCCGCGCGGGTCTCCTTGAGCTTCTTGATGGGCAGCCGCAGCGCCAGGCGCATCGTCAGCGGGAACTCGTCCAGCAGATTGACGGCGACGGTGTGCTTCAGCAGGGCCGCCGGAAGCTTCGGCACGGCAACGTCCCAGGCGATCGCAACCGTCGCGCCGTGGTCGGCGAACAGGGCCGCCAGTTCGCTGGGTGTCGACAGGGGGTTGTGTTCTACGACGATCGCACCGATGCGCATCGCGGCATAGAACGCCACCACGTGCTGGGGACAGTTCGGGAGCATGATCACCACGCGGTCACCCGGGCGTACGCCGAGTCGGCGCAGCCCTTCGGCCGCGCGCAGCACCTGGGCACCCACGTCCGCGTACGTCGTCGTCCGACCGAAGAAGGTGAGCGCCGGTGACGAACCGGCCTCGGCCACGGAGCGGGCCAGGAGATCGAACAGTGACTCGGTGGGCAGCTCGATCTCGGCCGGGACTCCCGGCTGATATCGGGATACCCAGGCCGGCACTGCGGCATCGCGGTCAGGGGCAGGCTCGGGGGCTTGGGGCACAGGGGTGCTCATGGCCCCAGATTATGCCTGTGCCAGCCCCTGAGTCGCGAGCCGGACAGCGGTAGACAATCGCGGATGCTCCGGTCTGTGTGCCTAGGCTTGGCTCACTGGGAACATCGCGTCCTGTTCGGCGCGAAGCTGATGCGCAAGTTTGCCGTCGGGGAGGGTGACGTCGGCGTACGAAATCACCTCATCGGTCGCCACATCGCGCGTGAGAACGGCCCCTTCGGCCAAGCCGAGCGGGAGCATGTTCTCCGTACGCTGACGCGCGGCCGGCCGGCACTCGCCGAAGTAGGTATAACCGCCGATTCCGTCCAGCGTTTCGCCCGCCTTGAGATCCTTCTTGGCGACCGTGACGACCTCGACCCGCGGGCCGTCCGGCAACGGCCGGATCGTGGCATCGCCCAGGAGCACCGCCCGGGCGACCGTGGTCGGCACCTCGAAGTGGCAGAGGTGATACGGCGTATAGAAGCTGTAGAGCGGACCGTCCCCCAGCTTGTAATAGGAGAGGAAGTGCTTCTGCTTGGGGTCGTCATGGGTGCCGAGCACGAACACACCGGGACCGGGCTTGGTCTTCACGACATAGTCGACCGCGCCACCCATCGCACGGAGTTCATCCACGTCATAGTGGGCGGTCAACTCGTCCACGTGACCCTCGAAGTCACGACCGAGGCACCCGTTGTCGTGCACCGAGAAACCCGCGGCATTGGCCACGAGGGCCTGCTCGATCGACACCTTGCTGCCGTCCGCGAAGCTCGTGACCATGTGGACGTTTTGGCCCCACTGTTTGGCGAAGCCCTCCTGGGTGGTGGGGTTGCGGAACCGGTCCTGCAGTCCCTTGATGTTGCCGGCCAACAGGGGGGTGACCCCGAGCCCGCGAACGAAGCGGACCAGGTTCATCTCGACGCCGGGCTGGTCACCGTCGATGCCCGTATAGACGATGCCCGCGCTGTCGGCCCTTTTCGAGAGGATCGAGCCGATGGTGGCGTCGACCTCGGCGTTCATCAGCACCAAGTGTTTGCCGTTGTCGATGGCAGAGAGCGCCACGTGCGCGCCGAACTCCACAGAGCCGGTGCAGTCGATCACAGCGTCAATGCCATCAGCCGCTGTCAGATCCTCGTAGCTCTCCGTGACCGCGACGGAACCGGCAGCGATGGCCTTGTCGATCGCCTTCGACGAATCGCAGTCAGTGATCTCCTCGGGCGCATATCCCGCATAGGCCAACGACTCGTGGGCCTGCTCCACGCTGCGGGAATAGACGGCAGCGACGGTCATGCCCGTCATGGTGTTGCGGATGTGGTTCATCATGCCGCGGGCCATGAACCCGGGGCCGATGACGCCGAGGCGGACAGGGTTGCCCTCCTTGTGGCGCTGCTGCAACAACGTGTCAGTGATGATCATCGGATCGGCTTCCCATCCCAGTCGGGCCAGCTGCGGTCTTTGTCGGAAATCACGAGCACCTCGCCCGGCCATTCCAAGCCGAAGGCGGGATCGTCATAACGCTGACCCTTCTCGCCCTGGGGCGCATAGGGTCCGGACACCTGATAGGTGACCTCGGTGTCATCGGTCATCGTGAGATAGCCGTGCGCGCAATAGGGCGGGATCCACAACGCCCGCCGGTTGTCGGCGCTCAACTCCACCATGACGTTCTTGCCGAACGTCGGGCTGTCCTCACGCAGATCGAGGCAGCAGTCCACGATCGTCCCGCGGATGCAGCGCACGAGCTTGCCCTCGGCGTACGGCTCGATCTGGCGGTGCATGCCGCGCAACGTGCCGGCCCTGTGGTTGAACGACATGTTGGCCTGGGCCACGAACGGGTCGATGCCGTGTTCTTCGAACTCGGTGCGATCGAACGTGCGCGCGAAGAAGCCGCGCTCATCACCGAGCTGCTGGAGGTCAACGATCCAGCAGCCGTCCACATCGGTCGGTGTGAATTGCATCAGATCTCTGCTTTCGGGTTAGCGGTCGGACGACTGGGGCGCAGCGAGGAACTCGCGGACCTGATCGAGCGTGACGGCCGTCATGTCCTCGTCACCCTGGATCCACTTCTGGTACCACACCAACGTCTTGTCCAGCATCTCTTCCTTGCCCGCCCACGTCGGTGCCCAATCGAGCGTCGTGCGGAACTTCCCGCTGTCCAGGGAGAGAAGGATCGACTCCTTGAACGTGCGCCCAGCGGAGCCGTCGACGATCTTCAGGGGGGTGTGAGCTGCGAAATAGTCGGTGAGCTCCCGCGTTCGCATGACGCTCTCGTCGTTGGGACCAATATTGTACGCCCCCACCAAGCTGGGGTCGTCCCACTGCCGGGCCGCCAGCACGACATAGGCATAGAGCGCGTCGAGGACGTGCTCATAGGGCCGGATGCTGTCGAAATTGCGGATCACGACGGGCTCATTCGCGGCCAGGGCTCGGGCCATGTCCGGGATGATGCGGTTCAGCGCGAAGTCACCGCCGCCGATCACATTGCCGGCACGTGCCGTGGAAAGGAGCTTGGCGTTGGGGGAGTCGTAGTCGTCGAAATAGGACACGCGATAGGAGAACGAAACGAGTTCCGCGCACGACTTGCTGGAGCTGTAGGGGTCCTCGCCCATCAGCCGGTCGTCCTCGACGTAGGGCTCTTCCTTCTCCACGTTGTGGTAGCACTTGTCGGTCGTCACGTTGACCACGGACACCCTGTTGTCGAGGGCCCGCACACCGTCGAGGAGGTTCACGACTCCCATGACGTTGCTGGAATACGTCAGATAGGGATCCTCGTGTCCCACGCTCACGATGGGCTGTGCGGCCAAGTGGAAGATCACGTCAGGACGAGTGTCCTTCACGAGGTCGACAAGGGCCCGGTCACGAATGTCGAGGATCTGGTGCTCAATGCCCAATCCGGTCATGTCGAGCATGGGGAAAAGGAGACCGTCATCGGCGTGCAGTCCAACCCCGATGGTCTTCGCCCCGAGCTCCCGCAACATCAGGGCCAGCCAGGCGCCCTTGAAACCGTGAATGCCGGTGAGAAGGACGGTCTTGTCCTTGTAGAAGTCCTTCAGATAGGCGACTTCTTCATCCTTGGATCCCAACGTCACTCCCAGTCCCAGTTCTTCCAGGGGGCGTCTCCGGAAGCCCACAGTTCTTCCAGTTTGTTCTTGTCGTTCAACGTGTCCATCGGCTGCCAGAACCCTGCATGCTTCCAGGCGTTCAACTGTCCGTCCAAGGCCAGCTGCTGCAGGGGCTCCTGCTCCCACACCGTGGAATCGCCCGCGATGTAGTCCATCACGCCCGGTTCCAGCACGAAAAAGCCGCAGTTGACCCACGCGCCGTCGCCTTCCGGCTTCTCCCGGAAATGCTCGATGGTGTTTTCACCCGCGCCCAGAGTGATGGCGCCGAACCGGCCCGGGGGCTGGGTGACGGTCATGCTCGCGAGCTTGCCCTGCTCCTTGTGGAAGGCAATGGATCCCGGGATGTCGATGTTGCCGACCCCGTCGCCATAGGTGAAGCAGAAGGTCTCGTCACCGATGTAGTCGCGGACACGCTTGAGTCGGCCGCCCGTCATCGTGTCGGGGCCGGTATCCACGACTGTGACCTTCCAGGGGAGCGTGCTGCGCTTGTGGACGATCTGTTCTCCCGTCGCCAAGTCGAACGTGATGTCGGCAAAGCGGGTGGCGAAGTTCGCGAACCAGTCCTTGATCACGGTTGCTTTGTATCCGGCGCAGACCACGAATTCCGTGATGCCGTGCGACGCATACCCCGACATGATGTGCCAGAGGATGGGGCGGTCACCGATCTCGACCATGGGTTTCGGTTTGGTGCCGGTCTCTTCGCTCAGGCGAGTGCCCAAGCCGCCCGCCAAGATAACTGCCTTCATTGCTCTCCCGTTGCGCCCGATGGTTGGTGTGCAAAGCGCCGCTCGACGCGTGAGCGGCCCTGCTCCCAGCGCTTGCGATGGTAGTGCTTCGGGGGAACCGGTCACCAATGGGGTTCCGGTGGGAAGGACGTGCGCGGCAGGCAGGGACTGTTTCTCTGCGGCGTCCGGTATGCCGACATGACAAGAGGCGCGCCGCATGCGACGCGCCTCTTGTTGTGCTCTGCGGGTGTCGTGTCAGTAGGCGCCTGATCCCGCAATCACTGCCTTGCCGGTCCGGAAGAGAATGACCAGGTCGGAGATGATCGACCAGTTCTCGACGTAGTAGAGATCGAAGCGAACGGCCTCTTCCCAGCTGAGTTCGCTGCGCCCGTTGATCTGCCAGAGGCCGGTCATGCCAGGCTTGACCAACAGCCGTCGGCGCACATCGTCGTCATATTGCGCCACCTCCGCGGGCAGGGGCGGACGAGGGCCGACCAAGCTCATGTCGCCACGCAGCACATCGAACAGCTGCGGGAGCTCGTCCAGGCTGTATTTGCGGATGAACCGTCCGAACGGAGTGATCCGTGGGTCGTTCCGAATCTTGAACAGAGGACCACTTTCATCGTTGACCACCTCGACGTCCGCGCTGGCGGCCACCTCGTCGCGCAGTTCCTCTGCGTTGGTCACCATCGACCGGAACTTGGTCATGAGGAAAGGCTCGCCGTTCAATCCGACGCGTTCCTGGCGGAAGAAGGCCGGACCCCGATCCTGCCGCCAGACGAGGAACGCGAGCACGAGCAGGAGGGGGCTCAGGACAGCGATGATGAGTGCTGCGCCGACCCGGTCGAAGATGGTCTTGGCCAGGAGTCGCGGGCCGGTGAAAACCGGCTGTTCGATCAACAGCAGCGAGTGGCCATCCATCGGGCGGGTGCGGATGCGGGGACCCGCGACATCCACAAGACCGGGGACGACGATCAAATCGGTGTTCGTGTCCTCCAGTTGCCAGGAGAGGTTGCGAAGCCCACCTTCGATGTCGAGCGCCGACACGACAATCACGACATCGGCGCCTTCGCGCCGGGCCGCCTTGGCGGTCGAGGAGGCAGTGCCGACCACACGGATGCCGGCCACGGTCCCGGTGTCACCTTCTGCGTCGGTGAGGCAGGCCCCGACCACTCGATAGCCGGCACCGGGCATCGAGTGGAGGCTGCGGATCATCAACTCAAGCCGGTCGCGGGAGCCCACGACGATCGTGCGAATGCAGTATTGGCCCGCCTTGCGGTTCCGGACCAACCATTGGCGCCAGATCCAACGCCCCAGGGGCAACGCGAGAAGCCCTGCGGGGAAAGCAACCGCAACGTAGCCACGGGCCACCTGCAGATTCAATGCATAGCTGAACATCGCGATCGAGGCGAAGATCACGAATGTTGCCTTCACCACTGAGCGGTATTCCTCCGGCCCGTGTCCCAGCATGCGGGGGTCATAGGAGTCGAAGATGCGCAATGCGATGATCCACGCGAGGGTCAGGAGAATGAGCCGGGCGATGTGATCGAACCGTGCACCAGCCGCCATGAGATTGTCGTCACCGAAGCGGACCAATTCCGCCAGCAGCACAACCGCCAGGATGATGATCGCGTCCGTCAGGGCCAATCGGCGTCCAAGGGCTCCACGAGGCATTGTGCGGACCGTCTCAATCGTTCGGTTGTCAACATGAGTCACAATCTGTCCCCCCAACAGTTGGCGTGACCTTCGCGAGGGCCGATACGCGGGAACGGCTGCCCAACCCGCCAAGACCTAAGCTTCTCAAGCTTTTCGATCCATTCCAAATGCCTTCCCGCGGAGGAGCGCAGGGACGCGCGCACCTATCCATCTTCGCGGAACAACGGGCCACAAGATAGAGCGGGACAGCTCACGAAACGACAACTTAAGCGGCTCGTCGTTCCACAGCGACGATTCCGGCAAAAAGATCATTCTCGGGAAGCTGCGTCCCCACCCGGTCGATGACGAGTTCGAACTCCTCGGTCGGCCACACCGCACGCTGGATCTCCAGCGGCACCTGGAACCAGCCGCCCTGGGGGTCAACCTGAGTCGCGTGGGCGAGGAGCGCTTGGTCGCGTACATGGAACCATTCGCCGCACTCCACCGACGTGGTGATCCGCGAGTGATGGGCCCGGCCCTCATGGGACCAGGTCTGAAGTCGTTCGGTGTAGGGCGAATCCAAGCCCTGCTCGAGCATGGCTTCGTGCTGGGCGACCATGCGTGGATAGTTGAGCGTGTGCTGGTAATAGACCTTCGGCACCTCCCAGGCGGGCCCGAGGTCCGGGCGGACCGTCGCGTCGGCCGCCTGCCGCACGGCCGCCATGGTCACCTTGTGGCACATGATGTGGTCGGGGTGCGGATAACCACCGAACTCGTCATAGGTGGTCACGACGTGGGGCTGCAGCTCTCGGATGAGCTGCACCAGCGGAGCGGCGGCTTCCTCGGGGTCCTGAAGCGCGAAGCAGCCCTCCGGCAGGGGCGGAAGCGGGTCGCCTTCCGGCAGCCCGGAGTCCATGAAGCCCAGCCATACCTGTTCGACGCCGAGGATCTGGCGTGCGCGATCCATCTCGCGGCGGCGCACCTCGGGGAGGTTGGCAACGATGTCCGGCCGGTCCAGCGCCGGATTGAGGATGGAACCCAGTTCGCCACCGGTGCAGGTCGCCACCACCACGCGTACGCCCTCCGACACATAACGTGCGGTTGTCGCCGCACCCTTGCTGGACTCGTCGTCCGGATGTGCGTGCACATGCAGCAGACGAAGCTGGTCGCCATCAACGGTGTGGCGGGACAGTGACGTGGTCATTCGGCAACTCCTCAGGACGTGGACCGGACCCATCAGCACACAACACCGACGTTGACGGGCTTGTTCCCCGCGTTCCGTTGTGAGGCACGACCGCTGCCCGGGGGCATCTCCCTCTCCCACTGCTTCCCTTTCCGTCACCCCTCAGCTCGCTGTGGGTGTCAGCGGGCAGTGGCATGCTGGGGCGCATGGCACGTGCTGCGAGTCCGTTCGGTCGGGTTGTCCTGGTGACAGGACCTGAGTCACTCCTGGCCGAGCGAGCTGTGGACGAGCAGGTCGCCCGAGCGGTGAAGGAGCGCCCCGATGCCGATCTGCATGACGTCGAGGCGGTGCAGCTGGACGCTGGACGCCTCGCCGAGTTGACCGGTGCCTCCCTGTTCGCCAGCTCATCAGTCGCTGTGGTGCGTGATCTGGGCAGTCTGCCGGCGGATCTCTTCGACACGATGTTGGCGCTTGCCGCCAATCCTCCGGAGGATACGGCGCTGGTCCTTGTCCACGCTGGTGGGCAGAAGGGGCGAGGCCTGCTGGACAAGATCAAGAAGACGAAGCCCACCATCATCGACAACCCGGTGCCCAAGCCACGGGATCTGATCCGGTTCGTCCAGGGCGAGGTCAAGGCCGCTCGGATCCGAATGTCCGAGGACGCGATTCAGTTTCTCATCGATGCTGTTGGACACGACCTGCGCTCGCTCGCCGCAGCCGTGGCCCAGTTGGCAGCGGACCGGGATCGGGACGAGGAAATAACCATCGATCTCGCGAGACGCTATTTCGGCGGGCGCGCGGAGGTGACCAGCTTTGCCGTCACGGACGAAATCCTCGCGGGCCACACGGTGCGGGCGCTTGAGCAACTCCGGTGGGCGCTGGACACAGGGACAGCGCCCGTGCTTGTGACTGCCGCGTTGGCCGCAGGACTGCGCGGACTCGGCAAGCTGCAGGGCAACAGAACCGGGATGGGGGACAACGACCTTGCTCGCGATATCGGAGTGCCGCCGTGGAAGCTCCGGTCAATGCGGGTGCAGCTTCGGGGGTGGGACGCCCAGGGGCTGGCGAGGGCCATCCAGCATGTCGCCCTGGCGGACGCAGAGGTGAAAGGTGCGGCGGAGGACGCCGGCTATGCGCTGGAGCGCTGCCTCCTGGCGATTGCGGACTGCCGCAGATCGTGAGGCAATGCCGAAAGGCGCCCCGACGTCAGTCGGAGCGCCTCAGAGGCTCAGCGGAGAGAATTTCAGAGAGCAGCGGCGCGACGCGCGACCGCAGACTTCTTGTTGGCGGCCTGGTTGCGGTGAATGACACCCTTGCTGACGGCCTTGTCGAGGAGACGGGTCGCCTTGCGGGCGGCGTCCTGTGCCTTGTCGGTGTCACCGGATTCCGCTGCCTCATGGAAGCGACGGATGGCCGTCTTGAACTCGGACTTGACGGCCTTGTTGCGCAGCCGAGCCTTTTCGTTCGTCTTGTTCCGCTTGATCTGGGACTTGATGTTCGCCACTGGGCAAGCCTCTAATTCGCTGAGTGTTCGTTGGATGTGCGCGCGCAGGGTCGCGTTGGCACGGAGGAAAACTATACGCTGCTGCCGCGCCCATCACCAAACCGCGCGTTTCACCGGACAGGGTGAGCGGTTCAGGTGGATTTGCAGCGCGGTTGAAGGGGAGTCCAGCCGGTCACTCGTTGTGATAATTGCGAGCGGCGGTCACCAGCAGGAAAGCACCGTCGGCGGAACGCAGCTGTTCGGCGTGCTCCGCGGTGATCGTGCCCCCGCCCAGCATGCGGCTCGTGCCCTTGCCGACAGCGGCCTCCGGCCAGGCATCAGGGCGCTGCAGGGTCGCGTGTCGTTCGTCGAAGCCGTCGCTCGGCTGGACAAAAACCACATCCTCGCCGCACCGGAATTCGACCGCGGGCAACTCGTGAGCGGGGTCGTGGTCCGGATGCTCGTTGAGCATCACCATGAGCCCCATGAGATCGGGATCGCCCTGCGGGTGACAGGCCAATCGGGTGAGTTCGGTCTCCACGGCCTCGGCGGTGGCGACCAGGTCCGGGGCGGGAACGGCGACATTGCGCGTCGCGTAACAGTTCCACTCGTGCGTGGTGAACGGATCGTCGACGCAATAGTCGGCCTGCCAATCCGCGATCACCGAGTGCTGCCGCATGAGAGGCGTCAGCCTGGCATCCAGACCCACGAAAGCGCTCTGGGCGCGATCCCGGATCCGCTTGTCCGCGGGGTCTGCGGCGGTGCCACATGCCGCGAGCAGAGCCGCTGTCACAGGCAGGCCCACCAGGAGAGCGAGCCGGCGTACTCCCCGGCGACTCTTGCCAACCACGCTCACAGACCCACCGATACCTTCCGAGCGGCTCGACGATGCATCACCCATGCCGCGAACACGCCACCGATCGCACCCCCGAGGTGGGCTTGCCAGGAGACCCCGACCTGGGTTGGGAAAACGCCCCAGAGGACCGAACCATAGAGGATGAAGACGAGGACCGAGACGATGATCGATTTTGCGTCCCGGGCGAAGAAGCCGCGTGCCATGAGATAGGTCAGCCAGCCGAACACGACGCCTGAGGCCCCCACGATCACCGTGTGTGCCGGGGTGAGGATCCATGCCGCGATGCCCGAGGACACCATGGACACCAAGGTTGACCAGACCATCCGCAGCGCGCCGCCGCGGCCCAGAAGGATCAGGAATCCGAGCACCCACAGCGGGGCGGAGTTGGCGATCAGGTGACCGAACCCCGCATGCAGGAAGGGGGCGAACAGGATGCCGACCCAGCCCATCGGCTGCTGCGCGTGAATGCCCAACTGGTCCAACAGCCCCAGCAGGAAGAAGTCGATGGCTTCCAGCACCCAGAGGAGAACCACGGCTCCCAGCATGAAGAGCGCAGCGCCCTTGGGAGTTTCGACTTTGCGCGGGGGAGCGGTGGGGTTGCTGTACGCCATGTCCTCCATTCTCCTGTCCGCNNTTCAACTCCCCGCCCACCCGGGTGGGGCCGAAGGCTGGTGCGAACAGAACGGAAACCCGGGGAAGGCTCCGGCTGGGCATCGTTGTGAACGGGCCGTTGGGGGTGGTGCCGGTCATCGGCCGCCACGCGTTGCCTAGGCTTGGCCACCTATTGTCGACATATTGCCGATGAAAGGGACGACCGTGAGCCGCCCCACTGGAACCCGGGAGAACGCCGGCTCGGCTGTCGAGCTGGTCCGATCGAGCCGCTTCGTGCGCCTCGGGGTGCGGGCGGCAGCCTTCGTGGCGATCGGTGGCGCGATCTGGATGGTCGCCCGGATTTCCGGCATCATCGCCCCGCTCGTCATCGCGATGCTGGGCGCGATCGTTCTCGCGGCGCTCCTCATGCCCCTGCAGTTGCTGTTCAACCATCGTCTGCGGCTGCCGCGCTATCTGGCGTCCGCAGCCACCGTCGTCGTGTTCCTCGGCGTGCTGACCGGACTGTTCTGGCTCGTCGTCGATCACCTCNNCTGCGGAGTTGGAGGACCTGCGGCTCAGCGTGCTGACGGAGCTGGACCGCGTCGAGGACTGGCTGGCCGACCAACTGCCGTTCGCGAGCGAGACGATCCGGGACGCGATGGACCAGGTCGAGGAATGGGTGATCGGAAATCAGGGCGCGATCTTCGGTGGAGCGCTGACGGTCGGGACCAGTGCCGTGACGATCCTGCTGGGTGCTGTCATCGCGCTGCTGGGCACTTTCTTCCTGCTGGCACAGGGTGACCGGGTGTGGGCCTGGTTCATCGATCTGCTCAACGAACAGCGGGCGCGGCGGTTGCACGAGGCCGGTCGTCGAGGTTGGGTGACGTTGTCGACCTACATCAAGATGCAGGTCCTCATTGCCGCCATCGATGCCATCGCCATCGGCATCGGTGCCTTCTTCCTGGGCCTGCCATTCCTGCTGCCGTTGGTGCTGATCACCTTCGTGCTGTGCATCATCCCCTTCATCGGTGCGTTCGTCTCGGGCGCCCTGTTCGTGTTGGTCGCACTGTTCACCGATGGTCTCTCCGCAGCACTGATCATGCTCCTGATCGTGGTCGCCGTGCAGCAGCTGGAGAGTGATCTGCTGTCGCCCTTCCTGATGGGCCAGGCGGTGAACCTGCACCCGCTGGCGCTGCTCGTGGGCGCCACGGCCGGCGTCTATCTCGTCGGCCTCGGCGGCGCACTGTTCGTCGTGCCCGTGCTGGCGGTCGGGAACACCGTCCGGCTGTACCTCAGCGGCGACGACATGTTTCCCCAGCTCGACCGCGGTGGATCCGCGCTCACCGGTTCGGCGAAGAAGCTGTCCCGCGGCCGGGTGACCCCGAAACTTCCCAAGCGGGTCGGACACGCCCTGCCGGAGGTCGCCCGGAAGTCCCGGGCCGCGGAGAGCCACTCCGACGAGCAGGACCCTGAGCAGGACGTTCCCGCGGGAACACATCGGCGTTCCGCTGACGAGGGCGACGAGCGCCGAGCCGAAGCTGATCCGTCCACAACCCGAAGGAGATGACATGACCACCGTGACACGACGCACCTCGGCATCCCCGGAGGAGGTGTGGGCGGTGCTGGCCGACGGTTGGTCGTATGCAGGCTGGGTGGTCGGGGCCTCCAGAGTCCGCGACGTCAGTCTGCGCTGGCCCGATGCGGGAGCGCTCATCCACCACTCGGTCGGCTTGTGGCCGGCGGTGCTGGACGACGAAACGGAAGTGGTGTTCAGCGAGCGACCCACGCGCCTGCGGATGGAAGCAAGGACCCGCCCGGTGATGATGGCCGCCATCGAGTTCGAGCTCGAGGAGGTCGATGGGGGTGGCACTCTGGTGACGATGCACGAGTCGGTGACCGGGGGGCCGGGACGCTTCATCCCGGGCCGGGTGGCCCAGGCATTGTTCAAACGCCGCAACGACGAGGTGCTCCTGCGTCTGTGCCTGATCGCCGAGCGTCAGGACACGCCGGCTCCGGAGGAGTCGCCGTGATGCCCACGAGCAATCCCGGCAATCGACCGTACGCGCCCCTTCCGTCGGTGGATGCGGTCGTGGTCGGCGGGGGGCACCACGGACTGGTCGCGGCGGCCCTGCTGGCCGACGCGGGCTGGGATGTGATCGTGGCCGAGGCCACGGGGGAGGTGGGTGGTGCGGTCGCGAGCCATGCGCTGTCCCGACACGATGGGCGCTGGGTGCAGGACGACTACAGCGCCTTCCATCCGCTCGCCGCGGTCTCCCCGGTGTTGCAGCGGCTCGAACTCGCCGGTCACGGTCTGCGCTGGAGCGCCGCGCCGACGCCCTTGGCGCATGTGGCTTCGGGCGGAGACCCGGGCGTACGCATCGACACCGACGCCGGGATCACCGCCGCCGCGCTCAACGCCGACCATCCCGGGGACGGCGACACCTGGCTGGACCTCGTGGACCAGTGGCGTCGCATCCGGCAGCCGCTGATGCGCTCACTCCTGGGAGGCTGGCCCCCGGTCCGCGACCCGATCGCCCTGGTGCGGGTCCTCGGTCTTTCGGGCCTGGGAGAGCTCGCCCGGTTCCTGCTGATGCCGGTGCACCGCATGGCGGCGGAGTTGTTCCGCGGCAGCCAGGGCCCCGACATCCTGGCCGGCAACGCGCTGCACGCCGATATCCCGCTCGACGCCCCCGGCAGCGGGCTGTTCGGCTGGATGATGGCGATGCTCGCGCAGGACGTCGGCATGCCNNGCACCCGTGGGTGGCGCCGGGCAGCTGGCCGCGGCCCTGCGGTCCCGGGCCGAAAGTGCGGGCGCGCAGATCCTGGTCAACACGCCAGTGGCGTCCGTCCGGACCAGCGGAGGGCGGGCGAGCGGTGTCGTCCTCGCCGACGGCCGGAGCATCGAAGCCCGTCGGGCCGTGATCGCCAACACCTCTGCCCCGGCTCTGTTCACCACCCTGCTGCCACCCGAACAACTCCGCGACCGGTTCCGCCGACGGCTCGCCCGTTTCGACTGGGACCTGCCGACGACGAAGGTCAATCTCCGCCTCTCGGGACCCATCCCGTGGCGCTCGGAGGCCGCCCGGACGGCC
>LSQX01093347.1_pt1 | contig 21809 bp, 17 predicted proteins | sample 654561 | NCBI WGS metagenome assembly LSQX01 (sample SAMN04489861, study PRJNA283612) | anaerobic digester metagenome | isolation source: 4 biogas reactors fed with cattle manure at either 37C or 55C with and... | place: Denmark: Kongens Lyngby | collected 2014
AGATGTGTATAAGAGACAGGTGCTGCTCGATCGTCCGGGTGTGCTGTCCCAAATACTAAACGAGTTTGCCAGTTCAGAGTACAACATCCTAACAATAAACCAGTCGATACCTGTCAACGGTGTTGCCTCTGTCACAGTGTCAGCCGAAAAGGACAACCGGAGTGGCATTAAACAGAATTTGATTGAGAATATCCGCAGCCATGACGGCGTAATCAAGGCAGAGATAATTGCAGGAGAGAGGTAGACATGATTTACGTAGCAATTTTGGGATTCGGGGTTGTCGGTTCCGGAGTTTATGAGGTTATGAAGGAAAACTCCTCGCATATAGCTGTAAAGAGCATGGAGGACTTGGGAATAAAATATATTCTTGATATTATGGATATTGATTATCCTGAGATTTCTGATAAAATTATCAGGGATTTTGAAGTAATTGAGAATGATCCTGAGGTACGAATCGTTGTTGAGGCAATCGGCGGAGTAGGAGTAGCCTATGAGTATACCAAACGTCTCCTCTCTGCGGGAAAGCACGTGGTGACCTCCAATAAAGAACTTGTAGCAACTCACGGCTATGAGCTTATGAGAATAGCATCCTCTAAGAAAGTTAACTACATGTTTGAAGCCAGTGTAGGCGGGGGTATTCCGATTATTCGCCCAATGATCCAATGCCTATCTGCCAATGAGATTGAAGATATATACGGCATTATGAACGGCACCACAAACTATGTGCTCACAAAAATGTTCGAGGACGGATTATCATTTGAGAAGGCTCTTAGCGATGCCCAAATGCTTGGCTTTGCAGAGAGTGACCCGGCTGACGATGTAGAGGGTTACGATGCCGCACGTAAGATATGCATCCTTTCGTCATTGGCGTTTGGGAGGCATGTAAGTCCCGAACAGGTTCACTGTGAAGGTATACTCAATATCTCACCGGATGATGTTAGGTGTGCGGAACAGGCTGAGATGTCAATTAAGCTTCTCGGGCGATATGTAAGAGTGAGCGATGACAAGATTTGCGTGTTTGTGGCGCCCCACCTCGTACAAAAGAACAAGCCAATTGCAACGGTGAGCGACGTATTTAACGGTATTGTAGTACACGGAAACGCTGTCGGTGAAGTAATGTTCTACGGACAGGGGGCAGGGAAGATGCCTACCGCATCGGCGGTTGTAGCCGACGTTATCGATGCCGCCCGCCACATAGACAAGACAAAGAATGTTGACTTGTGGGGGGATGGAGGCGATTTTGTTGAGGATTACAGAGTGCTCAACGAGTCATACTTCGTCAGAGCAGAGAATTTATCGGACGCAGTGACCGATATATTTGGCGATGTGCAAATGATCAATAGTGAGAACATTGATGGGTGCGCATTTATAACCGGAAAAATGAGCGGATTTGATTTTGAAAAGAAAATAGCAGAATTACGTAAAGAAACCGACGTTTTCTCAACTATAAGGGTTCTACCCTAGAATATAGAACAAAAGTAATTGAGTACGACATATAATAAAAAGGGCAACACAGCAGGATCAACTGTGACACTCTGCAGACGGAGGCTATATATGGCTTTAATAGTTCAAAAATTCGGAGGCAGTTCGGTCAGGGACTATGAAAGAATATTTCATGTCGCCAACATAATTGCCGACACATACAGAAAAGGCAACGATGTCGTTGTGGTTCTCTCGGCACAGGGAGATACAACCGATGAGCTGATCAAGAAGGCGGAAGAGATAAATCCCAGACCATCACGCAGGGAAATGGATATGCTGCTATCAACCGGCGAGCAGATTTCTATAGCGCTCTGCGCCATGGCTGTTGAAAAGCTTGGGCTACCGGTTATCTCACTTACCGGCTGGCAAGTAAATCTGAAGACCAACTCAGACTATGGCAGCGCAAAAATCCAGAAGCTTGCAGGCGAACGCATTCGTGCAGAGCTACACCGGAAGAATATAGTCATTGTTGCAGGGTTTCAGGGTATAAATAAATTCGGAGACATAACTACACTGGGCCGCGGCGGTTCGGACACGACTGCGGTAGCATTGGCGGCTGCTCTTAGGGCCGATCTGTGTCAGATATATACCGATGTAGAGGGAGTATTTACTGCAGATCCCAGAACTGTTCCGAATGCAAGAAAGCTAGATGAGATTACATTCGATGAGATGTTGGAGCTTGCTTCACTTGGGGCACAAGTACTTCAAAACCGATCTGTAGAGCTTGCCAAGCGGTATGGAGTCCAGATGGAGGTTCTCTCAAGTATGGAGCCTAAGCGGGGCACAATCGTAAAGGAGGTAACAACCGGAATGGAAAAGACCTTAATCAGTGGCGTTGCCAAGGATGACAATGTAGCAAGTGTTTCGTTAATTGGACTTGAGGACGTTCCCGGAGTTGCATATAAAATATTCTCTGTACTTGCTAAGAACAGAATAAACGTAGATATTATCCTACAGTCCATTGGTCGCGAATCTACAAAGGACATAACCTTTACGGTTGCGAAGAAGAACCTTGAGAGGGCCACAGAAATTCTTAGAGGGAAGCAGAGCGTACTGATGTTCAATGACATGACTACAAATGAGAATCTTTCAAAGGTTTCAATTGTGGGAGCGGGTATGATCAACAATCCCGGAATCGCATCACAGATGTTCGAAGCCCTATACAGTGTAGGCATTAACATTCACATGATTTCTACCAGTGAAATGAAAATCTCGGTACTCATAGACAAATCAGAAGGCGACATTGCACTTAAAGCTGTACACGACAAATTTTTCGGTACCAGATCGGAAAACTTGTAGCCCAGCGAACATACAACAAAACTGGATAACGGCTCTTGGTCAATAAAAAAAGTTCCTCTTAGCCAATAGGCTCAAGAGGAACTTTTTGAGTATTGTTAATTATAGTTATACTAACTCAGCAGAAGGTGACGGACTCGCATCCTCATCAAAAGGTGATGGACTCGCATCCTCATCTGCGGGAAGGGATCCAGATCCACCAGGTGGCGGAGGAACTGATGGATTCCCGCTATCCGGAGGTGAAGGGTCTGACGGTGGGTCGGTGGACGGTTCTGATGGGTCCGGAGTCTGCTCATCATTCGGATCGGGTGATACATTGTCGTTTTCCCCGTTCGGATCGGGCGAAACATCGCCGTTCTCTCCATTCGGATCTGTCTGTCCGTTGCCGTTTCCTGGATCGTTGGGATCGGGGATCTGCACGGTCTCCTCATTATGAAGTGTACAGTGCGAGTTGTGCAGTATCTGGTCCTTGCCGACTTTCGCACCTACTCTAAATCCGGTGCCTGTGTCAGAAGCTTCCGAATCGAGAGGAATAGTGAAGCGCTCGTCATTTAGTGTTATGCCGCTAATGGGGAATCTGCGGTCAAGAGCCATCAGCGAGACGCGTGTAAGGTTTTCTACTGGGCAATACGGAGTGGCAAGCTGTTTGCTCTCCGAGTCAATAGTAACATATCTGTGGACGTGGCAGGCGCCGGTAGGTACGTCTTCTGCAAGGAAAGTCCCTGTTGAAACTCTGCTGCCGCGAATATCATTTCTGCAGGCGTCGGTAGGTACCAAGCCGGAGTCTCTACAGTAACTGGCTTTGACAACAGTGCCGCTTGGCTGAAAAAACTCCACCGGTTCAAGATTTTCGTGAACCTTTTCCATTACAGCTTTCCAGAGAGGAACAGCTGGACTGGTACCGCTTACTGGGACAATTGTTTTGTTAACATCAAACCCGTACCAGACTATGCAAGTATAGTAAGGAGTGTAGCCGGCGTACCACCGGTCAAAGTCATCATCTGTGGTTCCGGTTTTACCACCTGAGGGCATGTTTGGTAGACGAGCATTGATTCCTGTACCGTTTGTTACAACATACTGAAGCATTTGATTCATATAGAATGCAGTCTTTTCCTTGATGACAGGAGTGCCTGCAAGTGTGTTTTCAAGTACCATCTGTCCGTCCGAATCGAGAACTTTTGTGTAGGTACGGGACTTGTTGAATATTCCACGGTTGGGGAAGACAGAGAATGCCTCAGTCATTTCTCTGATAGTAACGCCGCGGGTAAGGCCTCCCAACGCCATGGGGGCGACATCCATATCGGTATGCTCCCTATCTCCAATTGTCAGCTTTTCTACGAGAGAGGTAAGCCCCATTTTGTATTTTGCGAATTCAAAGCACCGTTCCGGTGTCATCTGCATAACGAGTTGAACTGGAATCGTATTGATTGAACGCTGGACGGCTTCCATTATGGTAACCTGACCGCGGAATCCAACACTGTGGGTATCATAGTTCTTTGGCCAGTAAGAATCACCCATAACCGTAGCGGGCATGTCGGTGTATATAGTGTATGGTGTTACAAGTCCGGATTCAACTGCGGGAGCATAAACTGATATGGGCTTAATTGTGGATCCCGGCTGTCTTTGCGTCATTGTAGCGCGGTTAAAGGAACGGTTTTCAGTTTTTTCTCCTAGTCCGCCATACATTCCAACTATGTCGCCGGTTTCATGGTCTATGACCATTATTGCAGACTGAGGATCTTCACCATCTGTGTTTTTTAGCTCAGGCCAATATTCTGGGTTGGTGTATACCTCATCAATTATAGCCTGAATGTCCATATCGATAGTTGTATAAATGTGGTAGCCACCCCGATATAGAAGCTGCTTGGCTACTGTATACGATACACCCTTTTGGACCATCAGGTCGGTAAGTACATCCTCAATAACCTGGTCCACGAAGTAACTCTGATATTTCGAGCTCTGTCCGGAAGAAGAATCTCTTATAGCATCCCGCCTGAAAACGAGCTTCTCATCCATTGCCCGCTTCATCTCCGCTTCGGATATCAGCTCCTCCTCATACATCCGCTTTAGGATTACTTCCTGACGCTTTTTATTGTTTTCGCGGTTGAGATACGGATCGTATTTTGTTGGTAGGTTTGTGATGCCGACTATCGAAGCCGACTCTGCTAGGGTAAGTTCACTTACGTCCTTTCCAAAATAGGTTCTCGCAGCAGATTGAACGCCATAGCAACCCTGACTGAAATAGACGAGGTTGAGATACCATTCTAGGATATCTTCTTTGGAATACTCCCGCTCTAGCTCAAGTGCTCTGAAAATCTCAGTTACTTTCCGACGAACGGTAACTTCATCCTCTTCGGTGAGATTTTTTATGAGCTGCTGTGTAATTGTCGAACCGCCGAAATTGTCGCGCATTCCTAGAAACATGTTAAAGAAAGCACCGGCAGTACGCCACCAGTCAACTCCGTGGTGGAGCCAAAATCGGTGGTCTTCTATGGCGACTAGCGCATCTACGAGGTGATCGGGTATCTCTTCATAACTTACCCACACACGGTTCTCGCTAGCATGAAGCTGTTGCAGAACCTCATATTCGCCAGTTTCTTTATCGCGATAGTAGACAAAGCTCGTCAAATCGAGCTGGAAGTCACTCGGATCGATATCGAGACTGGTATTTATATATTTGTCGATATATATAGCACCTATGCAGCCGAGCATGGCGCCGGTAGTCATGCAGATAAGAAGCAGCGTGCCTACGATTTTAAGAATCCACCCGGTAGCTATCAGGAGAGGACTCCTGCTGCGAATCTTTTTTGCAGCGGGCTTTGTCTTAGGCTTACTTCTTGATCTATTGCCTGAATTATTAGATGGGGTTGAAGGCATTTTCATTGACCTCCCACTTTACTTTGAGAATCAACTTATTATATCACGTATAACCAAAAAAGGAACAAGAAAAATAATATTGCCAAAAATGTTAATAAAATGGCATGAAACCCGAATGAATGACGATAAATAAGGGAATAATATGTTGTAACTACGGATATTTTTCAAGGTATATGGCACTTTTACGGGACGGAGCGAAAGGTATGGTAAAGAACCGCAGAATAACTGCTATTGGAGTTTTAAGCTTGCTGGCGACAGTGATGACTGCGCTAGCACTGCTTGTCAGTCCGCCAATAGGTGACAAACAGGTCAAAACCGTTAAGGACGCCGAAACTTTTGGCAAAACGGATGTTTCGGTGAATGGTGCTATCACAGATGACGCTTTTCCTGCAGCAATTAGCATCGAAGGAAGTAATATAGTCACCGAGTCTAAAGAGTATCTGCTTAAAGAAGTATCAGGATATGTTGGAATATTCAGCCCTGAGGACACAGAAACCCCTCAGTCAATTACACAAATTGCGTTGAGCAAGCTGAGAGAGGCGGACGCTAGGATGTTCAGGGAAGGCATAATAGTAAAGGGTGAGGAAGAGCTGGCAAAACTGCTTGAGGATTTCGGTTCATGAAGCTCGGACCGGCTCATAGGCGCTAACTGGCTCATATGCGCGACTCATTCATAATTGCTCATAAATGCTGCGGGGCTAATTCGCAGCATTAATTGTACCATCACTGGCCACATCTATCAATGCATGGAATCACAAATAATAATAGTATTATGTCAACTAAAAAGATATTCACATGAGCCAATATCTAGATAACAACATGACAGCGAAAAGAGCTTCACTTCAGCTTGTAATTAATGGGATAGAACAAAGTTTATAAATGTTTTTGTGACAGTTGACGTTGAGATTAAAATAGACTATGATACAGAAGAACCCCACACATTTTTAGCCGAAAATATCGGCTTGCAGGAGGCGGAGACATGGATGACAATTTTGGAGCTACAATAGTAGAGCTAATCGATGACGAAGACAACAAATACCAGCTTGAGCACCTTGATACACTGGAATTGGAAGACAGACTTTTCATGGCGTTTACCCCGGTAACAGATGAGGACGAGTATAACGAAGATTTCGATGAGGAGATCGGGATAATTATTCTCGAATCTGTGGAAGAGGACGGAGAAGAGATTTTCGCAACTGTTGAGGATGAGGAGCTTCTTGAGCGCGTTTTTGAGAAATTTATGGAGCGCGTAGAGGAGTTGGAATCGCAACTCGATCAAGCAGAGGAGCTGGAATAGACTAACTGTTCAGAGCAAAGCAACTGAACCGGAGAAGCTGAGAAGTGGAAGAAAGTCTCTCTTGCCAAGCAGACTATCATATGTTAGTATTAAGACGAAGCAAGGGATACTAAGTTCCTTCTTCCCTGCGTGGTTCGTGATGAACTTATTTTAAACCCACATTTTTACTACGGGATTACGGTCTCCCAGCGTGGTTTGCAGGCCTCCCGGCAGTATGCCGGAAGTTGGAAGCAATAAAGCAATGGGGAGTAAACCCACCTGCTAGCTGTGCAGGTTCTTAAAATCTGTTCACACGACCAGTGTGGGGACACTAATAAGCTTCAAACCCCATCGACTCTCGTCGATGGGGTTTTTTCTAGTGCGCTTTAGTGCTTAATTTGATGGAGGGTGCGCCTCAAGTCTGCAGATAGGTACGCCTTTAGAAGAGAATTTTTCTTCATATTCGGTTACAGCTCCGCCAATTGGATTATACCTAGGAGTACAAGCCCCGTTATCTGCACCCTCAATAGAGTGTTCAGATTGGGGTTGAGAGTTTACTTGTTCATCAGGGCTTAGCAGTCCGTGTAGATTAAATGTGATATTCTTTACCTCCCAGGAACAGCTTTTCAGTTCAGCTACCGAAAAGTCAAAAAACGGCCTATTATCTGTTTTCAGACAGAGCATTGCGTCCTGTGAAAGTATATCACTATACATCTTGAGGAAACCTTTCGATGTTAGCCGCCGGTTACGATGACGGTTCGCTGGCCAGGGGTCGCTGAAGTTGAGATATAGTCGCGAAACCTCACCTTGAGCGAAATAATCACTTAATAGAGCTGCATCGCCGCGGATAAAGAGGACATTTGAAAGGTTATTCTCGAAGGCCATTTCGACCGCCGCAACGAGGACATTTGCAACCTTTTCCATAGCAATATAGAAAATGTCGGGATTTGCCTCAGCCATATCGCATATGAACTTTCCCTTGCCGCATCCGATCTCTAGGTGTATGGGTTTTGAGCCCAAGTGTTCCGCCCAACTGCCCTTCTTCTCCGTTGGGTTTTCTACGATCAGCGAACTAACACGCTTTAGCCTGTCATTCAGGTTTTTCTTTCTTCTCATTCTCATTTGGAGTCACCATCTTTATTTCTTTACTTTCCTTATTGACTTATTGATATGTGTAGTTTTGTTTAATTGCTGTGCTTTAATAGTCAGGAAACATTGTACCATAATAGCAGTGCTTTTAGTATAACGCAATAATGACAGGTTGCGCTTTCGGGTAAAAAAGTGTATAATTTATCCGTATCGTGTAAATAAATCATTCGAAATTTTTGGTTGATGACTGTTATTCTGAAAAGGGTGAAACATGGACACACAATACAGTATAAGGCTTACTGATATAATTAAAGACTTTAATTTGGAAATATTATATGCCCCCCCAGATTATGAAAAGACATTGATCGTTGCTGATGACGTAAACAGACCAGGGCTACAGCTGGCTGGTTTTTTCGACTATTTTGACTCGAGCCGAATGCAGGTTTTGGGCAAAGTTGAAAACACATTCCTTGATCGGTTTGTCGCAGACAAGCGGTTGCAGGTTTTCGAGAAACTGTTATCGAAACATGTGCCGGCCATTATTATTTCGCGCGGACTAGATCCGTACCCCGAGTGTTTAGAGATGGCGGAGAAATTCCAAACCCCGATATTACGCTCAATAGACCCCACATCTTATCTTATAAGCGCGCTGATATCCTATCTGAAGGAGGCACTTGCCCCCCGAATTACCAGACATGGAGTGCTTGTTGAGGTTTACGGTGAGGGCATCCTTTTAATCGGAGAGAGCGGAGTCGGAAAGAGCGAATCGGCCATAGAGCTGGTAAAGAGAGGGCATCGACTTATTGCAGATGATGCAGTGGAGCTGAAAAAGATCTCTTCCAGCACGCTTATAGGCTCAGCACCCGATATGATTCGCCACTATATTGAAATCAGAGGCATCGGTGTCATTGATGTTAGACGACTCTTCGGAATGGGTTCGGTCCGACAAAACCAAACAGTGGACCTCATCATAAATCTGGAACAGTGGCAAGAAAGTAAGCAGTATGACCGGCTAGGTGTAGAAAACCTCTATACCACGATTTTAGATGTCAAAATACCATCACTCACTGTTCCTGTAAAGCCTGGGAGAAACTTAGCCATTATTATTGAGGTTGCAGCTATGAACAACCGCGAGAAGAAGATGGGATACAATGCGGCGCACGAGTTTACAGAGAGGATAAATAGGCACTTCCAGCAAAACATGAATAACTTTTGAGTATCTGCTTTCTCAAAAGCTTCTGCTTAAGACTGGATGGCAGAGACGGTCAAAGTGCAGCTTCTGGAAAAGCATCGATATAAACCAGGTATATAAAAAGCTATTATCTAAAAAGGATGGTTGAGAAATGAAGAAAAATCTTTTGATCGGCATTGATCTTGGTGGTACGAATATCGCCGCAGGACTCGTCTCAGAGAGTGGAGAGGTCCTTGGAAAGGTTAGCATACCGACGAGTTCTGAGCGCGGATCCGAGTCAATAATCGAAGGACTCAGTGAGGCCTGTGAAGTTCTTCAGAAGGAAGCCGGATTTGACCGTGCCGACCTAAAGGCAATAGGGATTGGTGTCCCCGGAATGATGGATCCCGATACAGGAATAGTTATTTTCTGTCCTAACATCCCAATAGAGAATGTAGATTTGACCGCAAGACTGAAAGAGCAGTGGGGAGTTCCCGTGTTTGTCAATAACGACGCAAACTGTGCTGCACTTGCAGAGGCTCACGTAGGGAGCGCAAAAGATACAAGCAATGCTATTTGCATAACACTTGGAACCGGTGTCGGCGGCGGAATAATTATCGATAACAAAATTTATTCCGGCTTTAACGGTGCGGCAGGCGAGGTGGGCCACCTCTTAGTACAGCTTGACGGGCGCCAGTGCGGATGCGGCCGAAAGGGCTGCTGGGAGACATATGCTTCAGCCACAGGGCTCATTAAGACTACTCGTGAGTACATGCAGGAGCACCCCGAGACGGCTATGTGGGAGCTTGTTGGAAATGACCTGGAAAAAGTTAGCGGAAGAACAGCTTTCGACGCAATGCGCAAGGGCGACGAAGGTGGAAAGGCCGTAGTCGATATATACATCAAACATCTGGCTGCCGGCGTAATCGACTTGATCAACATATTCCAGCCAGAGGTACTGTGCGTAGGTGGAGGAATCTCAAATGAGGGAGATACCCTGTTGAATCCGCTACAGAAGCTGGTTGACGAAGCACGTTATACCCGCGGCGTTCCCCAGACCACGATTAAGCGCGCACTTCTTGGAAACGACGCAGGAATTGTCGGAGCAGCAATGCTCGGGGCTTAGAATCTAAAAAACCGTTGAGCCGTGTCGGAGTGTGTCAACACATTCTGTGCGGCTCTTTTGGTATATGTACTTTTATTTACTCTGGATGTGTTGTATACTTTAGTAAGAAAGTTATGTGATAACAGACAGTTTGTGCGTGGTTTGTGAATTTATCAGGCATTTCGGGAGGACTAAATAGTGATTGACGATATTATGCAGCAGCTTCTTTGTTCGGTGCCGGGACTCAATGTAAAGACCAATGAGCCAATGAGCCGCCATACAACGTTTAGGATCGGGGGACCCGCGGATTTGTGGTGCAGGCCGAATACTATTGATGAGCTAATAGAAACGGTCCAGTTTGCCACAAATAAAGGTATACCATTTCAGATAATCGGGAATGGGTCCAATCTTCTGGTCCGAGACGGCGGTATTCGTGGCCTCGTTATCGAAACGACTGCTCTTAACAGAATTGCAGACCGCGACGATAATGTGATAGAGGTCGAATGTGGAGTATCTCTTAGTGATCTTGTTCTGTATGCAATGGAGCGTAGCTTCACGGGACTTGAGTTCGCTTACGGTATTCCCGGAACTGTGGGCGGTGCAGTGTATATGAATGCCGGAGCTTACGGTGGAGAAATGAAGAACTGTGTAATTGAGACAGACTATATAGATTCATCGGGAAACATCCACACATTGGCAGGCGATGAGCATCGCTTCTGCTATCGCGGAAGCTTTTTCACCGAACACCCGGAATGTGTGATCCTGCGAACAAGATTAAAACTGTCAGCCGGTGATAAGGAAAAGATTCAAGAATGCATGAGTGAATTGATGGGAAAAAGAGAAGCTTCTCAGCCGCTGCAGTATCCAAGTGCCGGAAGTTTTTTCAAGAGACCTAAGGGCTACTATGCAGGCAAATTGATATCGGACAGTGAATTGAGGGGAGCTAGATGTGGTGATGCGGAGGTTTCTCAAAAGCACGCCGGATTCATTATAAATGCCGGTAATGCTAACTGCTCGGATGTCCTATGCCTTATGGAAACGGTTCAGAGTACGGTTAAAAAGCGGTTCGGGGTAGACCTCGAGCCCGAGGTCAAGATTATTGGAGAAGAAAAATAATGCAGATATTCATTGTGACCGGACTGTCCGGTGCCGGAAAGAGCCGCGCTGCCGACATTTTAGAGGATCTGGGATACTACTGCGTCGATAATCTCCCAGTGGCTCTATTCCCAAAATTTGTTGAGTTCTGTATATCCATGAGCGGTAAATATGAGAGAGTCGCCCTCGTAACAGATATCCGAAGTGGTGACAGTTTCACACCTCTGTTTGAGGCACTTGAGACTATTGGAAACATGGGATGTGAAAGTCGCATAATATTCTTAGAAGCCGATGTCGAAGCAATTATTCGGCGGTATAAGGAGAGCAGAAGGAGACATCCTCTAGCGGAAGAGGGCGAGTCGATTGAGCGGGTTGTCAATCGGGAAATTGAGAAGCTGACCCCCGTGAGGGAGCGTGCAGACTATGTAATCAATACGTCCGAGCTCTCAATAAATGATTTGAAACAGATGCTCAGTGACCGGATTTTTGGCGTTGAGAAAGTTCATTCAATGGTGATATCTGTAACGTCATTTGGGTTTAAGTTCGGGATGCCTATCGAGGCTGATCTCATATTCGATGTTAGGTTTCTGCCGAATCCGTATTATGTTGAAGAACTGAGGGAAAAGACCGGGCTCGATAAGCCGGTGCGTGACTATGTGTTTGGGTTTGAGCACACAACACTCTTTCTTGAGAAGCTCTACCCGCTTCTGGACTTCCTTGTTCCAGGATACATCGAGGAGGGCAAAAGCTCGCTTACCATTGGTATAGGGTGTACCGGAGGCAAACACCGGTCCACAGCGTTATCAGAGGAGATAGCCAAACACCTACGGTCTCATGGCTATCATGTGTTAGTTTCGCACAGAGATATAGCAAAATAAAAAGGAATAGCCTGTACAGATATTGGAAAGTCAACTGAATCTGCAAAGGGCGGTAGCATATGACAAATAATGACTCAAAAAATAAATACATACCAAACATCAACAATGACATCAACAATGACTTTGACGATGTAATTCTTTACAATCCGGGCGATTACAGGCTCGATGACATAGATTCTGCACGAATTGTTGGACCAAACGTTGTTGCAATAGGTGGAGGAACAGGACTTTCAACTCTGCTTAAAGGCCTAAAGCAGTATACCGAAAATATTTCTGCTATCGTAGCTGTCTCGGATGATGGTGGGAGCTCGGGTATACTTAGAAATGAGATGGGAATCCTCCCCCCGGGTGACATACGAAATTGTATAATGGCTCTCGCAAATGTCGAGCCGATGATGTCTCAGGTATTCAACTACCGGTTCACTGAGGGGAGTCTTTCAGGCCAGAGCTTTGGCAACCTTTTTTTAGCGGCACTCTGCCGTATATGTGGAACATTTGATGAGGCTGTTAAAAGGATGTGCGATGTCCTCGCTATCACAGGCCGAGTGTTGCCCGTTACAACCGCCGACGTGAACATTGAAGCTGAGTTTGAGAACGGTGTAAGGGTAGTTGGAGAATCGAAAATATTCAATGAAAAGAAGAAACAGAATAGTCGGATAAGGCAGGTGCGCCTGATTCCTGGATTGCCCCCACCCATCCCCGAAGTTATACAGGCCATAGAAGAAGCGGACATGATAGTTCTCGGACCCGGCAGCCTTTATACTAGCATTATCCCCAACCTTCTTGTTGAGGATGTGGGAGAAGCAATCGCCAGGTCAGAGGCCGTGAAGGTTTATGTCTGCAACCTCATGACTCAGGATGGAGAGACTGAGGGCTATACCGCCTTCGACCACGTCAAGAGTATTTTCCAGCATTCAAATGATAAGCTGTTTGATATCTGCCTTGTTAACATAGGTGAAGTCTCAGAGCCTCTCGTAACTAGCTATGATAAAGAGGGAGCGGGACCGACTTACATAGACAGGGAGAAGTTTTATCAAGCCGGTATAGAGCTTGTTGAGAGGCACCTGATTGATGAAGAGGGTCCTCTTGCGAGACATAATCCCAGACTACTGGCAGGCGAACTCATGGCTATTCATGCTAGGAAAAGGCCAAGGCCGGGGCTTTACGGAAGATATGACAGATTGATTCTAGATGAGTTACTTGGTAGGATGTAATGCCTTAATGTTGTATTGAATGGTGGTGTTTGAGTATGACCTTTTCATCAAAAGTAAAAAATGAACTGTGCCGGGTAGCTGTTAGGGAAGATCACAGTGCCGCGGCTGAGCTATATGGTATCTTTCTGTTTGGCAATACTTTTGGTACTGAGGGTATTCGGATAGTCACCGAGAATGAGGCTGTTTCTCAACGCGCCAAGTCGCTTCTGAAGCGTGTCTTTAACATGTCTTTTGTTTGCTCTAAAACGGGAAGAAAGATCATTAAGGATGTTCTGGAGATTACCGACAACGAAGAGATTCAGACCATAATGGAGCATTATGGCTACGACACCTCCCGGACGTTTACATTGCATCTGAATGCCGCTTTTCTCGAAGAGGATAATCACCGGGAGTCCTTTATACGGGGCGCATTCTTGGCGGCGGGCTCTGTGAGCAGCCCGAGCAAGAACTACCATTTGGAGCTTGTAACACGCCACTACTACCTATCAAGAGAAGTGATGGCTCTGTTGCTTGATATGGGGTTCTCGCCCAAAAAAACCATGAGAAAATCTAACTATATGATATACTTTAAGGACAGCGAATCCATCGAGGATTTCCTAACAAAGAGTGGAGCCCCATCCTCAGCTATTGCCCTAATGGAGGCAAAGGTTGTAAAGGATCTCCGAAACCGGGTAAACCGGATCGTAAACTGCGAGACTGCTAACCTGTCAAAGACGGTCGTTGCAGCACAACGGCAGATTGAGTCTATAAATAAGCTCAAGGAAAGCGGGGCTTATGAAGGCCTCACGGAGAAGCTGCGGCAGTCGGCTGAGCTCCGACTTGAGCATCCCCACGCCACGCTCGGTGAACTAGTGAAGCTGGCTCCCTTCGAGGTGAGCAGATCGGGTCTTAACCACAGGCTTGCAAAGCTTGTAGAGCTGGCGGAGGAAGAGGTGGAGTAAGGTAAATATAAATGACAAGAGAGGGCACGTCGCACATGAGAGATTTTGTTCACCTACATGTCCATAGTGAGTACAGTCTCCTTGACGGGGCTTGTCGCATTAATTCGCTTCCAGCACGGGCAGCAGAACTCGGGCAGAGAGCTATTGCGATTACTGACCACGGTGTTATGTATGGCGTAGTAGACTTCTACAAGGCCTGTAGAGCCGCCGGAATAAAGCCTATAATCGGATGTGAGGTGTACAGGGCGCAACGTACTCGCTTTGATAAGGTGCACGGACTTGATTCCGATTCCGAACACCTTGTTTTGCTATGCAAAAACAAAACAGGGTACAGGAACTTAATAAAGATGGTGAGCGCCGGATTTGTGGACGGCTTCTACATAAAGCCGCGCGTAGATGACGAGCTTCTCAAGAGATACTCTGAGGGGCTTATCTGCCTATCCGCCTGTCTATCAGGGGAGATCCCAGCGAAGCTTATGCGGGGAGATTATCAGGGGGCAAGAGATGCCGCTTTGAAGTACCGAGATATATTTGGAGAGGGAAACTTCTATCTAGAGTTACAGGATCACGGTATTGAGGGGCAGGCGGCTGTAAACCGCGGTGTAATCCAGATCCATCGAGAGACGGGTATTCCACTGGTTGCTACGAACGATGTCCACTATCTTCGAAAAGAGGACGCAGCGATACATGATGTGCTCCTATGCATACAGACTAATAATACAGTAGACAGCCCGGATAGGATGAAATTCGGAAGCGATGAGTTCTACCTTAAATCGGGCGATGAGATGGCCAGGTTGTTCCCAAATTATGAGGAAGCGATCAGCAACACGGTGAAAATTGCCGACGAATGCAACTTCGACTTTGAGTTTGGTGAGTATCATCTGCCTGGATTCAAGTTACCTGAGGGTGAGGATGATGCGTACGAGTATCTAAGAAAGCTGTGTATTGATGGTTTCAACATGAGATATCCAGACAGACCACAAGGTCATATGGATAGGCTTATGTTTGAACTCAAAACAATAAGGGAGATGGGGTTTGTTGATTACTTCCTTATTGTAAGTGACTTCATCGCATTTGCCCGCAGACAGGGGATTCCTGTAGGTCCTGGCAGAGGTTCGGGTGCGGGTAGTATGGCGGCCTATTGTTTACAAATAACAAATATTGACCCGATTAAGTACTCTCTGTATTTCGAACGATTCCTCAACCCAGAGCGTATAAGCATGCCTGACTTCGATATTGATTTCTGCCCAAACCGCCGCCAGGAAGTTATCGACTACGTGGTTGATAAATATGGGGCAGACTATGTTGCCCAGATAGTAACTTTTGGAACAATGGCAGCAAGGGGAGCGATACGCGATGTTGCGCGCGTACTTAACATACCATACGCTGAAGCGGATACTGTGGCGAAGCTCGTACCGTTCCAGATAGGGATGACACTGAGTGAGGCGCTGAAAGTATCAAAACCGCTGCGCGATATGTACGAAGGTGACGACAGGATAAAGAACCTGATCAATACGGCAATGGCGCTCGAGGGGATGCCGAGACACGCCTCCACTCACGCTGCAGGTGTCGTAATGACTAAGGAGCCTGTTTCTGACTATGTGCCCCTCGCGAGAAATGACGAGGCCATAGTTTGCCAGTATAATATGGGCACATTGGAGGAACTGGGACTTCTGAAGATGGACTTCCTTGGCTTACGAAACCTAACGGTTATTGACGAGGCGTCCAAGATGGTCAGGCGCAAGGATCCGAAATTCGATATTGACGCAGTTGACAATACAGATCCCGCTACATACGAGATGCTTTCCGAAGGAGACACTCTCGGGGTGTTTCAACTTGAGAGCACCGGGATGACAAGTGTGGTAACTGCGCTGCAGCCGCGGACTATTGAAGAGATTACCGCTGTGGTAGCTCTCTATCGACCGGGACCGATGGATTCGATCCCACGCTATATAGAGGGCAAGCATAACCCAAAGACTGTTCGCTATAGGCATCCATTGCTGAAAGAGATCCTTGAAGTTACGTACGGATGTATCGTATACCAAGAGCAGGTAATGGAGATATTTCGAAAGCTCGCCGGCTACTCTTTGGGGCGTGCGGATGTTGTACGCCGTGCAATGTCCAAGAAGATCATGAAAGTGCTGAGGGAGGAGCGTGAGAATTTCCTCCATGGAAACCCTGCGGAAAATATCCCGGGGTGTGCTGCGAATGGTATTGACGAGGAGACGGCAAACAGCCTTTTTGATGATATCCTTGACTTTGCCAACTATGCCTTCAATAAGGCTCATGCCGCGGCATATGCAGTTGTGTCCTTTCAGACAGCCTATCTGAAATGTCACCACCCGCATGAGTTTATGGCTGCACTGCTGACCTCGGTTTTAGACTCGACCAGTAAAGTCGTTGAATACATTTCGGCGTGCAAGAAGATGAATATTGAGGTGCTCCCACCGGATATAAATGAATCGGAGGATGGCTTTACCGTTGTCGGAGATACGATAAGGTTTGGCCTAGTTGCGGTCAAAAACATCGGTAGAAAGTTTATTCAAGAGATGATGGAGGAGCGCTCATTAAACGGACGATTTATATCTCTTCAGAATTTCTGTGAGCGGATGTTCGGCCACGAGTTGAACAGGAGGGCGTTAGAAAACCTGATAAAATGCGGCGCTTTTGACTCCTTTGGCAAGCGCAGTGCTCAGCTTAGAATAAGCGGATTGATTCTCGATAATATCGCACATACCAAGACAAAAAACCTTGAAGGACAGATCGATTTTTCCTCGATCATCGACGATGTTCCATCTCAGGAGGTGCCTCTGCCCGATATTCCCGAATTTGACAGGAAAGTGCTCGTCGGCTATGAAAAAGAAGTGACAGGGATGTACCTTAGCGGCCATCCCTTAGATGAATACAGCGACATACTGCGTTCAATACACACAGTGCACATAGGAAAGATATTCGCCTCTGACGGGGAAGAGGGAGTAGGGGATAATCAGGTAGTTAATATTGCGGGTATGATATCTAAGGTGCGTATGAAAACAACCAGGTCTGATAATGTCATGGCTTATGTAGACATCGAGGACCAGACCGGATCCATTGAGCTCATAGTGTTTCCGAAAACGCTTGAGAGGTGCAGTGCTTATCTGAGAGAGGATACCGGAGTTGTTCTGAAGGGGAGAGTTTCGTATCGGGAGGACCGTGACCCTCAAATTCTGTGTGATACGTTGAGACCGATTACCGACTTGGATAATATGAGCGTACAGACACGTAGTGACGACCCTCAAAAGGACTTAAGGTTATATATCCGGCTACCGAGCAAATCTGACTCTCTTACACGCAAAGTAAAGCCGATGCTTTCCATGTTCCCAGGTGATGTTAGAGTGGTGCTTTACTATGAGGATTGTAAGAGCAAGGAGGGATGCAGGGTGGCACCAGATTCGCGCCTGCTCAATAGGTTGCGTGAGCTTTTAGGGGCGGATAATGTTGTTGTGAAGCAGAAGAATACCTAATAACTGTGTTTACTGACACGATTTATCCTGTTATAATATTAAAAGGTTCGGATGTTAGTGGTCACATACTTATAGAATGAATGTGGATAGGAGTCAGTTATGGATAAGAAAGTAAAGCGGATCGGAGTATTGACGAGCGGCGGAGATGCTCCGGGTATGAATCCCGCTATTCGTGCAGTGGCTCGCAGCTGCAAGTTTTATGATATTGAGTGCATAGGTATCAGAAGGGGATACAGCGGCCTCATAAATGGAGATGTTCTCCCGCTAGATGACCAGAGCGTTAACGGACTTCTAATTCGTGGAGGTACCATCCTTTATACAGCGAGATGCTCCGAGTTTCAAACAGAAGAGGGTCTCGCACGGGCCGCCCGATCATTTAAGTACATCGGGCTTGATGGAATTATCGCGATTGGAGGAGACGGCACAATACGCGGTGCCGGTGATTTGGCAAATTGCGGAGTCCCAGTCATAAGCATTCCAGCAAGTATCGACAACGATATCGGCTGTACAGAGTATTCAATAGGGTTTGATACTGCTTGTAATACAGCTATCGAGGCCATAGATAGGCTCCGCGACACAATGCAGTCCCATGAGCGCTGCTCGGTAGTTGAGGTAATGGGTAAAAGGGCAGGACATATTGCTACCTACGTAGGAATAGCTGTTGGCGCTACGTCGGTGCTAGTTCCCGAACATGAGCTGGACCTCGATGGTGATGTAATTGAGATGATTCGCAGAGCTAGGTTAAGCGGTAGAACCCACTATATGATTATTGTAGCTGAAGGCGTCGGAAGTGCAGTTGAGATAGCGCAGTATGTTAAAGACCATACCGGAATGGACCCGCGTGTTACTGTGCTTGGACATATCCAGAGGGGTGGAACTCCAACTGCGCGTGACCGCGTAACCGCTTCCCGCATGGGAAACTACGCCGTCAGGTGCTTTGTTGAGGGTAAAGCAAATCGAGCAGTAGTAACACATAAGGGAGAGATAACAGACATAGATATTCTTGAAGCCGTAAAAATGGAGAGAGGGCTTCAGGAATCCATGGTGGAGTGCCTTAACACGCTCACAGGCACACGTTAGTGAAGCAGTCGCAGTAAAATAGTCCCAGTCCACGTCCTTAACTCTATCTATGCACTATTTGTAGTCTATACTTGAGTGTACGCTTGAGTGTACGCTTGAGTCTACGCTTGAATCTATGCTTGAGTCTATACTCTTTCAAAATCCCAATAACCTATAACTCAATCGGTACATAAAAGGAGAGGTGAGATACATGTCAAACAAAACAGTTCAGCCGCACAAATCTTCAATAGCAAACCTCGATGCAAACCTTGTCGCCCTTCTCAGCTATCTTGTAACATCATTATGTTTAATGATACCTGCCTTAGGCTATGTGGCCTGGATAGTTCCGCTGGTAGTCTTTTTGTTGGAGAACAAGAGCATGTTTGTAAAGAAGCATGCTGTTCAATCTCTGGTTATTCACATCCTAAGCGCAGTGGTGAGTCTGGTACTTAGAGTGATTATTGGAGGCCTTTTGGGATTATTGTTTTTTGGGCCATTCACGAAGGTATCGATTGGCATCATTGGCTTGTTTGGGATAGTGAGCACAGTATTTGCTATCGCAGTGATTGTGTTCTCAATCCTAGCAATGATAAGGGCATATCAGTATGTAGATTATGATATCCCTATAATCGGCCCCATTGTAAGCTGGGTTAACAGACTGTTAACAGGTAAGAAGGACTAACAAAGAAGAGGTAGACTCTTCTCACACGCTATTGAGATAGTCGCCTCTCTTACGCAAGAAGAGGTAGACACCTCTTACGCTATTGAGTTAGTCATCTCCCTTACAAAACCGAGATAGACATCTCTCTCACGCAAGTTGTTAATGACCAGAACAGGCAAAAGCACTGGTTTTTGTGCAATTGCCTGTTCTGAAGTTAGTAAGACGTATCTTGTTGGACATAGCATATATGACATAGTATGCAGGACATAATTCCTTAGATATAGTCTGCAAGCCATAGTCTGTAGGTCAAAGTCTGCAGGTCAAAGTCTGCAAGCTATAGTCTGTAAGTCAAAGTCTGCGGGTCAAAGTCTGCAAGTCATAATCTGTAGGCCATAGTTTGTTAAGAATAGTTTGTTCTGCATACCCCACCACATAAGAATAAGATTTGCTGCTAGACAGAAAAAACACAGATTCTGCGCAAAATCTTGAGCTATGTGTGGATTCACTAAGAGTGATATATAGCACACCGCATATTCTATATCACACTCCGCATAAAAGTGTCGATTTTTCATTCGACGGTCACACACTACTCCGAATTTTGCGCATTTTTTGCACAATATGTAGCATCGCATATAATACTCATTTACACATTATGCGGCGGACCACATATTTCTGCACATAATTCCAAGGAATGCGCGGCTTCCTGTTGTGTGACAAGTGTGACACAGAAAGTTTCACACATTACTACACTTTCTGCGCACCCCACACAAGTTTTACAGAAGCGGACTCCTATCGATGTTGCAAATTTTTACAGATTCTGTGTCCACCGCACAAACTTTAGAACTTGATGCTTGACTATAAGATTGCCGGCGGATTATTCTCGTGAGGAACGAAAAATGGTATTGAGTTTTCTAAGATGTGTGGACTGAAATGTTGACTTTCGAAATCGAGTATGCTATTATTAATCTCGCTTGCAGAAATTTGGAGAGGTGCCCGAGTGGTCGAAGGGAGCGGTCTTGAAAACCGCCGGGCCTTTACGGGTCCCGTGGGTTCGAATCCCACCCTCTCCGCCAAAATTTATGTTAAAAGTCCTCGATAAGAGGACTTTTTGCATAGAGGCAGACACCAATACACAATATCTACACAGTAACTACACCATTATCAGCTTATTATCGAATGGTGATATCATGAAAAGGGGTTGAACTTATGAAAAAAATAAGGCTCGGTGCTACAGACCTTCAGGTCTCCGAGATAGGACTCGGATTCATGCGGCTATCGCGACTTGATCGTGCGGAAGCAGAGAAATTGATAGCAACAGCTGTGGATGAGGGAATAACCTTCTTCGACCATGCGGATGTTTATGGGGGAGGCCGCTCTGAGGAGCTGTTCGCGGATGCTGTTTCAATGAATCCTTCATTGCGCAGTAAGATAGTTCTTCAGAGCAAGTGCGGTATTAGACGGGGTTTTTACGACTTTTCAAAGGAGCATATTATTTCCTCTGTTGAGGGGTCACTTAAGCGGTTAAAAACTGAATATCTCGATGTTCTGCTTCTCCACCGGCCAGACGCATTGATGGAGCCGGAGGAAGTGGCGGAAGCCTTTGACATATTGGAGAGGGACGGGAAAGTAAAGTATTTCGGAGTCTCTAACCATAATCCGATGCAGATTGACCTGTTAAGCAGACACCTGAATCAGGATCTGATAGTAAATCAGATGCAGCTAAGTCTTGCTCACTGTCCGATGATTGATGAGGGACTAAACGTTAATACTGGTAATGACTTAGCACCTATGAGAAGTGGAAGTACCATTGAGTACTGCCGTCTGAATGATATTACTGTGCAGGCATGGTCACCGTTCCAATACGGGGTTTTCGAGGGAACTTTCCTTGGAAACGATGATTATGCCGAGTTGAACAAAGAGATTGACTCGATTGCGCGTGATAGAGGGGTAACAGACAGTGCAATAGCTATTGCGTGGATACTCAGACATCCGGCAAAGATTCAGCCGATTGTTGGGACAACAAACTCTAAGCGACTCTCCGACATAGCAAAAGCATCGGATGTAATGCTTACAAGACAAGAGTGGTATCGGCTGTACTTAGCAGCAGGCAAGAAACTCCCATAAGGACATCGCATTGGGTGGAGTGCTATCGAAACCGAATA
>LSQX01181098.1_pt1 | contig 21807 bp, 22 predicted proteins | sample 654561 | NCBI WGS metagenome assembly LSQX01 (sample SAMN04489861, study PRJNA283612) | anaerobic digester metagenome | isolation source: 4 biogas reactors fed with cattle manure at either 37C or 55C with and... | place: Denmark: Kongens Lyngby | collected 2014
GTCCTGGAAGCTGAGTTGAAGCAACGCCAACTGGACCTGGCCGAAAAGGAGATGTTGCTGGCCCAATCGCGCATCCTGGCTCCGGCCGATGGAGAACTGCTGGACCTGTATGTCAGCCCGGGAGAGCTGGTAGCGTTTGGTGCCCAGGTGGCCCTGGTGGCCAACGGCGCCGGACTAAAGGTGAAGATAGAACCGGACCAGCGTTATGCGGTCCTGGCCGCAGCCGGCAACCGGGCTCAGGTCTGGCTCACCAATGCGGCCGATACCAAATGGGAGGCCCGGGTCGCATATACGGAGCCATTGGCCAATGCCGAACAGGGATCCTTTGTGGCAGAACTGGAGTTTATCGGGGCGACCCCCCCCCTCTACCCGGGACAGTTGCTCTCGGTGCAGCTTTTCGGGGCAGTGCAGCCCGACGCCATAATTATCCCGGAGACATATGTGGCTGTACAGGAAGACGAAAGTGGGGTGTGGCTTATCAGGGATAACCGGGCTCGTTTCACCCCGGTGCAATTGGGCGCCAGCACTGCAGATGGGGTGGTGGTCGCCGGGGGATTGCAGGCCGGTGACGTGATCGGATCCCCGGAGGGACGCCGAGAAGATCAGCGGGTCGTCCTTCATGAGGGGAATTTTTAATATGAAACGGCATATGCTTTTCGAATTGAGCCTGGCCCGGCGGTTTCTGGAAGAGAACCGGGGACAGACCCTGCTTATCATAGTGGGGATAGGTATAGGGGTGGCGGTGATGGTTTTTCTGAGCGCCCTCATCGACGGGCTGCAGGCCAACTTGATCCAGAAGACGGTGGGCAGGTCCCCCCATATCGTAATCAGCAATGCAGAATATGCAGCCGCCGACGCAGTCACCGCCAGGGATGGCAGCCAAGTCCTGCTCATGGATGCCACTCAGAAGACCTTGCGGCCTATCGTCGACTGGCGCAGCGTGACGACCGCCATGATCGCTGATGAGCGGATAGATACGGTGTTGCCGGTGGTGGACGGGTCGGGGCTTATCCGCCGGGGGAAGGTCAGCCGGGCCATCTTGCTGCGAGGTTTCGACCTTCAGCAAGCTAACCGGATGTATTGCTTGAACGATTCCATTATCGCTGGGAATCGCAATGCTCAGGATGGGTCGGTGCTGATCGGCAAGAGCCTGGCCGAGGATTTGAGGATCACCGCGGGAGATCCGATTCAACTGGAACTGCCCGGCCGAGAGCCTCTGGTTGTAATGGTGGACGGAGTTTTTGACTTGGGGGTGGCGGCCATCAACCAGCGCTGGCTGGTGATGGATCAGCACCGGGTGGCTGCGCTGTTGGGCACCGGGGATCGAGTAAGCACCATAGAGATACAGGTCAATGACGTGTTGGGGGCCGAATTGGTGGCGCGCGAATGGGGAGTCCGGTGGCCGCATTACCAGGTGGAGAGCTGGCAGCAGAGCAATGCCTCCCTGCTCTCCGCTCTGAAGAGTCAGAGCAGTTCCAGTTATACTATTCAGGTTTTCGTGCTCCTGGCGGTCATCCTGGGGGTGGCTTCGGTGCTGGCCATTAGTGCCGTACAGAAATCCAAGGAAATCGGTATATTGAAAGCAATTGGAATACGTACCGTGAGCGTGTCCCGGGTGTTTATGTTGCAGGGACTGGTGTTGGGGACCTTCGGCACGCTTCTTGGTTTCGGCTTGGGTCTGGCCATGAGCCAGGCATTTGTGGTATTTGCCAAACAGGAGTATGAACTCCTGCTTAAACCCGTAACCACGATAGTGATAGTGATTGCCACCATTTTAGCTGCAACTCTTTCAGCTTATCTGCCCGCCCGCAAGGTGTCCCGTATTAATCCCATCGAGGTGATCCGCAATGGTTGATCCATTGATAAAGATAACTGATCTAACTAAAGATTACGGTGAGGAAACGCTCCGGACCAGAGTTTTGAAGGGCATCAACCTGGAGTTCAAATGTGGGGAATTTACCTCGCTTATTGGCGCTTCCGGCTCCGGCAAGAGCACCCTGCTCAACATTATCGGGGCCTTGGACCGGCCCACCGCGGGAACGGTGGTGGTAGACGGAACTGACCTAAACCAGCTGGATGATGATGAACTGGCTCATTTCCGTAACCGTTCCCTGGGTTTCGTGTTCCAGTTCCATTTCCTGCTCCCCCAGTTCACGGTGTTGGAGAATGTCCTCATACCCTATATGATTTATGCCGGACCGGCCAACCCGACCATGGAAAAGCGGGCCATGGAATTGCTGGACCGGGTAGGGCTCAGTCACCGCCGCGATAGCCGTGCCAACGCCATATCCGGGGGCGAGCAGCAGAGGGTGGCCATTGCCCGGGCCCTGATCAACCAACCCAGGATAATCTTGGCCGACGAACCCACCGGCAACCTGGATACCGCCAATACCAAAAGTGTCTTCACTCTATTGCGGGATATAAACGGACAGTACTGTACCAGCATGATCATGGTAACCCATGACCGCGAACTGGCTGGGCGCAGTGACCGGCTGGTGGAAATAAGCGATGGGATGATCATCAGGGATGAATACTTGACCAATCCGACAGAGAAATAACGTTTACCGGGAAAGGGAGGTCTTGATTTGCACCATCTCACGGATAAACTGCTATAATCTCATTAGACAAGCATCGTGAAGGGGGAATTCGCATGACGCTAACGATAAAAGAGGTGCTTAAGATATCGATCGAGGCCGAGAAAAATGCCATGGATCGATACATCGATATGGCCAAGGAGGTCGAGGATCCCGAGACCAGATTGTTGCTGGAGCAGATCGCCCGCGAAGAAGCCGGGCACATGAAGAAACTGAAAGAGAGACTCAAGGCCGTCTCCCTCTTGGATTAATCAGGGAGTGGGTACGGTGGCATGCATCCCTGGGGTCAGGTTGGCCGACCAGGTACCCAGGAATATGGTTATAAGGATGACGGTCAGGATCAGGCTTAAAATGATCAGGTTGCGGCGCACGTGGGTCTCACCCTGAAGGTATTCGGACAGGAAATGGGTAACCACCACGGTGGTACCGGAGAACAGGAAAACGAAGACCAGTTTGGCCCACCCGGGGATTACCGCCGCTGCTACCGGCGCGACGTTGGTCCAGAGGGAAAGGCTGTAATAGGCCAGGACTATGAATTCGATCAGACCGGCGGCAAACTGGTAGACCATGCTCTTCTTCTGCATTTCGAGGTTTACATCCAACAACTCCCGGATCTTGTCCTGGGTCTCTAAATTGGTGCGGCTGTTCATGACCTGTATCCGGCCCTGCACAACTGCGATGGCCTCGTGGTAGTTTTTCTCCACCAAATTCAGATCGTCCCGCAGCTCCTCCAGATTCTCCAAGCGGTCACGGTACGCCGACATCATGTCTCTGATCCCTTCCGGCTCTAACTGCAAAGCCGCCTCGTTCAGGAATCGGTTCTCCGTCCCTTCCAGCATGGTTTCCAGGCGTCGGATCCCATCACTCACCAATGTCTCGTCAGCTACCAGCTTGGCGAAAGCGGTGGCCAGTTCTTTGATGTTGCCCTCTAATGCTTGGTTGACGTCAACGGATGGTTGGCTCATGACCAACTGGGTATGTAGGATGCGGATTAAATCCTTGCCCAGAGTGTCTTTTTCCAGACCGATGGTGTTTTCCCGATCCCTCAGCATTCCATGTAGTTCGCAGAGGAAGATCATCCGGGAGTGAAGGTTGGGTAACCGTCGGACCAACAGAGGAGTCAAGGGCCCCATTTCCCCAGATCGGTAAACATAAACAGCCTCTGTGTCTTTTCTGCTGATAGGCAACCGGAACAAGCGGGCGTTGCCGGATGGGATCTCTACCTCCCGGCAGGGCAGCCACGGCAGAGCCTCTTCCAACAATAGGGGCGCATTGCCATCTCCGGTAGCCAACAGGGTAAGCCTGCCCATCAAATCGTCATAGCACATGCCGGACTGTGTTTCCAGATCCTGCAGATGGCTGAGAGACCCAGCCCAGTCTCCCGGGGTATCCGGGGTCTTGACCGCCAGGATGGCCATTTTTCCCGAGAAATCAGTCAGGTTGCCAAAGAAACCGCCGGGATTGGAGAAATCCGGGGAAGTCTCAGCGGTGATCGCCATATACGAATGTTGAGTCAAGATGGTTGCCAGGGCCTCAATGGGATCGGTATCGTCTTTAAGGCAATAATAATATCGCACTATAAATGCAGACAAGGCTTTCAACTCCATCACTGCCGAATTAATTACTATAATATCAAAATCATAATTTGGTTAGGACGATTTGGCAATCGCAAAAATGTTTTCAGATGATACCCCGCCAGATTTTCGCATCGACAAGTTCTATGATATCGGCCCGGATGAATTGTGGTTGCAGAACCCGCAGCTGTCCCCCTAGGATTATTCTTGACGGGGTTATCACAATCCATGAAAATGTATCTTGGTCGAGAAAAAGTCGGCAGAGACTCTGACGTTGGAAAATGCTATTGGTCGGGGGGTTGCAGGTGAAGAGAAAGGTCATCGAGGGCAGGAATCTGTTCAAGGAGTTTTCCGGGCAGCGGGTGGTGGACAATTTCAATTTCTGCGTCCGCTCAGAGGATTTCCTAACCATACTGGGTCCCAGCGGCAGTGGCAAGACCACGGTGCTCCGCATGATAGGCGGCTTCGAAATGCCTACCGCAGGTGATATTCTTTTCGAGGACAAGGTCATCACCTCGGTTCCGCCCTATGAAAGGCCAATCAACACGGTATTCCAAAAGTATGCCCTTTTTCCCCACATGGACGTTTACGAGAACATCGCTTTCGGCCTGCGTCTCAAAAAAATGGAGGAGCAGGAGATAAGGAAAAGAGTGGGGCGGATGCTGGAACTAGTGACTCTGCGAGGTTTCGAAAAACGGGCGGTCGATTCCCTCAGCGGCGGGGAGCAGCAGCGGGTGGGTATTGCCAGAGCGTTGACCATGAACCCCAGCCTGATCCTAGCCGATGAACCCACCGGTGAACTNNTTTATATATGTCACTCACGACCAGGAAGAAGCCCTGACCATGTCCAACCAGGTCATCGTCATGAATAAGGGCCGGATAGAACAGTTCGGCACTCCGGTCAATATCTACAACGAACCAGTGAACGCCTTCGTGGCTGATTTCATCGGCGAGAGCAACATTCTGGACGGAATCATGTACCGTGACTATGAAGTCGGATTTGCCGGCCAACGGTTCCGCTGTGTGGATGCCGGCTTTGGTGTCGACCAACCGGTGGAAGTAGTCATCCGGCCGGAAGATATCAAGCTGGTTTCCCCCGAGGAAGGGATGCTGCGGGGAATTGTGGACTCGATCGTCTTCAAAGGGGTCCATTACGAGATGGTGGTCTTGGAGGGCCAACGGTCATGGTTAATACAGAGCACCATTAAGGCCCTGGAGGATACCGAGGTGGGGATGCGTTTTAACCCCGATGACATTCACATCATGAAGAAACAGGAGCGTCCCGCCGATGCTTAGGCGTTTCAGCGCTGCGCCTTACATGCTTTGGACCATCCTGTTTATCCTGGTCCCGGTTTTTATGGTGCTTTTCTACAGCTTGTTCTCACCGGTTCCGGCTGGTTATGCCCTCGACCTGGACGGATACCACAAGTTCGTGGATCCGCTCTACCTGGAGGTATTATGGCGCTCCATCGTTATCGCCTTCAAATCCACCCTGCTGTGTTTGCTGGTGGGTTATCCGCTGGCCCTTATCTTGTCGCGTATAACGCCGCGTTTCCAGAAGATACTGGTGATGCTGATCATACTGCCGATGTGGATGAATTTCCTGCTGCGCACCTACGCATGGATCCCCATACTGGGGCGCAATGGCCTGATCAACACCTTGCTGGGCTCTTTCGGAGTAGCCCCGCTCAACCTGTTGTTCAATGAGAACGCTGTTTTATTGGGTATGGTCTATAATTTCCTGCCCTTTATGGTCCTGCCCATCTATACAGTATTGATGAAGATCGACCGCCAGTTGATCGAGGCCGCCGAGGACCTGGGCGCTGATCGGTTGGTGGTCTTCCGGCGCATAATACTGCCCCTCTCCATCCCGGGATTGATTTCGGGCGTCATGATGGTATTCATGCCGGCGGTCAGCACTTTCGTCATATCCGACTTGTTAGGGGGGGCCCAGATTACCCTGATCGGGAATCTAATCAAGGACCAGTTCCAAACCGTCTATGACTGGAATTTTGGTTCTGCCATATCCATGATATTGATGGTGATCATCCTCCTGTCCATGAGCATCCTCAACCGTTATGACAAACGGGAAAGGGGGGTGAGCATGTGGTGAGCAAGCAATTGCAGCGCTTCTATGTATTCCTGGTGCTGCTGTTCCTCTACGCGCCGATCGTGGTGCTTATCGTATTTTCTTTCAACGCATCCAAGTCCACCGCCAATTGGTCTGGTTTCTCTCTGCAATGGTATGTGGAGTTGTTCCAGGACCGCCAGATAATGAAAGCCCTGTATTATACTCTGACCGTAGCGGTGATCGCTTCGGCGGCGGCGACCGTGATCGGGACTTTTGCCGCCTATGGTATCACCAACATGCAGGCTCTGCCCAAGCGGGCACTGCTGGCCCTGAATAACATACCCATCTTGAACCCGGATATAGTCACTGGCGTAGCTCTGCTGGCCATGTTCACTTTTATCAATATGCCGCTGGGTTTTGTTACCATGCTGCTCGCCCATATAACCTTTGCCATCCCCTTCGTCATCCTGTCGGTGTTGCCCAAGTTCAAGCAGTTGCCCCAGGACATATTGGAGGCGGCCATGGATCTGGGAGCTACGCCGGGATACGCTTTTTTCAAGGTGATTCTGCCGGAGATCATGCCAGGCATCGTGACCGGATTCCTGATTGCATTTACCCTGTCGGTAGATGATTTCGTCATCAGTTTCTTCACCACCGGGGGCGGAGTCACGAATCTCTCCATAGAGATTTACGCCATGGCGAGGCGCGGCATCAAGCCCATCATCAACGCCCTGTCGACGCTGATGTTTATCACCGTCCTGGTGATGATGCTTATCATCAGCCTGCGCATGGATAAGGATGCCGCCCGCAAAGGGGAAGAGGAGACACCATTGTTGCCTGCTCCGGGGGCGGGGAGCGGCTAGGTCGGTCAGGGGAACGAGTCAGGATCACCGCAGGAGTCCATTTTTGCAGATATGTTTCGTCCAGGAAGATCCTGGCCCGACTGCGCAATATCCAAACCATTTCCTACCGATGACCTAATCAATGATCTTTTTAATAATTTTTATAATCTGTTCCAGACAGTAAAAAGAAATCCTTATTTATTAATGCTGCCTAAATAATACCGACTGTCAACTGGGAAAGTTGAGTACTAAAGATATCAAAATCGACTATTGATTCATCTCCGGGCCCGTGCTATACTTTTACTAATTTCATCTTGTTAAAGACGATGAAGGAGCAAAGTAGGTCAGACCCAGCTTTACAGGGAGAAAGCGCCATCGACTGGAAGCGTTTTCGAAGCATGATTGATCGAAGTTCTCTCTGGAGTTGCAGGCTGAATTCCTCTCGAGGATGAGTAGGCTGAGCCGTAATCTTCCTACGTTAAAGGGAAGAAGGTATCGGAACAACAGTTCCCGCACCTTTATAAGAGCGGATCTGTCCCTGTGGCAGGTCAACTTGGGTGGTAACGCGGTAAGCAATAGCTTTTCGTCCCTTGGGATGGAAGGCTTTTTTGTTTATCAGGGGGATTGATTGATTCCCGTATCTTGGTGAGTGGGTCCTTTATGGATCAACGAGGGTGGTACCACGGAAGCCCATAGCTTGCGTCCCTTTTGAGGGTATAGGCTATGGGCATTAATATTTTTAGGAGGAATCAAAATGGTAGTAGTGATGGAAATGACCTCAAGTATTCAGCAAATCGAGGCGGTAAACGCGATGTTGGATCAATTGGGCTTCCAGACCCAGCTAATCAGGGGCGTCAAACGCATCGTGATCGGTGCTGTGGGAGACCGGCCGGTGAGTGACCTCCAGGACTTGCAGCTGATGTCCGGGGTGGAGAAGATTGTCCCCATTATGAAGCCGTACAAGCTGGTAAGCCGGGAAGCCAAAGAAGATGACACCACCATCAAGGTATGGACAGTTGTGGTGGGAGGGGCAGATCTGACCATTATTGCCGGCCCCTGCGCAGTAGAGAATCGTCCCCAATTGCTTACTGCGGCCCATCAAGTCAGTCAAGCCGGAGCCCAGATAATAAGGGGCGGCGCGTTCAAACCCCGCACCTCCCCCTACAGTTTCCAGGGTCTTGAAGAAGAAGGACTAATAATCCTCAAAGAAGCCTCGCAAATGGCCGGACTCCCGGTAGTAACGGAGGTGATCGATGAGGCCAGTCTGCAGACGGCTTTGAACTACGTAGATATGGTGCAGGTAGGAGCCCGGAATATGCAAAACTTTCGTTTACTCAAAGCGGTGGGACAGACTGACAAGCCGGTGCTGCTCAAACGCGGTATGTCCGCAACTATAGAAGAATGGCTGATGGCGGCTGAATATATCATGTCCGAGGGCAACGGTCGGGTAATACTGTGTGAGAGAGGCATCCGCACCTTCGAAACGGCTACCCGCAACACCCTGGATCTGAGCGCCGTACCTCTGGTCAAGCGACTGAGCCACCTCCCCATCCTGGTAGATCCCAGTCACGGCACTGGCGACCGGGGGCTGGTTCCGCCCATGTCCATGGCTGCCATAGCCGCAGGGGCGGACGGACTTATCCTGGAGATGCACCCGGAGCCGGCCAAGGCTTTATCAGATGGACCTCAGTCGCTAACTCCTCCCGAGTTGGAGCATTTAATGGAGCAATTATCCTTGATTGCTGCGGCGGTCGGCAGAAATTTGCCCGGCGCCAATATCCCCCGCGAGGTTGCTTAGGAAGGAGCATGGTCGATGAAATGGACAATGAGTTACCTGGGACCGGCCGCAACCTTTTGCGAGGAGGCCGCCCGGGTTGCGGTAAGAGCGAATGGCAGCTGGCAGCTTATACCCTGTTCCTGTATCGATGGAGTGTTTGCGGCAGTGCAACACGGCCAGGCCGATTACGGGATCGTTCCGGTCGAAAACTCCTGTGAAGGTTCAGTTAACTTGACCCTGGATTTGCTGGCTTATAAATACCCACTGGAGATAGTGGGCGAGGTCATCCTGCCGGTCAGGCATAATCTGTTGGCCTATCCCGGGGTGAAGCTTGAAAATATCGTCCAAGTATTATCGCACCCGCAAGCCCTGGCTCAGTGCCGCCAATATCTGAGCAAACATCTGGGTGAAGTAGACTTGGTAACCATGTCCAGCACCGCCGAAGCTGCTCACCGGGTAGCGGCATCCGACCTGCCGTGGGCGGCCATCGGCACTGCGGCAGCCGCCCGCGCCTATGGGCTGTCTGTTTTGCAGCAGGAGATCCAGGACCGCGGCGACAATGAAACCCGTTTTATTATCCTATCCCAAGCCAATGAGGATCGGTCCTTGTCTGATAGTGAAACCGAGGGCAAGCTTGATTACAAGACCTCACTGGTAATATCTTTGAGCGACCAGCCCGGAGCCTTGTTTAAGGCCTTGGAGCAATTCTACCTCTATGAAATAAACATGAGCAAAATTGAATCCCGGCCCGCTAAAACCAGGATCGGCAACTACCTTTTTTTCATCGATATCCAGGGACATCAAATGGAACCTCGCATCAGTAAGGCTTTGAGGAGCCTCCGGAGCATCGTTGCGGATTTGCGATTGTTGGGATCATACCGAACCTATCATGAAGTCAAGAACCGAAGCGAATCTCGTATTGGTGCTGTTTGTGATTCTCCCGCGCTAGGCCTATAATATCAGCAGTGAATGAAAAGGAGGAGTAATCGGTATGCCGATCATTAATGTCAAGATGCTGGAGGGCCGTTCCATTGAGCAGAAACGGGAACTGGCCGAAGTCCTGACCCGGGAAACGGTACGGATTTTAAATACCAAGCCGGAAGCCGTTGAGATGGTTATCGAGGAATATCCCCGCACCAATTGGGCATCAGCAGGCCTACTGTATTCCGACAAAAAATAGAAGGTCATGACCAGGTCAAACATGGTCATGTAAACCAGACCGCCTAGTCGCAACCGGCAATAAGCTTGAGGCTGTCAATTTCAACATTTGATCTTATAAGCTGCTGCATACCCATTACCATCCATAAAAACAATAGGTAAATACAGTTTTAGAACGCCAGGAGCCCGGGCTCCTGGCACTTTTTTGTGCGCCGCCAGGGATTATTTAATTGGCAAGCCAGCCAATTGAAGGAATTATTATACCCTTCGGCGAAATATCCGAAATAATCATCCGATATTTCCTAGCAGCCCTTGTAACTGGAAACATGGTCTCATCCTATCCATACCATTAGTTGCTTCACCGAAGGAATATTGCACCCCGCTTCGATACCAATGAGTGATAGGTTAAATAATCTGTTCTTTGTTTTATTTGGGATTGGCGAGGAGGCTGGAAATGAACAAATTGGAAGGATTCTATGAACTTAACAAAATGAATGTCCCTTCAGTACCTTGGCAACAATTCACCGGAGAGGAAACCCTGGATGCGAATCTGTTGTGGACGGTGCGGGCAGCGGTTGAAACCGGCAAGGATTTCAATCTTCCCCGCGCCATCGGTGTTACTGCAGAAGAAGCAATAGCCAAAGGGAAAGAATTCCTGGCCGACCTGGCGGAGCACGATTTGGTGATCTATTATCCTTATTTCATGGCTATAAAGAGCGGGGTAATAGATATCCAGGAACACCGCACTATTATCGAAGCAGTGGACAAGGATCTCTGGAACCTGACAACCCGCGGTCACAAAGACCTGACCATCATTATAAACCATTTGAATGATGATTATAGTACCTATGGAAACAGCTCCTTTTTAGAGGAGGCTGAGGTGAAAGAACTGCTCAAATATGCTGCCCGAATCAGGTCCGCGCACCGGAACGCCATATTTGCCAACAGTTCCGTGCTGGTGGAATGGTGTTATGCTGTCAATACCAACGCCAAGCGTGAGATGGTGGGCGAAAAGCACCTGATGTTTATGGAATGCCGTACCATTGACACCTGATTACAATTACAAGAAAAAGAAGGCGATAGCGATATCGACATAGGCGGCATCAGCAGCACACCCTCGAACCAAATTGGACTCGCCATCGGATGCCAATCCCGCACAATATCTGTAAGTAGGTGCCTATTGAGGGCTGAAACCAGCAGTCATATAGAATAGCGATGCTCCCCGGTCAAGGGATTGAGGCGGAAAAGATCACACATTTCGTTCAGAACCAGTGTATTGGCCAGGCCGACATTCATAACCGTATCGTTACCGCCGTAATATATGGCTATCGTATCATCCAGACCAGCCAAAGCTCCGCAGCTAAATACCACGTTGGGCACATGGATGTAATCGGTTGCCGCCACCCTGCAGTCACTTAACGTGGGCATCAATAACGGTTTGGCGCTAATGCGCGTTTTCATAGGATCGAGAGGATCTTCGAGGTCATGGAAGGCCACCCCCAGGGTATATGGATGGCCGGCCATGGTCGAACGCACCCCATGAAAGATATTCAGCCATCCAAATCGAGTTCGGATCGGTGGAGCACTTGGTCCCACCTTGGACTGAAAGGCACTTGGTCCATGACCACTTCGCATTACCACCCCGCCAAGTTCCCATGGCCCGGTGGGATGATGAGCAAAACCCGCGCATATTTCTCCGAATGAACCCCCTATGTGGTCGGCCCCGGAGAGTTCCCTGACCTTGTCGTTGGGCCGTAGCAAGCCCATCCAACGGTTGTTTCTACCCGGCTCGGGAAAGATGACCACATTGCGCATATCCACTTCCGAGATTGGTCCATAGCGAATAACCGTCTTGAAGTCGCTGGTTACCGCCATCATCACCTTGACTCGGTCCGGAATCTGGGCGTGATAGGCACTGTAGGTCAACAAATATGAATTATCGCCTACCGGATTGACCCGCATGTCCTCCACCCCGCCGCCCTCGGCTTCAATTACGGCATCGCTATCGACACCCTCAGCATAAATATCATCCCTGGCAGCCGGTAACAAAAACGGTCTGGGATCTACAGCCCAATCATTCAATCCATTGTCACTCACCGCCTTGCCAATCACACTGCGCCCATCGGCGATATGGGAACGAAAAAGCATGATGGTCTGCTTCCTGCCATTTGCCGCAGTTATTTGGGCCATCCCGGCATTATGAACGGTATAGGTGTGTAGCCGGCTGTTGCAACTCCATATTTTATTAACGTCATGGCAGGTCAGAATCGGGTTGCCAGGGTAGCGCAGAACCGGCTCATTGATTGTTACCATCCCTGCAAACCCATTCAACTCAACCGGAGCTTCTGTTAAGACCATCTGGATCCTCCCCTTCCAGGGTGACGCGAATGCCTAAACCTAGATTGTGCAGATCGGATAATTGCAATTCCAGTGTATTCACGATGATTATTGAGATTCCTTACCCTTGCGCTGGAGGTTTTTTAATCACGAATTGGGCCAAACAGGAGTAATTAAGGTTATATAACGAATCCGCAAAAATACTTCTATGTTATAGTCGTCTTCGGAGGGTTTTTTCATGTAGGTTTTCAATTTGCAACCCACATTAGTGGCTTTTTTGGCAACTGGGAAAGTTGAGTTTAGTATAATATCTGGGCTATTTGATTCTCGCTGATATCGCCAAATACTTGGCTGGTGCCTATCCCGGTGGGCAGGACCAGTTGCAGCTGGCCGCCGACGCTTTTTTTATCTTTGCGCATCTGGGCAATAAGATCACTGCTGGCCAATCGCTCATAGGTGGTGGGCAGACCCAACGAAAATATGAGGTTTTTAATACGATCATGGTCCCTGGAGGACAGTATACTGGATTTGGCCGCCAGCCGGGCCGCCAATACTATCCCAATAGCTACCGCTTCACCATGATTGTAGCGGTGATAACCGGTTAAGACCTCCAAAGCATGCCCGAAAGTATGACCCAGGTTCAATAAAGCCCGGATGCCCTCCTCGGTTTCATCCTGAGCGACAACGTCCGCTTTGATCGCGCAGCAGCGATGAACCATGTGCTGCAGGTATTCCGGGTCGCGGTTACCGATCGCGGTCTGGTTTTGCTCCAGAAAGCCGAAGAAACTACTATCCCATATGATCCCGTATTTAATTACCTCAGCCAGGCCGGTGAGGTATTCTCTTTCCGGCAAGGTCTCGATGAAGGAGACGTCGATAAAGACGAGGGAAGGCTGATGAAAGGTCCCAACCAGGTTTTTGCCCTGAGGCAGGTTGACCCCGGTCTTGCCCCCCACACTGCTGTCGACCTGAGCCAGAAGGGTGGTGGGCACTTGAATATAGCGGATCCCCCGCATATAGACGGAGGCGGCAAAGCCAGCCACGTCGCCGGGGATGCCCCCTCCCAGGGCTATCACCGTCGAATGGCGATCCAGACCTGATTCCACCATTCTTTCCGTCAAAGCTCGAACGGTTATCAGGCTTTTATGATCCTCACCGCCGGGGAAAGCCGCCAGTTCAGCCTTAAAGCCGCCAGACCGCATCAGCTCCAACATCCGGTGGCCGGCAATCTCAGCCACATTGGAGTCAGTGATGATCATTATAGCCGAGGTTCTGGGGATAAAGTCCAGTAAAGGCATTAATTGCGGCAGCCAGTCGTTGCCGATATGTATATCGTAACTGCGATCGCCCAGTTCAACCCGCATGACATGCTCCCCCATCCAGTTATTTCATCCATGCCAGTTTAATCATGATCCTATTCATAAAGACTGGCCAGTGTCTCCGCAAACCCGGGAAATGATATGTCTATGCATTCCGCTCCGTGTACTATGGTGGGGCCACTGGCCACCAGGCCCATCAGCGCGCAAGCCATGGCAATGCGATGGTCATTATAGGATTCGCAAACCGCGCCCTTATAATTACCGCCGCCCTTTATTGCCAGGCCATCTTCGGTCTCCCCGATGTGGGCTCCAAAACGTCTCAATTCAGTAGCTATAGCCTGAAGACGGTTGCTCTCTTTGACTCGGAGTTCGCTGGCATCCCTGATTACAGTGGCGCCCTCGGCTGCCGCTGCGGCAACCGCCAGCACCGGAATTTCATCGATCAGCCGGGGGATCAGACTGCCGCCGATGTTTGCACCCCTTAATCCGTGGCCTTTTATGGTAATATCCCCCATGGGTTCGCCGGAACTCTGGGTCTGGTTGGTAATGATCACTTCCGCCCCCATTTCCCTCAGGACATCCAGGATACCAGTGCGGGTGGGGTTGAGACCCACTCTGGCAACGGTGAGGCATGCGCCCGGCACAATAGCCCCGGCCACCAGGAAGAAAGCCGCCGACGATATATCACCGGGGACCATTATCTGCTGGGCGGTTAGTGGTCCCGGCTGTATGGAGGTGGTTAAACCGTCGGTATTAATTTTGGCGCCAAACGCCGCCAGCATTTTTTCGGTATGGTCCCGGGATAAAGCCGGTTCGGTGACCGAGGTGACTCCCTGCCCATAGAGCCCAGCCAGCAGCACTGCCGATTTTATCTGGGCACTGGCCACCGGAGTCAAATAATTGATGGCTTGCAGATGACCCCCTCTTATAATCAGGGGAGCAAAACGGCCATTGCCACGGCCCCAAACCCGGGCCCCCATTTGGCGTAAAGGCTCGGCTATGCGTGCCATAGGACGCTTGCGGATGGAATCGTCTCCGGTCAAAACCGATAAGAAATCCTGGCCCGCCAATACCCCGGCCAACAACCGCATCGTGGTGCCGGAGTTGCCCACATCCATATAATTGTCCGGCTCTTGCAGGCCATCCAGACCCCGGCCATGGACCTGCAACCGGTCCGGTCCCAGTTCAGTGACCTCCACTCCCAGCTGCCTGACGCAGCGCACCGTGCTCCAGCAATCCTGTCCGGGCAAAAAATTGTCTATGCTGGTAATGCCGGTAGCGATTGCTCCCAGCATAACCGAGCGATGGGAAATGGATTTGTCTCCCGGTATGGATAGGGTACGATCTATAGGCTGCAAAGGATTGACCATCAAGTCCATTTGTCACCACTCCTTTCCATGGAATTTACCGTAAACATGCGATAGTTAGGTAACTATTATAAACGAAAGAAACAGCAAACAAAACCATGGGCCAGTTTATTTAGTGGGGTGATTGCAGTATAATCGTTTTAGGAAAAAAATCACAAATTAGCAGGGGAGATTAGCCGAGAGAAAAGGGGGATGAAAAGATGAAAAGAAAAACTCTGACTTTGTTGACCCTGGGTTTCTTCTTGATTGTCCTCGGTGGTTGCCAGACCGCCAACCAACCAATCCCGCAGCCCAACCAACCGGCTGCGCCCGTCAAATTTAAGGTGGCGGTATTGAGGGGGCCCACCGCTCTGGGAATGGTCTCGATGTTGGATGCCCAGCCCAGCTTGGGAGAAAACGCTCAAGCCGAATATGTCATCGAACAGTCTCCCGATACGCTCAACGCCAAACTGCTGACCGGCGAGGTGGCCATCGCCGCAATTCCCACCAATATGGCCGCCAAACTGTACAACAAGGGCGTCAATTATCAGTTGGCAGCGATGAATACCTGGGGAGTTTTGTACGTGGTTACCAATGGCGACGAGGTTAAGAACTGGTCTGATCTAAAAGGCAAACAGATCGAAAACACTGGTCAGGGAGCCGCCACCGACGTGGTCTTCAGATATTTGCTCAATAAGAATGGCATCGACCCGGATAAGGATGTCACCATCAAGTACGTGCCTACCCCGGCGGAGCAAGCCCAATTGGCTATCGCCGGCAAAAGCCCGATCACTGTCCTGCCTGAGCCCTGGGTGTCGACGGTGTTGAATAAGAATCAAGACCTCAAGATAGCCCTGGACATGCAGCAGGAGTGGGTCCGGATTAACGGTGCCGATGTGCCCTTTGCCCAGACCTGCCTGGTGGTCAATGCCGACTTTGCCAGCCAAAATCCGGTGGTAATGGCCAAGTTTATGGAAGAATATGCAGCCGCCATAGACTGGGTCAACAACAATCCGGCTGCCGCCGGCGAACTGATCAAGAAACAGGACATCGGCATCCCGGCTGACGTTGCCACGGCCGCCATCCCCCGCTGCAACCTGCGCTATATAAGCGCTGTCGATGCCAAACCGGCGGTAGAAAAATATTTGCAGGTACTCCTGGACTTCTCCCCTGATTCCATAGGAGGGAAACTTCCGGATGCGAAATTCTACTATCAGAAATAGTCTGCTCAGCGCAGCTTCCATATTGGCCCTTCTGCTGGTATGGAAGCTGATGGCCGTCTATTGGAACCAGGAATTGATCATGCCCGCACCGGAAACCACCCTGGTTACAATGTGGCAGGTGATCCAGGCCGATAACTTCTGGCAATCGGTGGGTTATACCTTGGGCCGGGGATTGCTGGGTTTTGTGATCTCCTGCGCGATTGGGGTTGTAGCCGGCTTTGCGGCCGGTTTCAGTCCTCCGGTGATGTGGCTGCTGCAGCCTTGGGTAACGGTTATCCGGACCATTCCGGTCATGTCGGTTATTATCCTGGCCATCATCTGGTTTCGAACCGATATTGTTCCCATCTTCGTAACCTTTCTGATGATTTTCCCCATCATATACAGTAATGTTTTGTCCGGTATAAAGAATATAGACAAGCAGCTATTGGAGATGGCCCATATGTACCGGGTCAAACCCCGGCGCATTATGACCGAACTTTATTTCCCGGCCATACTGCCTTATTTGATGGCCGGGGCAGCCAATGCCATGGGTATCACCTGGAAGGTGATAATCGCGGCCGAAATCCTGAGCCAGCCCCGGTTTGCCATCGGCACCAACCTGATGATAGCCAAGATCGATCTCGAGACGGCCCGGGTGTTTGCCTGGACCGCGGTAGCCATCGCCATCAGTTTTATTTTGGAGTATGGCCTCAATGTCCTGGAAAAAAGACTGAAAAAATGGGGTTAAGCAGATGACCTTCAGGTTACGGGACATCGATATAACATTTGGAGATTTACCCGTTTTAAAGCAACTGAGCATGGATATGGATGAACATCAACTGATATGCATTCTGGGGCCATCGGGATCCGGCAAGACCACCCTCCTCAACCTGATATCCGGATCGCTGGAACCGGATCGAGGGCAAATCGAGGGTTTCGAAGGCAAAAGCATCAGCTTTCTTTTTCAAGAGACCAGGTTGCTGCGGTGGAAGACGGTCGAAGACAACATCGATTTTGTCCTCAAGGACCGCCTCAGCAAAACGGAACGGGTCGAGATCATCAACCGCTATATAGAAATGGTGGGGCTGAAGGAATTCAGGCGTTATTATCCCGACCAGTTGAGCGGGGGGATGAAGCAGCGGGTTGCCATCGCCCGGGCATTCGCCTTTCCCTCCGACATATTGCTGATGGATGAACCCTTCAAGGGGTTGGACCTGCAGCTGAAGAATTCCCTCATGCAGGCATTTGCCAACGTGTGGTTGACCGATAAACGCAGCGTATTTTTTGTCACCCATGACTTGGATGAGGCCTTGCTGCTGGGAGAAGAGATATTTGTTTTGACTCCCAGCCCCGGCAAGGTCAAAGGCGTGATCACCAATGCCATTCCCTACAAAGAGAGGAATCTCAACTCCGACCCGCTTCGGTCTATTAAGGACCGGCTCTACCAGTTGATTACTGCTCCATAATCACCCCCTAACCGGGTTACATATGTTCCCGTTTGACCGCTTCAGGCTCAACCGGGGCATGGTCCACCGTTCGGATGGCTAGAAACATGCTCGCCAATACCATCCCGGAGCCGATGATTTCCTTAAGCGTGAGTGTTTCTCCCAAGATCAGGTAGGCCAGGATAAGACAAAATACTGGTTCTGCGGTGCTGATCAGAGTGGCGCGGGTGGCCCCGATCTGCTGAAGCCCTTTCAAAAAGAACAGCACCGCCAGTAGGGTATTCAGGCAGGCCATCAAGACCGCAATAACTAACTGAGGCCAGGTGAGATAAAAGATGACGGAGGCATCAGTTGGGAATAAGGGGGCAACAATAAATATGGCGATCAATGCAATGGTGGCGGTAATTGACAGCGGTTTACTGTCAGCCAGGGTCTTTTGCCCGACCAAACTGTATAGAGCGTAACACAAGCAGGCCAACAGGGCGTAGATGATGCCGTCGGCAGATGTCAGGGAGGATGCATTTTGCAGGCCGGACAGTACATAGATTCCGCTCAAGGCCAGCGCCAAACCGCCCAGCACCCGCGGGACAACGGCTTCTCTATAAATAAAAATACCGAATAGAGCCACAAGGGCTGGGTGGGCGAAGAAAATTACGGTAGTCAATCCGGCTGACAGGTACTCCAGGGCAAAGAAGTAGAATAGTCCCCCCGCCGTCAATAATGCCCCCTGAACAAAAACAAGGGGTTTGAGGGTCAGCACCGGTTCCTTCTTGATGCCTGCCAAAACAACCACCAGAAGCAGAAAAGAGAATAGATAACGCAGGAAAAGAGTGCTTTCCGGGGTTAGTCCTTGTGCATAGGCCAGCTTTACCAGTACCGGCAGGGTAGCGTACATCAAAGCCGAGAATAGAATATAGAGCGAGCCTTTAAGTTGATGTGAGGCAGTTTGCATGGTTTGGCGCCTTTCGTATGGAACATTCCTTTAAAGAATATAACATAGTGTCAATAATTAAGGCCGGCATGACCGAATAATCCTCAAGGCTGATTGCCGCCGGCGTGAATTCATGCTATATTATATAATCTGAAGTTACACTGCAAAATGATTGGCTGGAAGGTGTATGCTGCAGAAATTACCGGGAAAAGGTTGCCAGCGGAATTAAAACCAACTGTTTTTTCCGGTGGGGTTCACATATAATCTTATTAATAGACGTAGTATTAACAGTGATAGAACGCGACTTTGGGATAAAGTCTGCGGGTGAAGGATGCGGAGGTGACGTTATGAAAAACAGATGGGGCAGAGGAGAACCAGTGAACTTATCCGACCTGCTGAGGATTACTCCGGTTGCCGACGAGATCATGCATATCAGCGAGGAGTTGGGCATGAGTCTCACCGATGTGATGTGGATAGTATCCCAGATTATAGAGAATCAAGATGAAATAGATAGGGAGCAGGACCCCGAAAGTATGCAGGGGCCTTCCGGACAGGAATGGGACAATATAGACTTGGAAAGCGTCGAAGAAGAGATGGGCCAGGCCATGTATATGGTAAATGTGAAAATCAATGGTCCCGGAAGATTCCCGGAAATCGGTTTTAAAGCAGGCGTCAATGATACCGAGGACATGAGCTACTTCTTCGATATGATCCTGGAGATGATGGAAAAACTTGAATAGGGGACAGAGAGGTCCGGGGTGATCCCCGGACCTTTTTTAATACAATGAACCCCGGTTTATTTTCATTCGCCTTCCCCGATAAATCCTCGGATAAACTGTCATCATCCTCTAAGCCATGCCCATTCTAGTGGTCAGAAATGAGCCGGCAGTTTCTAATAGCCAACCAGAACTGGGAATTAATGGACAAATCAAGCATATTGGAATATAATGACCCTAGCCGTGGTTGGCACCAAACCAGGATTACTGTTCTATAAGCATCCTTGCCGCATAGAATTACTTTGGGGCCAAATACCGGCAAGTGAAGGGGGAATGCGATATGGATTACCAGTTGATCGATGAGATTCTGCGCGAGATCGGGTTGGAGCGGGTCGAGGATGAGGAATCTGACCAGCAGTAAGAAGGGGCCATTTAAGTAACTAACTTAAATGGCCCCCTAATCTATGCCTATTGTGGGTTTAATTGCAGCAGCTGGGAAACGGTCACGAATTCATATCCCTGGTCTTTCAGATTTTTGATAACCACCGGTAAGGCGGTGGTGGTCTGTTTACAGGTATCACTGGCGTGCATAAGGATTATGGCCCCCGGATGCACCTTTTTACTTACCCTTTCGACTATGCTGTTGACCCCTGGATTCATCCAGTCTAATGAGTCCACACTCCATTGGATCACTTCGTAATTGATTTCATGGGCGGCCGCTATCACCTGGTCATTATAGTCGCCATTAGGGGTGCGTATAAGGTTGGCGTCTATCCCGGTGACTTCCTTGATATTATTGTGAGCCTTCATGATTTCTTCCTTTATTTCGGATTTGCTGAGGTTGCTGAGATTGATGTGCCGGTAACCGTGGCTGGCTACTTCATGGCCGTCCTGCTTTATCCGCTGGGGGACTTCAGGATATTGCTTGACCCAGGGCCCCGACAAAAAGAAGGTTGATCTTATGCCGTTCTCTTTTAGTATCTCGATGACCGGCATGGGCGTATTGTTGCCCCAACTGATGTCGAAAGTGAGCGCGACCACTTTCTGGTCGGTTTTAACGTCGTAAACCGGTTTGAGCTTGTGATTGGCTTGGACGTAAAGGACTCCAGTAGTAAGAAACACTACTGACACCAACGCGATCAGCACTATTTTGGCGTGGGTCGTTAATTCATAAAATCCAAACATCTTCATCATATGGATAATCTACCTCCTCGGTTTTATTGTTACAGTCAATTTGGCTATATCGGCATTATTCTGTTTTTCCCATCTGGATCAGTTCGCTCATGGTGACAAAACGATAACCGTCCCCGATCAACTGAGTTAGAAAAAGGTCTACTCCCCGGGCCGTCTCCAAGCCATTAACAGCACCATCGTGCAGGATAATGATTTGACCAGGCCGGATGTTGGCAACCACATGGCGGGCAATAGCCTCACCCTTTTTCCCGCTCTGCCAGTCTTTGGCATCCTGCTGCCAAGTCCAATAAGCGACGATCATTGGGTATTGATTGACGAATTCCACCATCCTTTCGGAGAGATAACCGCCTGGGGGTCTAAACAGGGTAGGAGTTTGACCGGTGGCCACTCTGATTATGGTGTTGGTCAGCTCAATCTCGCTCTGAAATATAGCAATGTCGTTTTTCTTGAATTGACTGTAGTTGTGACTATAGCTGTGATTGCCCAGCTCATGACCCAGGGCGGCCATTGTCTTAAGGAGCATAGGCTGTTTCTCGGCCCGGTATCCAACCACAAAAAAAGTGGCTTTTACATTGTGCCGGGCCAGGCTGTCCAAAACAGCCGGGGTTGTTTCGGCATCAGGGCCATCATCGAACGTAAGAGCTACGACCTTCTCGCTGGTGCTTACTGAAGTGATGACTTTTTGTTCTTGCTCCCACTGGTTCATGCTAGGATGTAAGGCCATATTGTAGGAACCCAGACCGAGCAGAAATATCCCGGCAAAAAACAAACCCAAGGTGCGTCTTTTCATGGTGATTATCATTATGTTTTCTCCACAAATACTGGGCAATGCGGTTTCATTAGCCATCAATTATGAGAAGTCATTATAGTCCGTTACTAACATATTGTTGGATTATGGGGAATATGTATGTTTATCGATCTTTCTATTATCTTTCTATTAATAGGAAAGACCAGTTTGGTCATAAAGGCCATGGGGGATTGCTTCGGTGAACGGGGCTGATGAGCCACATGCCGGGCCAGTAAAAACATAGGATCGGGACTACTTTACTATTTGGAAAGACTACTTTATAATATTGATTGTCGCCAACAGCTGATTTCAAGGCGGATCACCATCAGGGGTCGTTAACTCAGAGGTAGAGTGCTTCCTTGACGCGGAAGAAGCCACAAGTTCGAATCTTGTACGACCCACCATATAAGCCTGTAATACCGGGGGTTTAAAGCCTCCGGTATTCTTATGGTGCGCCCGGCATGGGCGCAGTCTAAAGGGTGAAAGTCCCTAGTGCGGGTTGATAGTGCCAAGC
>LSQX01287038.1_pt1 | contig 21806 bp, 17 predicted proteins | sample 654561 | NCBI WGS metagenome assembly LSQX01 (sample SAMN04489861, study PRJNA283612) | anaerobic digester metagenome | isolation source: 4 biogas reactors fed with cattle manure at either 37C or 55C with and... | place: Denmark: Kongens Lyngby | collected 2014
AATCGAAAAAGTCAGAGAAGGAGCAGGCTTTACAGACAAAATGCCTTTGGGTTGCTTGTAAGTCATTTTGGACTGATTGACCCGACCAAATACTCCTTTGCAAGACTTCCTGTGAAAGCCAATGAAGAAGTCTATGGGAAAGCCGTATGCGGGAAAACTGCACGTACGGTTTGAAGAGGGGGCAGGCAGGAGTGAATCATCCCTGCCGCTCTACTCTACTGTTCCAAAAAAAAATCCGGGGGAATCAGCGTTGAACGATGTTCATCCTTGGCATCCGCGTTCCATAATTAATGCGAATTTGTGGATAAAAATGGAAAGAATAATCTGTTTCACTTGATTGAAAACCCCATTGGGATTTATCTTTGCAGGGTTAAAACAACATCAACCAGAATAAATTGAAATCGTGAAAACAAATGGTTTGTTAATTGCAGGAATTGTATTGCTTTCGTTGATTGCAACGCTCACGGGGATTTTATCGGATGCGGGTCCGGGGCCCCATACATACACAAGCATTCGCGGGGAGGAGGTGATGATCTACGGGCAGGGGATCTACCGGCATATGTCGGAAGAATTGGCGCCTCAGGGCATTGCACAGGACTTTGTCACGCTCTTCCTGGGCATTCCCCTTTTGCTTCTTTCCTTTTTTAAGGCCCGCAAGGGCTCGCTGAAAGGACTGTATTTGCTTACGGGCACCCTGGGCTATTTCCTGGTGACCTATCTCTTTTACCTGGCAATGGGCACTTACAGTAAACTTTTCCTGGTTTATGCAGCCTTGCTGGGGATGAGTTTCTTTGCCTTTGTCCAGAGCCTGCTTTCGTTTGAGGTGGAGCGCCTGCCTACGAGGTTTAAGAAGGAAACCCCGGTGAAAATGGCCGGGATATTCCTTATCGTCAACACCCTGGGCATTTCTTTGCTGTGGCTCAGCGTGGTGGTGCCACCCCTGCTTGACGGCAGCATATACCCCGAGGGGCTCGATCATTTCACCACCCTGATCGTGCAAGGCTTTGACCTGGGGCTATTGCTTCCCCTGGCCTTCGTGTCGGGTTGGCTGTTCCTGAAAAGGAGGCCCCTGGGCTTTCTGGGTGCCCCGGTTTATTTGGTGTTCCTGTCGATCCTGATGACGGCCCTGGTGGCCAAGGTTATTGCCATTATGATGGGAGGAGCCTCAGCCGGACCTGCCATTGTCATTATCCCCCTTTTCCTTGTCTTCTCGGTGGTTTCAGTGATGCTTCTGATCAAGGGAATAAAGCAAGACTGAAAAGACTTGTGAGGTGCAGGTCTATTTTTGGCCTTCAGGCTGAAAGGCTGACTGAAAAAATCCTTACTTTTATCCTTCATTCTTATGAAAAGAGAAGGATTATGAGCAGAAGCAAGGGAAGTCGTGAGCCAGCGGTTTTTGAATTCCATATAGCAGGGCGGGTACGGCAGAAGTACGAGGTGGATGAAGCCCTATTTGCCACGGATGGGCGGGTGATCTTTGCGGATTTTCTGACGGTGCGGCAACTGGTGTTCCGGATGAATGCCAGGCGTGCGCCTCAGAAGCACGTCTATCCGGGAGAACTGAACGCTGCCGGCCTGCTCGACGAGGTGTATCACCTGTTGCTGAGGGAATATGAGAAGCAGATCAATCCAAGGGTGTTTCATAAAACTGAAGAATGGTTAAGCCAAGCCCTGGGCGGTGAAAAGCTGCGGCGGCTGTTGCTTGATTTCACGCTTGAATTCCCGCCCCTGGAGGTTTACCGGGGAAAAATGACTGCCACGGGATGGCTCAGCGGGCAGACGGGCGAGCGCAGCCATAGCAGTATGGGCATAGAGGAACTGCTGATGCTCCTGCTTGCTAATATGAACCCGGCTACCTTAAGGTTCAGGGATTTGTTTGACAGGCAATATCTTAAAAATCAAACCGTTCTGGATGAGCTGATGGCTGGGCTGGAAAGTTTCTTTGTCCATGAACCCCCCTTTGGGCCTGAGAAACAGGATATCATCACCCTGTTGAAAGCGCCCATGCTGGTGGCTCCAGAGGACCTGAACGCCCAGCTCGACTATGTGATGAGCCGTTGGAAGACTTTCCTGCCGGACGATTTCGTGATACGCATCCTCAAGGGCAAGGACCTGATGAAGGAGGACATGCGCCTGGAGGAGGACGGGGGAGGAGATACCCCCAGCTTTGTGCCCTTTTACAAGGGCCAGCAAGGTGCAGGAGCGGCTTTCCTGGGGAAGTCAGGTTATGACTATGTGGGTGACTCCAACAAAGACTATGACGAGCATGAGGCCTTTACGCAGGATACGCACTGGATGCCACGGGTGGTGCTGATGGCCAAGAACACCTGGGTGTGGCTCGATCAGCTCTCGAAGAAATACCAGCGCGACATCAGGCGGCTGGACCAGATACCGGATGAAGAGCTGGATGAATTGGCCCGGTGGAACTTCAACGGGCTGTGGCTGATCGGCATTTGGGAGCGCAGCAATGCCTCAAGGCGCATCAAGCACATCATGGGCTTTACCGATGCCGTTTCCTCGGCCTATTCCTTATATGACTACCGGATAGCCCACGACCTGGGGGGTGAGGAAGCCTATCAGAACCTGAATGAGCGGGCCAGGGCCAGGGGCATCCGGCTGGCCAGCGATATGGTTCCAAACCACACGGGCATTTATTCTAAATGGGTGATCGAACACCCGGATTATTTCATCCAGTCGCGGGTTCCGCCTTTTCCTGCCTATAAGTTTACCGGGGAGAACCTGTCGGAACATCCTGACCTTGAGATCCGGATCGATGACGGGTATTTCTCGAAGACCGATGCGGCCGTGGTGTTTCAGCGGGTGGACCGGCGCAATGGGGACGTGCGATACATTTACCATGGCAACGACGGGACGAACATGCCCTGGAACGACACGGCCCAGCTGGATATGATCAAGCAGGAGGTCAGGGAGGCGGTGATACAGACGATCTTTGAGGTGGCCAGGCGGTTTTCAATCATCCGCTTCGATGCGGCGATGACATTAGCGAAGAAACACTTTGCCAGGCTGTGGTATCCCCGTCCGGGTACAGGGGGAGACATCCCGTCAAGAGCCGACCATTCGATGTCGCAGGCCCAGTTCGACGCCTTGTTCCCGGTGGAGTTCTGGCGTGAGGTTGTCGACCGGATGAATGAGACGATGCCCGAGACGCTGCTGCTGGCCGAGGCATTCTGGTTTATGGAAGGCTATTTTGTACGGACCCTGGGGATGCACCGCGTTTATAACTCCGCCTTCATGCATATGCTCAAGAACGAGGAGAATGACAAATACCGCGACTTGATCACCAACACCCTTGAGTTTGAACCTGAGATCCTGAAAAGGTATGTGAACTTTATGAGCAATCCCGATGAGGAGACGGCCATCAGGCAGTTTGGCACGGGCGACAAGTATTTTGGGGTCTGTGTGCTGATGAGCACTCTTCCGGGCTTGCCGATGTTTGCCCACGGCCAGGTGGAAGGCTATACCGAGAAATATGGCATGGAATACCAGCGGGCCTATTACAATGAGCTGCCGCAGCAATGGCTGGTAGAGAAGCACCAGCGGGAGATATTTCCCTTGCTGAGCAAGCGCTACCTGTTCAGCGAAGTGGAGCATTTTAACTTTTTTGATTTCCAGGATGACGCAGGTTTCCTGAATGAGAACGTTATGGCTTATACCAACCGTTTTGGAATTGAGCGTGCACTGGTTTTGTTCAACAACAAATATGAAGAAGCCTCTGGCCGGATCATTAATTCAGCCCCCAAGCTTCAAAAGGGTGGTGATGGCACCCAGACCCGGGAGCTACAATTGGGCGAAGCACTGGGTCTGAACGGAGGCCAGGGGTACTATTATTCCATGAAGGAGCACATATCGGGTCATGAATACCTGAAGAGCGGGCGTGAGCTTCATGAGCAGGGCCTGCACTGGCACCTGAACGGTTTTGAATACCTGATCTTCTGGGAGTTCAGGGAAATTTTTGATGTCACGGGTATTTATGAGCGGCTGCATTACAACCTTGCAGGTCAGGGAGTTGCAAGCATTGAGCAGGCACGCAAGGAGCTGGAGCTAGAGCAGGTGTATGCTGCATTTGAGCCCTTGTTTCTGCCCGATGTGATCGATCCTTTTATCGGATCGCTGCAGGATCCGGAGATCCCAATGAAGGACGACCCATCCCTGGAACCCATCACAAGCCGTTACCGAAATTTTGTGAGCCGTGTGGTGTCGCATTACGGTCTGGATGCCAGAGAGGAAAAAGCTGCCAAATCATTTTTTGAAAGTCTGCAAGGGGTGAAGGCGACCTATCGCTTTGTGAAGGATCATGAAGCCGTGCTTGCCGATAAGATGCAATCGCGCAGGTCCGCAGATGCTGATCAGGTGCCATTGCCCGGAGCCCAGGGCCCATTCCGCGAAAGCGCTATGATAATCATGGCTTTTTATGCCAAGGAGGCCCTGAAAAGGCTAAGCGAAAACGAGGATCAGCAAAAGGCCCTGCAGGAAGCGCTCATGCTTCGTTTCCCTTTGCAGAAGGTCTTGAGAAGTACCGGAAAGACCCTGGAGGAAATAGACCGCGATGTGGATCTCCTTGACCTCCTGTTGGCGAATGGTTCCGGGGTTTTTGACCTGAGGGATGCATTGCTGGGTGGCCTATTGCCAAAAGAAAAAACCGGAAAGGTGCCCCTGGCATTTGAGAAGAAACTCAAGCTTGTCGCAGAAATGCTAGACGATCTGAAAATGAGGAGGTATATCGGGGCGAATCTTTACGAGGAGGCCTGGTATTTCAGTAAGGAGAAGTTTGAAGAGTTGCTGAGCTGGTTGTTTTCGGCAGCAATTTTTGAATATTTTTCAAAGGGCAAAGAAATTGACGGGTTCCTCTCGGCAGATGAAAGAACACGACTGGTGAGGGCTGATCTTTTTCTTTTGCATACCCTGATGGAATTTTCGGAACGTGCAGGCTATCAGCTTGGTGCCCTGAAAAACAAGCTGGAAGAAGCCGGGGAATAATTTGAAACGGAAAAATGTAACCCAAAAAACGCAGGCAAAACATGTCTGCGTTTTTTGTTTGTTTCGCATAACGCAGGAAATGGGCCTAAAAAACAGGTAAATTCTACCCTTCAGGGATAAGGATTAATTCAGTAATCTACGGATTGGCAAAGGCTTGAGATTTTATAGTTTTATTCCCTGAAAATGTGATGTTCTTCCCGGGTTGTTTTCAAAGCCCTGAGCTCATCCTGTTTTTATCCAATCTATGAGAAAAAAGACTGAAGTAATGGAAAAGATGATCTTGAAGATCCGTTATGTATTGTCCCTGCTTGTTTTTATGTGGTATTCAGGGGTACAAGCAACGGAACCTGTTTTTTATCCCAGGCCGGTAGTTGTGAAAACCAATAAGCAAGCGCAGGAGAACCTGAAAGCCAAAGAGATGCTGGATGACGCCATTTGGTATGAAGGCTTCGATGGGGGGCTTCCCGGGAGCTGGCAAAGCGTTGACCTGAGTGGTTACGTGGGTTTTGTGCACACCTACAGCGGCCCGCAGGGAAGTTATTCACAGGGCGTACCCGGCATAAACAGCAGTTCAGCCTCCAATGGTTTTATGATCCTAGACAGCGACCTTGCAAGTGAGCATAACCCCGGAGGGTTGACGGATGCTTATATCCAGAGCCCTCCCATTGACCTGAGCGGCCATCCGCACGTGATGCTGTCGTTTCAGCATTTTTTCAGGTATTGCTGCAGCTTCCAGGGCACACAGCTTTTAGTGGAGGTCAGCAACGACGGCGAGCAATGGGTAAGTTTTGATGTAAAGAATGGGGTATGGCCCAATAACCTGAGTCAGAACGCCATTCACCAGTTGGTTAATATTTCTGAAGTGGCAGCAGGCCACGAGCAGGTGTGGATTCGTTTTCGCAAGATTGGTGCCAGCCACTATTTCTGGATGATCGATGACGTTTCCATCAACACCTATACGGCCAATGACTTGGAGCTTTTCGCCATTTCGTATGGAGGCTATACAATGGTTCCTGGCGGGCAGCAACAGGCGGTGGCCTTTGGGGGGATGATCCGCAACCTGGGAGGCAATACCCAGACAGGGGTATCGCTGAGTGCCAGCATCAATATTCATTTATTTCATGGGGAGAGCCAGGTGATCCCTCAGCTTGCCTCGGGGCATTCGGTAAGCCTGGAAACGGCTACCCAATTTACCTTTCCTGGGAAGGGTCAATACCATATTGCTTTTGAAGCCATACAGAACCAGGCAGATACTGAACCTGCCAACAACACTTCGGAGGGGCGGGTGCTCATTACCGACAGCATATATGCTCGTGATGGAGGCATATACCAGGGCGATGGCATACGCGCAGAAGCAGGCGGGGCTTTCATCACGGGAAATATTTTCCAAATGCTTTCGGATGTCACCGCAACCTCGGTATCGGTAGCCCTTCATGAGGAGACCCAGGCAGGCGCCTTATTCAATGTACAAGTCTATAAAAAAGAAGGGACAGGATTTCAGTTGCTTGCCCAGACAGATGGTTATGTGGTGAGCCAGGACGATATTCCCTTCAGGACCGGCGAAACAGCCTCCTGGGTCACGCTTTCACTGGATGGTGAAGGTTTGCTCCTGGAAGGAGAAGCGGATTATCTGGTGGCTGTGAACTATGCAGGGGGAGCCGATCCCCTGGTGGTATCCTCGGAGGTGCCACGCGGTCTGCCCAACCAGGGTGCATTTACTAATATCGGGGGCTTATGGCAGACCGAGTCGCAGATTCCGATGATACGCCTCAACCTGGGTAATAACCTTGCGGAATGCGTTCCTTTTTATGAAATTATTACTACGGAAGCTTATTGTGGCAATGAGGACGGACAGGCGACAGTAGTTCCCCTCACCGGCTTTGCACCTTATACCTTCCTCTGGAATACCGATCCCGGCCAGGGCGGACCAACTGCAGAGGGGCTGGGCGTAGGGCAGGTGCTTGTAGAGGTCTGGGATTCCTCGGGCTGTTATGACAGCCTTTATGTGGACATTGCATCCTTGAACCTGGAGATGGATTTTGAGGCCCAAGCCTCAGCCTGTGGGGCCCCCAACGGGGAAGCAACCATAATCCCGCTGGCAGGGTTTGCCCCTTATACCTTTGAATGGCCTGTTGAGACCGGGGGAGAGGGGGCCACGGCAACGGGACTGCTTCCCGGAACCTACCTCGTCAGCGTTACCGACAGTATCGGCTGTGAAGGCCAGGTTGAGGTCATTATTGAAGAAAACGATTTCCTGCTGGTGGAAGCGCAAGTGCAAAACCCGATCTGTGTCTCGAACAACGGCAGCATACATTTGCAGCCTGAGGGCGGTAGTGAGCCTTTTGTTTATACCTGGCTCGAATTCCCTGAACTGGAAGGAAACCTTGCAGAGAATCTTGCTGAAGGGTCCTACCATGTAATGATCATCGACCAGTCTGGTTGCGAAAGTGAACTGGAATTTGACCTGGAGTTTGAAGAAATTGAACTGGAGATAGAAAGTAATGTTGTGGCTGAGACCTGTGAGTTGAACAATGCATCCATTCTTCTACAGGTGGATGGAGCCACGGCCCCTATAAATTATTCCTGGAGCAATGGGGCTTCCTCACCCAGCCTGGAGGACATCGGGGAAGGCGAATACACGGTATTGATTGTAGATGCCTATGGCTGTGAGGCGGAAATGACTTTCAGCATCACCAATATAGGACAGATGCCAAGGGTTTCATCCTTTACCAGCAACTCACCCGGCTGCGGGCAGAGCGGGGGTACCGCCCTGATCATACCTGAGAATCCTGAAGAAAACCTTGTGTATGAATGGTCGACAGGGGAGACCACGCCAAACATTGAGAATGTCCCTGCAGGACTGTATTATGTAAGCATTGTGAACCCTTCTGAGAATTGTGTTCTTGAGTATCCCGTCCTTATCAACGATGCCGGAGCGCCTGTGGTGAGCGGGGTGGTAAGCCCGATTCTTTGCCACGGAGATGCCAATGGTGCGATTACCGTTACGGCAACAGGGGGGCTGAACCCACAATATGCCTGGATTCATGGCCCTGAAGGCCAAACCGTGGCCGACCTGGGTCCGGGGACTTATATTGTCACCGTCTCCGATGGCAGTTGCTTTACCTCAAAGAAGTTTGATCTTACCCAGCCTGACTACCTGAGGCTGCAGTACAACTTCGATCAAGTGCTCTGCTTCGGCGAGACTACCACCATCAACGTGAGCCCATTGGGTGGGACTTCTCCCTACAGCTTCTACTGGAATACCGGCCAGACAGGCGAACTGATGGAGCAGGTGGAAGGAGGCGAATACTGGGTGCAGGTAATTGATTTTCACGAGTGTGCTTATAAGGAATATTTCACAGTGAACGACCCTGAAGAAATTGTGGTGGAAGCCGAACTGGTTATCCCCGATGCAGGGGAGAGCAACGGCAGCATTCACCTCACGGTTATGGGAGGTACAGGAGCGCTGAGTTATGCCTGGAACACCGGGGCGACCACGCCCTTTTTGGCCAATATTCCAAGGGGCACCTATACGGTGATCATTCGCGATGAAAACGATTGCAGCGAGATACAATCGTATAACCTGAGTCCTGCAGGGGTTGAAGAAATTACCGACCTACCTCTGAGCCTTTATCCAAATCCTGCTGGCGACCAGGTATGGCTGCAAGCCCAGGGTAATCTGGGCGAGAAGGTGGAAGTATTATTGTTCGACCTGAATGGCCGCATGATCCGCCAGGTTTATTCAGGCCCCATGTATGCAGGTGACAGGGTACAGATGGACCTGTCGGGCATTGCACAAGGCATGTACCTTCTGAATTTAAGAGGAACCAACGTAAACTCAATGCTTAAGTTACTTAAGCGTTGAGCCTATTTTCATAGATTTGGGAGCAACCCGGCACCAATACCGCCGGGTTGTTTTTTTTGTGCAGCCCAAAGACCCGATTTCGGTAAATTGGCTTATTTTTGCCTGATTGAAGAGATTCAGGCCTATGCTGCAAGAAGTCAAACAAATGATCAGGAAAGAGATCACTCTTGAATGGAGGCAGAAATTTGCCTTTAACGGGGTGCTTCTTTACCTGGTGTCTACCGTGTTTGTCTGTTACCTGTCCTTTGACAGGCTAATTGACGTACCTACCTGGAATGCCCTGTTTTGGATCATCCTGATGTTTGCCTCCATCAATGCGGTGCTGAAAAGCTTTCTTCAGGAGCGCGACGGCAGACTGTTGTATTATTACACCCTGGTTAAACCCCAGTCCATCATCAACGCAAAGATTGTGTACAATGCCCTGCTGATGAGCGCCCTGGGCATAGCAGGATTGGTCGTGTTTATAGGCTTTATGGGCAATCCCGTGAAGAACATCGGGCTTTTCCTTGTGAATATGCTGCTTGGGGTTACGGGCTTTTCGGCAGTGCTGAGCATGGTATCTGCCATTGCTTCCAAGGCCCGCAACAACTTCACCCTGATGGCCGTGCTGAGCTTCCCGCTGATCCTCCCCTTGCTGCTGGTGCTGATACGGGTTTCTTCCGATGCCATACACGGGGCCACGGTGGTTGAAGCATTGCCCAAGCTTTTGGTGATCCTCCTGCTGAGTGTAATCACCCTGGTGTTATCTAATGTTTTGTTTCCCTATATCTGGAAGGAGTAAGGCTGCTTATGGGATTTCTGAAAAAATACGGATGGAAATTGCTTGGGATCCTGATCCTCTTATATGTCATTGCAGGGGGCTTGCTGTTTGAGGTGCCCCGCTTGCCGGTGATACGCGAAACGGTAAGGAATATTTATTTCCACGTGGGGATGTGGTTCAGCATGATGTTTATCCTTTTTATGGCGTTGATCTATAGCCTTAAGTACTTGCGCTCCTTTCGCCCTGAAGACGACCTGAGAGCGGTCTCGGCAGTTAAGACGGGGCTGGTCTTTGGTGCCCTTGGACTGATTACAGGTATGGTTTGGGCCCATAATACCTGGGGCAGTTTTTGGGTGAATGACCCCAAGCTGAACGGTGCCGCAGTGGGAATGATCACTTATCTGGCCTACCTGGTCCTGAGGGGATCGGTGGAAGAGCCTGAAAAGAAGGCCAGGCTGGCGGCTGTGTACAACATTTTTGCATTTGTGCTGTTCTTTGTGTTTATCATGATCCTGCCCCGCCTCTCCCAGGGTTCCATACATCCGGGTGTTGAAGGCAATCCTGCCTTGTCGACGGGTGACCTGGATCCCCGTATGCGAAAGGTGTTTTTCCCTGCTATAGCAGGCTGGATATTGTTTGCCTTCTGGTTGTTCAGGGTATATTATCGCATTATGCGCCTGAAAATGAATATGGAAGAATTTAACGAAAACGACTGATATGAACCTTACAGATGGAAAAATGATCGTGGTGGTGATGGTATTATCCATTATCCTGCTGGGCATAGCAGGCTTCCTGTTTTACCTTGAGCGCAGGCTCGACAAGGCAGAGAAGCAGCTGCGTGAGATGGAACAGCAGAGAGGATCCACCAAAAGCAGCTAATATTTGTCACCACAGGAATCGCACTTTATGAAAAGAACCCATATCATCGCCCTGGTTTTTATTGTAATCGCCATCGGGGCTGTCATTAGCACCGTATACAATGCCGACACCTATGCCAGTTTTGAGGAAGCCCGAAAGCATCCCGGGAGGGAATTCCACATCATCGGGGAACTGATCAAGGACAAACCCATTGAAGAAAAGGTGGTCAGCAATACCCTGATGATGACTTTTTTTATGACCGATAATCAGGGCGGGGAAACCCGGGTGACCTATTTTGGCGCCAAGCCCCAGGACTTTGAGAAGTCGGATCAGGTGGTTCTCATCGGGGCCTTTGAAGGGGATGCCTTTGTCGCCTCCAGCCTCTTGCTGAAATGCCCCTCTAAATACAATCCCAATGAATTTGAGGAGACCACCTATGTCTTTTCAGAGGAGTAAACCACAGACCCATCAGGCAAAATAATAAAAAACCCGGGGTTTCCTGGGTTTTCTGTTTTCTGGTAATTGGGATCATTATAGTTTTTCGAACAATTCGGGCAGTTTTCTGATCAGGGCCATTTGCTTCATGGCTTCGCGTGCTTCCTGTGCCGGACTTCCAAAATAGGTCTTCCCGCCTTCGAGTGATTTTGATATTCCCGACTGCCCAAATACTACAGCACCCTTCCCTATGGTCAGGTCTTTCTGCACGCCGACCTGACCCCATAAGATCACGTCATCTTCCACAATCACGCAGCCTGCCACTCCAACCTGGGCTGCAAAGAGGCAGTTCTTGCCAATAATGGTGTCGTGACCGATGTGGATATGGTTGTCGAATTTTGTCCCTTGTCCGATGGTGGTGTCGCCTGTTGAGCCCCTGTCGATGGTGCAGCAGGCCCCAATCTCAACGTAATCCTCGATTAGGGCCCTTCCTCCCGATTCCAGCTTGTCGTAATGGGAGGATCGGCGTTTGAAATACAAACCATCAGAGCCGATCACAGCTCCTGAATGAATGATTACATGGTCACCAATGATTGTATGGTCGTAAATGGTGACGTTTGGATGGATTATGCAATTCCTGCCAATGACCACATGATTTCCGATAAATACCCCGGGCTGGATGATGGTCCCCTTTCCAATGATGGCTGTACTGCTGATCATCCCTGTAGCAGGTTCAAAAGGCCTGAACTTTTTGATTAGTGAAACAAAGTCGCGGAAGGGGTCGTCGGAAAAGATCAGTGCCTTTCCGTCAGGTCGATCCATTTCTTTGTTGATGATGATGGCAGAGGCCTTTGATTTCAGTGCTTTTTCATAATATTTAGGGTGATCTACAAAAGTCAGATCACCCTCGTTAACCATATGAATCTCATTGATACCGCTTATCGGGAATCCGGGCTCTCCGTCAAAGCTGGCGCCGATCATTCCTGCAACCTGGTGCAGGCTAAGAGGCGGGTTTAATTGCATGGGCGGGTTTTATTTTACGCGTTCTGAATAAGATCCATCGCGGGTATCCACCCGAATAATTTCACCCGTGTCTATAAACAAGGGCACGTTGACAATGGCGCCGGTTTCCATGGTGGCGGGCTTGAGGGTGTTGGTAGCGGTGTCACCCTTAACCCCAGGCTCTGAATAAACCACTTCAAGTTCTACGAAGGGAGGCAGTTCGCACGAAAGAGGTGTCTCGGTGTCGGCATGGAAAACAATCTCCACATCCTGTCCTGCTTTCAGCAGGCCGGGTGCGTTGATGATCTCTTCGGGGATGAATGTCTGTTCAAAATTCTCATTGTGCATGAAGTGATATCCGCTCTCATCCTTGTAAAGAAACTGGTAGGGGCGGCGTTCAACCCTTGCGATGTTTATCTTGACCCCTGCATTAAAGGTGTTGGGGATCACTTTCCCGGTCTTCAGGTTCTTAAGTTTTGTGCGAACAAAAGCACCGCCCTTGCCGGGTTTTACGTGCTGGAACTCTACAATAGAGTAGAGTTCATTATTAAACTCGATGCATAAGCCATTGCGGAAATCTGCTGTAGTTGCCATAAAAAATTATAAATCAGTGGGTTTTATAAAATTCGGGCACAAAATTAATAAAAAAAACAGGTATTATTAAAAAATATACCCAAGGGTTTCTGTTTTTTTAGGGAATGGAAAAAACCTTGTTGACTTCAGGGTATTCCTGGGGGTTGTGATTCGAGCAAATAATAAAGCTGCGTCCCTGCCCGTAGTCCTTTTTGAGGTGCTGATACCAGGCGATGGCTTCGCTGTCGAGATTGGCACAGGGCTCGTCGAGCAGCACAAGCGGGGTGTCGCTCATGATGGCCAGCAAAAGTTTTACCCTTTGCTTCATCCCTGAGGAGAAATGCCGCAAGGGCTTGTGCTGGCTGTCTTTTAGTCCTGATAACTCAACAAGGGTTCTGACCTGGAATTCGGGGAGAAAAGCTTTAAACTTCCGGTGAAAACGGATGCTCTCTTCCAGGGTAAATTCCTCAACAAGCTCCAGGTAGGGGGAGGCCAGTGACACCCGGGGATAAATAAGCTCAGGGGCAAGGTTTTTACCCTTCATGTACCATTGAATGTTGCCTTTGGAAGGGGAGAGGTAGCCGGCACAGATCATCAGCAGGGTGGATTTGCCCGAGCCGTTTTTTCCCGTTATGGCGTGGTGTTTCCCTGCATCAAAATCCATTTCCAGTGCCCGGAAGACCCACTTATTGTGAAAGCGTTTTCCAATATCCCTGAGGGTCACCTGCATGGAACGGCCTGTTTTATTTTTCCCTGAAACTGTATCCCTTCATGATGCCCCGGGTGGACCCGCTGATAAAGCTTAGGATCTCATCACGATCGGGTGTGGCAGGCATCTCCGCTTCGATATAGGCGATGGCTTGGGAGACATTCAGGTTTTTGTTGAAGATGATGCGGTAAATATCCTGGATCTCATTGATTTTCTCACTGGAATAACCCCTGCGGCGGAGGCCAATGGAATTGATCCCGACAAATGACAGGGGGTCGCGGGCTGCCTTGGTGAAAGGGGGGACATCCTTGCGTACCAGGGAGCCGCCCGAGATCATGACATGGGCACCAATATTAACAAACTGGTGAACGGCCGAAAGCCCGCCGACGATGGCATAGTTGTCAATGTTGATATGGCCCGCCAGGTTAACTGCATTGGCCAGGATGCAGTTGTCGCCGATTACACAGTCGTGGGCGATATGGACATAAGCCATCAGAAGGCAGTTACTGCCGACCATGGTCTTGTCGTTGGCCTTAGTGCCACGGTTGATGGTGACAAATTCCCTGATGGTGGTGTTGTCGCCAATCACGGCTGTGGTTTCTTCGCCTTCAAATTTTAGGTCTTGCGGAATGGCGCTGATCACTGCCCCGGGAAAAATCCTGACATTCCTCCCTATGCGTGCCCCCTCCATTATGGTCACATTTGAACCGATCCAGGTCCCCTCTCCAATTTCAACGTTCTTGTTGATGGTCACAAAAGGTTCGATCACCACATTGCGGGCAATTTTTGCCTGGGGGTGAACATAGGCTAATGGTTGATTCATTATGCTTGGTTATTTTTTACAATTTGAGCCATCATCTCGGCTTCCATTACTTGTTTGTTTCCTACATAAGCCAAGCCTCGCATATGGCATATCCCTCTCCTCACAGGGCTTATGAGCGAAAGTTTAAAAACCAGGGTGTCCCCGGGAACCACCTTTTGCTTGAACTTCACATTGTCAATCTTCAGGAAATAGGTGTTGTAGTTCTCAGGGTCTTCAACCTGTGAGAGCACCAGGATTCCTCCCGCCTGCGCCATGGCTTCAATCTGAAGCACTCCCGGCATCACAGGCTCCTTCGGGAAATGTCCAACAAAGTAGGCCTCATTCATTGTAATATTTTTCACCCCTACCACATGCGACTCCCCGATATCAATGATCTTGTCCACTAACAGGAAGGGAGGACGGTGGGGCAGCATCTTCATGATCTCGTTGACATCATATACAGGGGGCATATCAGGGTTGTAGGTTGGAATCTGTTCCTGCTCCTTCCTCGATTTGATATGCTTTTTCAATTCTTTAGCAAACAGCACATTGGAGGCATGGCCCGGTTTGCTGGCAATGATATGGCCCTTGACGGGCATGCCAGCAAGGGTCAGATCGCCTATGATATCCAGTAGCTTATGCCGTGCCGGCTCATTGTGAAAATACTGCTCAAGGTTGTTCAACGTGCCTTCACTCCTGACCCCCACACTGGGGCGGTTAAACAAGACGGCCAGCCTGTCGAGTTCTTCCTGCTCCATGGGGCGGTCAACAAATACGATGGCATTGCTCAGGTCGCCTCCCTTAATGAGGTCTTGTTTCAAAAGGTGCTCCAGCTCGTGCAGGAATACAAAGGTGCGGCAGGGCGCTATTTCGCTTGCAAAATCACTGATATTGTTCAGGATAGCATGCTGATGCCCCAATACTTTCGAGTGATAATCGATCAGCACGGTCAGACGGTATTGTTCGCTGGGCAGGGCAATGATCTCGCAGTCTTTTTCCTCATGGTAAAACCGGATGGGTTCCCTGATGTCGAAGTATTCACGTGGGGCATTTTGTTTTTCAAGGCCAACCTCTTGAATGGCCTCTACATAAAGCCTGCTGCTGCCATCCAGGATAGGGGTCTCCGGACTGTCCACTTCAACAAGGGCATTGTCAATGCTCATCCCGGTCAGGGCAGCCAGCACATGCTCCACCGTTCCTATGCGAACCCCGCCCTTTTCTATTGAAGTGCCACGTGATGTGTCGATTACCAGGCTGGCATCGGCTTCTACAACGGCCTCAGGGCCAATGTCAATGCGCACAAAATTGATGCCAGTGTTTTCTGCAGCAGGTTTGATGTTCAGGGTGACCAGTTTCCCTGTATGAAGGCTGACCCCTGAAACCGATACCGGGGCCTTGATTGTATGTTGATATTCTGTCATGGGCTAAGGGATTTCACGCCTGATGGTCAGGCAAAAGTAGGGCAAATATATAACTATTTTTTTTAGTTTTAAAAGCCATCAAGCAGGCTTTCAACTTTTCTCTTGAAAGGATTTCACTGTTTTCTCAAGCTCATCAAGGCGTTTTACGAGGGTTTCAAGGTTTCGGAAGTAGATGAACGACTTCCTGAATTTGCCTGCGTCCATGGCAGGGGAGCCCATGATAATTTGTTCATTCTTTATGGATGATGATACCCCCGTCTGGGCGGCTATCTTCACCTCATCGCCAATTGTAAGGTGTCCGCTGATCCCCACCTGCCCACCGATCATACAGTTTCTTCCAACACGCGAAGATCCTGCAATGCCTGTCTGGGCTGCAATCACCGTGTTTTCACCAATGACTACATTGTGGGCGACCTGGATCAGGTTATCGAGCTTTACCCCTTTTTTAATAAGGGTAGAGCCCATTGTGGCCCGGTCAATGGTGGTGCCTGCCCCGATCTCCACATGGTCTTCAATAATCACATTGCCAATTTGGGCCACTTTCTGGTAATTGTTGTCCGACTGAGGGGCAAATCCAAAGCCGTCTGCCCCGATTACCGCATTTGAATGAACCGTGCAGCCATTCCCAATCCTGCAGTCTTCATAAATCCTCACGCCGCTGTACAGGGTGGTGTCGTCACCTATCGTTACATTGTCGCCAATGTAGCAATGGGGATAGATGCGAACGTTCTTCCCGGTTTTTACGTTTTCGCCAATATAGGCAAACTCGCCTGCATAGGCCCCAGCGCCAAGGCTGGCATTGGAAGCAATGAAGGCCATTGAGGAAATGCCCGATTTTTGAGGGCTTTGCTTTTTGTATAGCTCCAGCAGGGTGGCCAGGGCGCTGTAGGGGTCGGCAACCCTGATCAGGGTGCACTGCAGGGGGTGCTCGGCCACGAAATCATTGCTTACCAACACCAGCGCAGCACTGGTTTTATAAATGTATGGGGTGTAGGCGGGGTTGGCCAAAAAGGTCAACGCATTAGGCCCTGCTTCCTCTATCTTCGAGAATTGACTTACCCTTACCGCCGGGTTGCCTTCTATGGTCCCGTTCAAAAGACCTGCAATTTGACTGGCTGAAAATTCCATGGTTGTAGCTTGGTTTTTTAGCACCGCAAGATACCAATAATTGACCATTTGAAAAAGGTTGTATTCGGCCCTTATGCTTCTTTAAGGTTTTTTAGGTTTTCCTGCTTTTCTCAAGGTTTGGCTCTGCCACCTTTTTGGGATAACACAGGAAAAATTTCTCCACGGGGTGCGACAGCACGCTGATGTTCAAATGGTCGCTGGCCTGGGCGATATCTGTCAGGGCCCCGGCGCGCGAAAGCACCATGATGTTTCCGATCACCGGGTCATAGGCATTGTTGCGGGTGATGCCGCTGATGACAAAATAATCGACATCCTCATCGCTGACCTTGCAAAGCCTCCTTGTCCTGAATCTTACTTCCTCGATGTACTCGGCGGTAAAGGGCAATTTCTGGATCTCTATGCGAAACAGGTGGCGGTTGACCAGGTTGTCGCATAACTGGCTCAACACCTGGTCTGAGTGATTGGCCCACACCTTTATGGCTGCGTGCAGGTCGTGATCGTCAATCAGGGCATAATCCTCCAGCAGGCTCTGGTCATCAAGGAGATCTTTTTGCGCATACTTCCTTTTCAGGAAACGTGCCAGGGCAGGAGGGGCGAAAAGCTCTTCACCCGCCATGGCAAGGGTTTTGGCCCGGCTCACTATGCTGTTCAGCAGCTTTTCGGCCGATATCACCGTTTTGTGCAGGTATACCTGCCAATACATCAGCCTGCGGGCAATAATAAACTTCTCAATGCTGTAAATGCCTTTCTCGTCAATCACCAGTTGATCCCCGCTGATGTTGAGCATTTTGATGATGCGGTCCCAGCTCACCACCCCTTCAGAGACCCCGGTGTAAAAACTGTCGCGGTTCAGGTAGTCGAGCCTGTCCATGTCCAGTTGCCCTGCCACAAGCTGGTGCAGGAACTTCTTGGGGTGGGTGTTGCGGAAGATCTTCAGGGCCCCTTCCAGCGCATGCCCGTGTTTCTGTTCCAGCCGCTCCATAAACAGCCCCGTAAGCTGTTCGTGATTCAATTCTTCGATCAGGACATGCTCGAGGGCATGCGAAAAGGGCCCGTGACCCAGGTCGTGCAGCAGGATGGCCTGTACCAGCGAAAGCGCCTCCTGTTCGCTGATGTCGTGTCCCTTGAAGCGCAACAGCTCAATGGCCTGGGTGGTCAAATACATGGCTCCCAAGGCGTGATGAAAACGCGTGTGCAAGGCCCCGGGATAAACCAGGTGCGTCATCCCCAGCTGCTTGATGTTTCTTAAACGCTGAAAATACGGGCTCTCAATCAGGTCGAAAATACTTTCATCAGGGATGTGAATAAAACCATAAACCGGATCGTTTAAAATTTTTAGCTTGTTTGTGGGAAAGGTTTTCATGGCTGTGACTTTTTAAGCAAGGGATTGCGGTCTTTTTAGTCAGGCTATCATTCAAATGTCGGTATTTTTGGTTAAATTTGTACAAACAAGAGGCTATTTATTCTTGAGATTCAGCGGTTTTTGAGCCTTCTTCCCATCTTGCAGAGCACCTGCTCAGGGGGCGTAGTCCTTTTGTCTGTTTTATATTCAGTGAATTGCAAAAATAAACAATAGAATATGGCTGTTAAAATTCTTTGGGCTGATGATGAGATCGATCTACTGAAGCCACACATCATGTTTCTCGAAGAAAAGGGATATGACGTATCAACCACCAACAATGGTTCGGAAGCCCTCGATATGATCAATGAGGAGAGCTTCGATATCGTATTCCTCGACGAGAATATGCCCGGCATCTCAGGCCTGGAAACCCTTACACAGATCAAGAACCGGCGCCCCGGCCTTCCCGTGGTGATGATCACCAAGAGCGAGGAGGAAAGCATTATGAATGATGCCATCGGGAGCAACATCAGCGATTACCTCATTAAACCCGTGAACCCCCATCAATTATTGCTTTCGCTGAAAAAAAACCTCGAGAACAAGAAGCTTGTCAGCGAAAAAACAACCATGAGCTACCAGCGTGAGTTCCGCCAGATCAGCATGGCTATGAGTGGCAGGATGGATTTCCCTGAATGGAAAGAGATTTATCGCCAGCTGATTTACTGGGAATTGGAGCTTGAGAAATCACAGGACAACAGCCTCAAGGATATCTTCCGCATGCAAAAATCGGAAGCCAATTCTGTCTTTTCAAGCTTCGTTAAAAAGAATTACCTCGACTGGCTCAGCAGCAATGATGATGATAAGCCGGCCCTTTCCCATACCGTTTTCAGAGAGCATTGCCTCCCCTTTATCAAAGCCGAGGAAAAGACCTTCCTGGTCATCATCGACAACCTGCGCTTCGATCAGTGGAAATCCCTGCAGCCCTTCTTCGAAGAGTTTTACCGTGTGGTGAACGAGGACATCTATTGCAGCATCCTCCCTACCGCCACCCAGTACGCCCGCAATGCCTTCTTCGCAGGACTGTTGCCCAGCGAAATAGAAAAACGCCATCCAAAATATTGGGTCAATGAAGACGATGAAGGAACCCGCAACCAATTTGAAAATGAACTCTTTGGCGAACAACTGAAACGCCTTGGCAGCGACATTAAATTTAACTACCACAAGATCCTCAGCCTGAATGCAGGCAAGAAACTTGCCGAAAACCTTAGCAATTATACAAGTACCCGCCTGAACGTGCTGGTCTATAACTTCGTGGATATGCTCTCGCATGCCCGTACCGAAATGGAAGTCATCAAGGAGCTTGCCGACGACGAAGCGGCTTACCGATCACTCACCATGAGCTGGTTTGAGCATTCACCCCTGTGGGATATCCTGCGTTTCCTTGCCGAGAAGAGAATCAGCATCATCCTGACCACCGACCACGGCTCCATCCGGGTGCAAAACCCTGTACGGGTGGTGGGCGACAAAAATACAAATACCAACCTGCGCTATAAAACGGGCCGTAACCTCCAGTACGATGCTTCCGAGGTATTTGACGTCCGAAACCCATCCGAGGCCTATTTGCCCAAGGGCACCATCAGCTCCAATTACATTTTTGCAGTGGAGAATAGTTTCTTCGCATATCCCAACAACTATAACTACTACGTGAACTACTACCGGAACACCTTCCAGCATGGCGGAGTTTCGCTTGAAGAAATGATGATTCCCCTGATCTTTATGAAAGCACGATAGTTTCAAGATGGTTCAAGAACAAATCTTTACAGCTAAGGACCCTGCAGCCCTTGATGAGGTGGCTGATGCCATCTTATCTGCCTTCCCCAACGGCCGTATCTTTGCTTTTTTTGGCCCTATGGGTGTGGGCAAAACAACCCTCATCAAGGCCCTGTGCCGAAAACTCGGCAGCCTTGATTTGGCCAGTAGTCCAACGTATTCCATTGTTAACCAGTACCTTACCAATTCGGGTGAAAGCATTTTTCATTTCGACTTTTACCGCATTAAAGATCTGGCCGAGGTGTACAACCTGGGGTATGAAGACTATTTCTTCTCAGGAAACTATTGCTTCATCGAATGGCCCGACAAAGTTGAATCATTGCTGCCCCGGGGCAGCCATGTGGTGACCATGGAAGAGCACAATGAGGAACGGATCATTCGCTTCTGACCTGAATTTTTGATTGAAGGTTTTGCAAGTAATACAGAAAAACAATGGAACGCAGAGAAAAAGATTATGTTTTGTTCAGCAAAGGCGGGCAGTTCCTGCCCCAGGAAGAAATGCTGGAGGTAAGAAAGCGTAAGAATCATCTCGTTCTTGGAGTGCCGCGCGAGACGGCCTTCCAGGAAAATCGTGTGGCACTGGCCCCTGAGGCCGTCGCCCTCCTGGTGCAAAACGGGCATAAGGTCCTGATCGAAAGCAAGGCAGGCGAAAATGCCTTCTTCCCCGATAACGAATACAGTGAAGCGGGAGGCGAGATCGTTTATTCGCCCGAAGAGGTCTTTAAGGCCAACATGATCCTGAAGGTTTCACCCCTTACCGAACAGGAACTGGGTTACCTCAAAACAGGGCAGGTGATCTTTTCGGCCCTGGCCATGCCCATGCAAAAGGAAAGCTATTTCAAGGCCCTTGCAGGGAAAAAAGTCACTGCCGCTGCCTTTGAATTCATTCGCGACAAGACCAACTCCTTTCCCCTGGTGAGGAGTATGAGTGAAATAGCCGGGAATACTTCCATCCTGATCGCCGCTGAATACCTCAGCGACCGGAAATATGGCAAGGGGCGGATGTTTGGCGGCTTCTCGGGCATCACACCCACCGAGGTGGTGATCCTGGGTGCAGGCACCGTTGGCGAATATGCAGTGCGTGGGGCAATGGGCCTGGGTGCTATGGTCAAGGTGTTCGACAATTCCCTTTACAAGCTGCGTCGCCTGCAAAACAACCTCAGCGCCAGGGTCTTCACTTCCATCATCCAGCCCAAAGTACTGCTGAAAGCCCTCAGGACCGCCGATGTGGTGATTGGCGCCCTGCATTCCCCCTGGGGCAGAACCCCCATTGTGGTCACAGAGGAAATGGTAAGTCAGATGAAATACGGCAGCGTGATCGTGGATGTAAGCATTGACCAGGGCGGCTGCATCGAAACCAGCGAGATCACCAACCATTCCGATCCCGTATTCCGCAAGTTCGGCGTCACCCACTATTGTGTCCCAAACATCGCCTCCAGAGTCCCCCATACTGCATCCTATGCCTTGAGTAATTTCTTTGGCCCCGTGCTGCTCAGCATTGGCGAAGCAGGAGGCCTCGAGAATATGCTCAAGCACGACCCCGGCGTCAGGCAAGGGGTTTATATGTTCAATGGCATCCTCACCAACCAGTACATCGGCGAGTATTTCCACATGACTTACCAGGATATCGACCTGCTGATGGCCGCCTTCAAATAGTCCATTCCCAACCCGATCCCTCCCTGGATCCCGGGGCGCATTGTCCCTGCAAGAATAAAAGACTGAATGAATTTCTTGTAAATACATCAGGTCGGCCCCAGGGCTTTATTATTGAGCCTTTTTCTCTACTCCCCTGAGGGTCATGGTTGATGGCTACTTTTTCACCGGTTTAAGTATTGTTTTTTTGCCTTAATACCCTAAACAGGGCACTTTCGTTCTCCTACCATGGAGGGACCATGTCCGTAGTTTAGTCGGTTTAAAACGACTAAACTACGGGCATGGCAGGTATTTTGAACAGGAATGGAGGTTGAGGAGCAAGAATGGGGAAGGAAAAAAACAGGGGCTGGCTCATTTTGATGAGACAGCCCCTGCAGAAGTGACTTGGCTGGGGCTCGAACCCAGGACCCCATCCTTAAAAGGGATGTGCTCT
>LSQX01040451.1_pt1 | contig 21799 bp, 20 predicted proteins | sample 654561 | NCBI WGS metagenome assembly LSQX01 (sample SAMN04489861, study PRJNA283612) | anaerobic digester metagenome | isolation source: 4 biogas reactors fed with cattle manure at either 37C or 55C with and... | place: Denmark: Kongens Lyngby | collected 2014
ATTAATTGAAGAAAATAGAATAGGCAATGCTAAAAAATAAAGTCTTGATTAAAGCAAAAATTTCTATTCCATTTTGAATTTTTACTTGTTATACGGTATAATTAGTTATAGAAGACATATAGTGTTTTTACAATATAGACTGAGTTAATACACAATCGTATGCGGCTCTTATATTTTAACCACCGTCCTTCTGGGAGATTCTTGTTTCCATTGCATCGATGAACCTTGTGGATTTTACTAGAACCGAAAAGACACGTTTACTCATATCTGTTTACAGGATAAAATAAATGTATATTAACACAGTAAGTCTTCCATAAAATCAAGTAATTGCTTAAAAGTGGCGTTTATGGGTAATCTATATATAACGTTGCTACAATATAATTTTTAAAGAAAGGGAGGAAGAGTATGTTATATCAAATCGTGAATGATTTTCCAAATACTATTATCTATGAGGAGGAAGGACCTTTTATTTCTCTATACCAGCCGACACATAGGCATGGACCTGAAAACCAACAGGATGTTATCAGATTTAAAAACCTAATCCGTGAAATTGAAGGTTCTTTAAAACAGAATTATCCAAACGAGGATATTGAAATGTTTATGAAACCCTTTAATGCTTTATCTGACGATAAGTCGTTTTGGGATCACGCTGCAGACGGATTGGCTATATTAGCCAGCAAAAATACCTGCGTGATATATAAGTTGCCAAGAAATGTTGAAGAACTTTCAGTGGTTGGCGAACGTTTCCATATAAAACCATTGATTAGAACCTTCCAATCTTCTGATCGATATCATTTGCTGGGACTTGATAGAAAGAACTTTATCCTATATGAAGGAGATAGATATGGGTTTGAGGAAGTTGAAATAGATCCAGAAGTGCCAAGAACTGCCGAAGAGGTTTTGGGAGATGAATATACTGATTCTTACCTAGGGTATGGATCTCATGGCGGTGCGGGTAATACGCCCCTTTATCATGGCCACGGTGGAAGGAAAGATGCACTGGAGATAGATACTCAAAGATATTTCAGATATGTGGATAAGTTTATCACTGAGAACTATTCTAATACTATGAAATTACCTTTAATTTTAATGACACTTGATGAATATCATGGCGAATTCAGGAAAATTACAAACAATGCGCACTTGCTTGATAAAGGCATTAGGAAAGATTATAAAGAGCAGTCTATGGATCAAATAAAGCAAAGTGCATGGGCATTAATCGAGCCAATATATCTTGAAAAAACGAAAGCATTGGTGGAGCGTTTCTATAAGAAACAGTCTGAATTTGTAGCATCAGATGATTTGTCTGACCTAGCTAGAGCGGTACGAGAAAAAAGGGTGGAGACACTTATATTGGAAGCAGATAAAGTTGTGATTGGTTGCTTTGATAAAGAAACAGGCAAGCTAGAAAGAAAAGAAAATACCGAATCATGCAATGTGCTCGATGAGCTAGCGGACATGATGATTAAAAACAAGGGAGAGGTTGTGATTCTTCCGAAAGAAAGGATGCCTAGTACGACAGGCGCAGCAGCCATTTATAGATATTAAAAAGCAAAAGAACTATCTTCCTCTATTAAATTAATAGAGGAAGATTAAGTTTACATTTCAGGGTATTTATTATGATTTCAGTCTTAGTATTAAAAATCTATTTAAACCCGAAGTCAATTACAGAAATGAAAGTGAATTTGATATACTTTAAAGAAAGGAGAATATCACTCATGAAATTAAAAGAAAAAATTGCGATAGTCACAGGAGCAGGCTCAGGAAACGGCAGACAAATCGCTCTTGAATTTGCGAAAGAGGGCGCGACTGTTGCCATCATAAATCGAACAAAAGAGAAAGGTGACAAAACTCTCAGCATGATAAAGGAGCAAGGAGGAAAAGGAATCTCACTAGAAGGTGATGTTTCTGACTCCCAAAATCTTAAAGAGGCTATATCTAAAGTTATTAAGGAATATGGTAGAGTAGATATCCTGGTAAATAATGCAGGTATATTTGATGGGCAGGAAACTTTCCTAACCACTGATGAAGAAACATTCGATAAAATAATAAACGTTAATCTTAAAGGAGTATTTTTAGGCACCAAATATGTTCTTGAGAATATGATAAATAATAAAAGCGGAGTAATTATAAATATTGCTTCGGTTGCCGGCTTAAGGGGTGGACTTGGTAGCCCTGCGTATACTGCATCTAAGCATGGGATAATAGGGCTTACAGGAGATGCTGCAGCTAAATACGGGGCTGATGGTATAAGAGCAGTAGCTATATGTCCGGGGACGATCGAGACATCTATGACGAAAGATTTACTTGAAAATCCTACAGAACAAACTAAAGCTATAATAAATACAATCCCACTAAAAAGAGTTGGCCAGCCTGAAGAGATAGGAAGGCTTGCAGTTTTTCTTGCATCTGATGAGGCTAAATATATCACAGGTACTACTGTCGTAATCGATGGTGGTATGATAATTTAACAGACCAATAGATATATTTGATAATCGATTGACAGAACTGTCTATTGTAATGAACTTGGCTCAAACTCAAAGAGTAACATTGATGTCTAAATTTGATAAATAGCAGAGCATAAAATGCTCGGGAATAAAGGGTTTTGGGCATTTAATTTTCTCACGGTAATTTAACTGAGATTAAAATGTCAGTAAACCCGTATTCTTTTTTTTGAGGTAAGGTAGCGAATTCTTAAATTTAGGCAAAGTTTTACTTTTATACATAGTCTTTAGTATCCACGAATTCCTTAGGCATAATATAATTATGTGTTTTATTATAGTGGACACAGAAAGTTGAACGAGATATAATGAAAAGAATGAAAAGAATCTTGGAATTTCATATTATAATTCTATATTTGCAAATGTTTTACACATAATGTTAATGGGTATAAATTAAAGAAGGAGGTTTTATTATGAATAGTTTAGAATATGCAATACAAATGGAAGTAGATGGTGAAAAGTATTACAGGGAGCAAGCACTGGAAAACAAGGATAATGATCTTTATCAGGTGTTTACATCTCTGGCGGAAGACGAAAAAAGACATGCTCAAATAATTAAAGAAAGACAAGAGGGTAAAGATACTCTTTTAGCTGAAGGGTCTGCGATATGTGTGAAAAACGTTTTTAGCGATGCCGATGGAGTGGACGCCGAGAAAAACAGAGCTAAGCAGATAGACGCATATAAATTAGCTTTGGATATGGAAGAAAAAAGCATAGAACTTTATAAAAAACTTTTATCTGAAACAGAAGAGGACAAGGACATTTTCGAGTTTCTTATCAGGCAAGAAGAGGATCACTATAAAGTGATTGAAGAAATCATTAAAATGGTTACCCGACCTGATGAATGGGTTGAGGATGCAGAGTTTGGATTACGACAAGAATATTAAGCTGTTAAAAACAGATTCGATAAAATACAAAACCTAATTAGTAGCTATTTGGCTTGGAAAAGCAATAGTCATATGTTACTAAGAGGTGGCGTAAAAGGAGTGAATATGTACAATTTATTGATTGGCGGCGCTGCTGGACAAGGAATAGATACAACAGCAGCTATACTAGAGAAACTAATGAAGAGATTTGGGTACAGTGTTTTCACATACAGGGATTTTATGTCAAGGATACGAGGAGGACACAATTTTATTATCATGCGTTTTGGTACGGATGAAGTCCTTTCCCATAGTTATGATCTTGACGGAATAATAGCACTAAATGAAGAGACTATTAGTATTCACGAGCACGAATTAAAAGAAGACGGTTTTATACTTTGCGACAGCGATATGGATACTGATGACAAACGGTCAATAAAAATACCAATGAACGATATGGCAAAAGAAATAGGCAACTCAAAAGTTTCTGGTGTCATAGCTATAGGCGTTATCTTAAAACTATTTGGCGAGAACGCTGACAATGTTGAAGAAGTTTTAAGAGGCTTTTTAGACGAAAAACATGTAGACGTTAATGTTAAAGCAATCAACGAAGGATATAAAACTGCTGACAAGCGGTACGAAAAACTTGAAGGTCGTTTTGAAAATTGGATGATACTTTCTGGTAATCAAGCAGTAGCTCTTGGCGCGATAGCAGCAGGGCTTAGATTTTACTGCGCTTATCCAATGTCTCCAGCTACCCCAATAATGGAATACATTGCATTAAAAAGTCACGAGATGGGAGTAGTAGTCGAACAAGCAGAAGACGAAATTGCTGCTATTAATATGGCTATAGGTGCATCTTACGCTGGAGCAAAATCCATGACGAGTACTTCAGGTGGAGGATTTTCATTGATGGTAGAGGCATTTGGACTTGCAGGAATTACAGAGATGCCACTAGTTGTTGTTAATGTACAAAGACCAGGGCCAGCCACTGGTTTGCCAACTCGAACGGAACAGGCAGATCTCAAATTTATGGTATCCGCATCGCAAGGCGAATTTCCGCGTATGGTGATAGCACCGCGTACGCATAAAGATGCTTTTTATCAGACAATACGTGCCTTTGATATTGCTGAAAGATATCAGATTCCTGTAGTAATACTTTCCGATCAGTACCTAGGAGATTCTTCAGGTACGGTCGAACCCTTTGATATAAGCGGAGTTGAAGTCGCGGAACCACTCAGGGAATTTTCAGGTGAATATCTTCGTTACCGCTATACTTATAGCGGTGTTTCCCCACGCCTTATACCAGGTAAATCAGAGAATATAGTTGCGATAGATAGTGATGAGCACGATGAAGCTGGTAGAATAATTGAATCGGCTGAAATTCGCACGAAGATGGTGGACAAGCGTATGAAAAAGCTTGAAATGCTAAAAGAAGAGCTTATAGAACCTGATTTTATTGGGCATGATGATTTTGACACTCTGCTTATCGGATGGGGCTCAATGTATGGACCTTTATCCGAGGCCATAGATATGCTAAATAGTGCTGAAGGGGAACGATTTGCGGCTCTTGTTTTTGGAGATGTTTTTCCGTTACCAGACAAAGTGCTTAAAGAAAAGACCAAGAAAGCAAAAAATATAATAAATGTTGAACAGAATGCTACCGGGCAACTAGCAGGGATAATCCGTGAGTATACTGGTATAGAATGTTCGAGTAGTGTTTTAAAGTATGACGGGCGCCAGATAACTGGCAAACAGATTACAGAAAAAATTCTAGGAGGTGGCAGCAATGGCTGAATATAAAACATATGAAACGGCTTGGTGCCCAGGATGCGGAAACTTCAGCATTCTTGAATGCCTAAGAACTGCACTTGAAGAGCTAGAAAAAGATCCGCACGAAGTAGTTGTTGTTGCGGGAATAGGCCAGGCTGCCAAAATACCGCAGTATATAAATGCAAATGCATTTAGCGGGCTTCATGGACGTGCACTTCCACCTGCCGCAGCAATTAAAATGGCAAATGAAAAATTAACTGTAATAGTAAGTACGGGAGATGGCGATACGTATGGGGAAGGTGGTAACCACTTTATTCATAACATACGACGAAATATAGATATAGCGCATTTCGTTCACGATAATCAAGTATACGGCCTGACAAAAGGCCAAGCTTCACCTACATCAGGTCAAGGTTTTGTATCGGGAGTTGAACCTGACGGTAATAATGATGAACCTTTAAATCCGCTTCTTATAGCAATAGCTACTGGAGCTGGTTTTGTAGCAAGGGGCTTTGCAGGAAACCCTAAACATTTGGTAAAACTGATGAAGCAAGCTATAGAATATAAGGGCTACGCTCTTCTTGATATTTTTCAGCCATGCGTAACTTTCAACAAAACGAATACTTATAAATGGTACAACGAAAGAGTTTATGAACTTGGAGACGATTACGACCCGTCGAATAAGATTAATGCAATGGAAAAAGCTATGGAGCTTGGTGATAAAATACCTATAGGCGTAGTTTATCAAGAGGCTAAACGTACATTTAATGAGAAGAATGAAGTACTAAAGGGAGGCAAGGTTCTTGTCGACAAGAAAACGGATCCTGCCGCTGTTAATAAGCTTATAAAAGAATTCATATAAGAAATAACCCCTATTACAAAATAAGGAAGAAAATAACTTTGATGGATAGGCAAAGGCTTATCCTATCTGACTCGGAGAATTCTGAGTGACTATGATATATTAAGACCAGCTAGTAAAAGTCAATAGCTAACCTTAAAAAAACTAGAATTCTTTATTTTTAAAAAAGTGCATGACAAACAAGCCATTTCAAAAATCGAACAATGGACTAAGGTATACTTATTTTAAGCAAGGATATTATGCAACTAAAAAGTTATTTTGAAGATACATTTTTTCATGTACTCTTGGATCGCGCAGCTCAAATGGCGACTGATTTTTAAGTACAGAAAATATATATTTTAAAAGCTTATGCATAATCGCTATGAAGGCCACCTTTTTGGGTTTGCCCTTAAGGTTTTCTTTGTAGTATTCCTGAAGAATAGGGTTGTTAGGCTGTCCGTTACGTTTGTTTCTGATTGATGTTAATACAACGGAATATAAGACCTTACGCCCGATTTTAGTGCCACGTTTAGACATCTTGTTTTTAGTGCCATTGAACTTTCCAGATTGATTAACGGAAGGATCTATGCCAAAGAAGGCAACAAGTTGCTTAGGCTTTTTAAAGGCATTAATGTCTCCAATTTCAGCAATTAAGGTAACTGCTGTCATAAAGGCGATGCCAGGAATGGTATCAAGTAATTCAACGCAGTTTTTAAGCTCGTCTGAAACACGGTCACTGTGGATAAATGCTTGTATTTGAGTCTTAACACTATCAATCTGTACTGTGTAAGAATCATAAAGTGCCATAATTCTAAACGATTTAGCAGCAGCGTCAGCAGATAAAAAGCAAATTTTTAGAGCATCGTTAGCAACATCAATCAAAGTATTATAGACTTTAGTAGCCCAAATAAGCCCTTTTCTAGAAGTTGTTTGTATCAACTTAGTAAGCTCACTAGGATCGGCATCTAAAATGGCCTGTGGCGTTGGATATGCCCCAAGAACAGCTAATGAGGTATTACCAGTCATATTAGAAAAAACATTTTGATAGCCTGGGAAGCATAAACGCAAGATAGATGATAGTTGCTTTTTAATATCAGCACGTTCATCTACCAGATTATAATATTCCCTACACAGCATACGAAGCTCAAAGATATTGATATCTAGCATGTTGCAAGTTTTGATATTTTCAAATTTACCAGTTTTAGCAATGGAAAAAGCATCGGATTTATCATTTTTTACTTTCCTTATTTCTTTATTTTTGTTACAATTAGTAACGAGTGGATTGACGACGTAGGTTTCTACGTTGTTACTCATTAAGAAGTAGAAAAGGTTTAAATGATATATGCCTGTAGACTCCATGAAAACTGGACTGGGCCTATCAAAAACCTCTTCTACTTTTTTTATTGTTTCCAGAAAGTAGAGAAAGCCTTTGGCATCATGTTCAAAACGGAAAGCTTTTTTGTAAATAGAGCCATCAGGGGCAAGGATAGTAGCAACGGAAAAATCAGCTGCAACATCCACACCAACGACGGGTGCGTTATAAAATTTCGACATCGTATAAGTTCCTTTCTGTAATTGAGTAGAGTATCCATTCAAACAGTAAATCAAACAACCTTGTTAGTTACACGAGTAGTTCCATTAATAATGGAAACCCAACCAGCTAAATCATAGACTCTTACTGATGGAATGACACACTTTGTTACGGATATCGGCTATACAAAATAACCATCCAGGAGGAATACGTCTATCCTCTAATCAGAAGAAATTATAACACAAAATAACTGGGTGGATAACCACTTTTGCAGCAACATTAAGATAGAAAATAAGTTAGATTTGAGATGCTTATTAGAGTGAAAAGATAGGATGTTAAATCAAATAATAAAATAATATTGTCAAAGAATGTTCGGTAGTAAATGAAATGATTTTCTATTAAATGTTCTAACTACAATATACAAGGAGGAACAAAATGGATAAGAATATTCTAGAAGGAAAATGGGAACAAGCAAAAGGCGAAGTACAGAAAAAATGGGGTAAGTTAACAGACGATGACCTCGATGTTATCAAGGGTGATACAAAAAAATTAGCTGGCAAACTTCAAGAGAAATATGGATGGACTAAAGAAGAAGCTGAAAAAGAAATGGAAGACTACAAATGGTAATATTGTCAATTTTACCGTTGTATTGAAGGCACCTAAGTTATGCTACTTGGGTGCCTTCTTAAAAATATAGGTTTCGACACAGCCGATACCATTTTGACTGAATAAAATCTTTGTTATTTAATATCGAAACAGATAATGCATATAAATGTTAGATCTAAAAGATATATTGTGAGGCTTATAATTTGCCATTGTCTACTGATTTGACTTGGAGGAAAGAATTTGTACGATGATTCAAGAAAAGTGAAAAAAAGAAATAAGTAAGGATATACAAAATTAATTTATATTTTACAGATAAAGAAAAGGAGATGAATTTATGTTTGGTAAAGATTATCAGAAACAGAGAAAAATAAAGGAAAGAAATAATATAGTAAAAGCCTCATTGCTAGCAATGAGTATAGGTGTGTCGTTAGGTGTTCTGCTTGCTCCAAAATCTGGTAAAGAAACGAGACAGGCTATTGCAAACAAACTAGAGAAAGTTGCAAATATATTGAAGAGTGCGTCGAACGAAGCAAAAGAATCAATAATAAATAAGGAGGAGCAGATGGAAAAGAATATTAAAGATGTAGCAGAAGATTTAAAGGATAATTTGGATAAGACCGTGGATGATGTGGCAGCACATGCAGAAGATACTAAAAATAAATTGAAATCAAAGGTAGCTGATGCAGCTGAGGCTGTTGAAGGAAAAGCGAAACAAGTGAAAAAGGATGCTAAAAAATAGGTGTTCTTAAAACCAAAATATAAATAATAATTTCAGAGAAAGGCTAAACAAGAGCCTAAAATATAGAGGAGGAGTCATATGGGTATTTTATCGTGGGTTATATTGGGTGCACTGGCAGGATGGGTCGCGAGCATGATTATGGGTAGGAACTCTTCAATGGGAGTAATAGCTAATATTGGTGTTGGTATAATCGGCGCATTTATAGGTGGATTTGTGATGAACATGCTAGGCGGGCAAGGCATAACGGGATTTAATTTCACAAGTTTTTTAATAGCTTTAGTGGGCTCTGTTATACTTCTAGCAATTGTCAACTTGTTCTCTAAGAAAAAATCAAAATAACATTAAGGTAGTTTGGGGAAAATTTACAATTATGCCTATGTTTATAAAAGGTCGTAAATATAAACACTCAACCCTTTAGATATAATAAATACGTAAAAGCTAGTCGCCGAGTGAGTTGTAGAAAATGCATCTTAGTCGGTGATTTTTTAGTAAATATCTATTACTTGTTGCTTTTATTAATAATCACCAACTAAACTGACAAAAATAACTTTTGTTATAACTTCTTTTTTAATTTCACCATTTGTTTTCGTCATAAGTATAAGATCTGTGCCTACTGGAATTACCATCTTTCCGTTTGGAGCTAATTGTTCTACTAAATTATTAGGCAATTTTGATGCAGATGCTGTAACCATTATTCTGTCATATGGAGCATTTTCTTTCCAACCTGAGCTTCCATCTCCTAATTTATATTTTATATTTGTGTAACCCAATCTCGTGAGTCTTTCTTTTGATCTTATATGCAGTTCTTCTATTCTCTCTACTGTATAAACTATTTTCGAAGCTTTTGATAAAAGTGCTGTTTGGTATCCAGAGCCCGTTCCAATTTCAAGTACTTTACTATTTTTATCTAGATCTAATAAAATAGTCATCTTTAAAACTAAGCTAGGTTGAGATATTGTTTGTCCAAACCCTATAGGAAAAGGATTATCCATATGAGATTGTTCTTTATATTCATCCATAAAACAACTTCTGTCCAAATCATTATAGTATTTAATTATTCTTTCCTTGTTATCCATAACTATCCTCTTTATTTTTTTAATTTTGGTTTAAAAGATTGTTGAACTGATCTACCTATATTGTATCATATAATCCTGCAAACTATTTTATTGGTCATCTTATAGGAAATCCAATAAGGTGACTTAATTTGTTTCAATATAACAAGAAGTTACAATAGAAACTGCTGCTGTTTACTAGACAGGAGCCGCTAATTGTATGGTGTTGCTTTTATCATTTTCAAGTATAATCAAACTATAGAGTAATTACTCTTGGCAAATTGACATGTTAAAAAATATGAATATATCGGGGAATAAATATATGAAAGAATCACCTATATATTTAAAACGTGGGTAGAAAACACAAAATATTACCTGTGTTTTATTGTAATAGGAAACAATTACCTATATAATGTTTTATGTTTAGTCTTAAAAGAACTTTTAGATAGTCCAATATTATATCTAAGTAAATTCATTATTAGAAATAAATCAGATTATTACACACTGATTCAAGAGGTAAATATTCACGAAAAATGGGAAGAATGGATATTATTTATACTTCAAGGGATAGAGGAAACAGCAGATGAAACTCTTATGCTTGTAAAAGAGATAAATAAGCTATTGGAAAGAACAGCTAAAGAAATAAGGGAAAACTTCCTAGCATATATTCTAGGGAATTAGTAGATTTAATCTTTTTTGAATTCTACACTAAGATAACTTATATAGAAGAAGGGCTTGGGATTTCAAGAAAAACAGCAGCGAAGTATCTCTCTAATCTAGAAGAGGAAGGATTTCTAATATCTGAAAAGGTAGGTAGAGAAAGAATATATATTAATGAAAATCTGTTTAGAATAGTAAAAAAGGCTGGAGAAAAAAAGTGATTTTCTTAGATACAACCTTCCACCAAGGGGATACTTACGACATATTTATTGTACTCTCAAGGCATCTTTAAATAGTAGCATGGATGTAATGGACATGAGAGTCCTGGACTGTTAACTGTTATAGCGACGTTGAGAGTTAAAAAGAGTGTGTTATGATTGATTTATAAAATACAAAAAAGGATATTAAATTTGAAAACAAGAAAAACTGAAATTGATAAAGTTACGGGAGGTCTAGAAGCTTACCGTACTCATATAAGAAGGAAGCAAATGACGCTTCTTGTATCAAGTCTATTGGTAGTTTTATTTATTCTCATATCCGTAAATGCGGGAGCTGCAAATCTCAATCCTCTTAAGGTATTTCAAACTCTGATAGGAATTTCGGATGAAAAGGCGGCGATTGTTATTTGGAGAATAAGAATGCCTCGTGTAGTAGCGGCTGTAGTTGCTGGAGCAGGACTTTCGGTTGCAGGATGCGTAATGCAAAACAACTTGAGAAATCCGCTTGCATCCCCTTCAACACTTGGTATTGCAAGCGCCGCAACTTTCGGTGCTAATTTGGCAATAATTGTATTTGGAGCAGGAGCTGCAATGAGCACTATGGGAGATGCAGTATCAATAAATAATCCATATATCGTAACGATTAGCGCTTTTGCATGTTCTATGTCTGCAACTTTAGTTATACTAGGTCTAGCTAAACTAAGATCATTTTCCCCAGAAGCTATAATACTTGCAGGTGTTGCTATTAGTTCTATTTTTGGAGCAGGAACGACCTTAATACAGTATTTTGCTCCAGATGTGAAAATAGCAGCAGCCGTTTTCTGGACATTTGGTGACTTAGGCAGGGTTTCTTGGGATGAAGTTAAGATTTTAAGCGCCGTAGTTATAGCGGCAATTATATATTTCTCATTTAAAAGATGGGACTATAATGCTCTTGCTAATGGTGAGGAAACAGCGAAGAGTCTAGGAGTAAATACTAATAGAATTAGGTTTTGGGGCCTTTTGGTATCATCTCTAATAACGGCTGTGTCTGTATCATTTCTCGGAATGATAGGTTTTATCGGGCTCATCGGTCCTCAGATTATGATACGTATAGTTGGAGCGGATTACAGGTTTCTTATACCTTCTTCTGCGCTACTTGGTGCGATACTTCTTTTAGTTGCAGACACTGCTGCTAGAACGATAATATCGCCGATTGTGCTTCCTGTAGGAGCTATTACTTCTTTACTAGGCGGACCAATGTTTTTATATATGTTGTTGAAAGGAAGTAGAGAAAAAATATGAGTATGATTGTAAAAGATGTTTCATTTGCTTATTCAAAACAACAAGTATTAAAAGATGTCTCTTTTGAAGTAGCAAGAGGTGACTGCGTTGCCGTATTAGGCACAAACGGGGTTGGTAAATCAACCTTGTTAAAATGTTTGAATAAGGTAGTAAATGTTAAATCGGGAGAGATAACTGTTCATAACAGAGCTGTCAAAGAACTATCAGGTGATGAACTGGCACAGATTATTGGTTATGTGCCTCAAAAGGGTTGTTTTTCAGATTGCACTGTCTTTGATGCAGTATTGCTTGGGCGAAAACCATATATTAAATGGGACGTAACTCAAAACGATTTGGAAATAACTGAAAAGGTTGTCAAGTCTTTATCTTTGGAAGAATTTGCCTTGCGAAAGGTTAATTGCCTTAGCGGTGGCGAGATGCAGAAAGTTGCAATTGCGAGAGCTCTTGCGCAGCAGCCTTCTGTTTTACTGTTCGATGAACCTACAAGTAATTTGGATTTAAAAAACCAGCTGGAGGTTATTCAGATTATTAAGGATATAGTAAGAGAGCAGCAGATATCTGCCATTGTAACCATGCATGATTTAAACTTGGCTTTAAGATTCGCAGATAAATTTCTGATGATGAAGGACGGTGAAATATATGCAATGGGCGGCTCGGAGATTATAACGCCAAATAACATTTTGGAAGTTTACGGAGTTAGGGTTGCAATAGAAAATATTAATGGCAATAAAGTTGTGCTTCCCAACTAGGCAAGGCAACTTATATATATTAAATATCAACTATAATAATATGAAAAGGATCAATCCATGAAAAGGAAAAGAAAGATAATAATTATTGCTTTGTTATGTTTATGCTTATTTGGCTGTAGCAAGGAAACTGTAAAGGGTAATATTTCAGTTACGGACGCACTCGCGCGTGAAGTTTTAATTCCTGATAATGCAGAAACATTTGCCTGCATTGGACCAGGATGCCTGAGACTTTATTGCTATGTAGGTGACACATCAAAGCTTGTGGGAATCGAAGATATGGATAAGGATAAAATTGGACGTCCATATTTGATGGCAAACCCAGAACTTGCTGATTTAACTATTATAGGTGCTGGGGGACCTAATAATTCTCCTGATGCTGAAAAGTTGTTGGTGTCTGACCCAGATGTGATATTTACCACTTACAATTCAGATGCTGCTTCTTTAGATGAACTACAGCAAAAGACAGGGATTCCTGTAATTGCATTAAGTTATGGTGCTACAGCAGTATTTGATCCGGAAGTTGATAAATCAATTGAAATTTTAGGTGCGATAACTGGAAATGAAAAGCGCTCAAAACTAGTGATTTCATATTTTGATGAAGTTAAAGCAGATTTGCAAAATCGCACAGAAAATATTCCTCAACAAGACAAACCATCGGTTTATATTGGAGCTCAATCGATGAGAGGCTTTCATGGTATTGAAAGTACAAGTGGAAACTTCTCACTATTTAATGCTATTGGCGCAAGAAATGTTGTTGATGAGGCGGGGATAGACATATATATAATGCTTGATAAAGAAGCTTTGCTTGAAATGGATCCTGAGGTTATTTTTATTGATGGAGCTGGGTTTTCTCAAGTGCAGGGTGACTATAAGACAAATCCATCATATTATGAAGAACTTAAGGCTTTTAAAAATGAAAATGTATACATGCAGCTGCCGTACAACTATTATTCCACAAATATTGAAATAGCGCTTGCAGACACATATTACATGGGTACCATTTTATATCCCGAAAGATTTTCAGATGTTGAACCGACAAAGAAATTTGATGAAATAACGCAGATGCTTTTAGGAGTAAATCTATATGATGAGGTTGCGGCAGATTTTTATGGCGGTTTTCAGCAAATAAAACTTTGAAAGTAATTCATTTTAAGGAGGTTAAAAATGTCATATTTACTTGAGCCCTTGAGCACGAATAATATAACTTTAAAAAACAGATTAGTTATGCCACCTATGGCAACTCGAAAATCTAAAAAAGATGGAAGAATTAGCAAAAATATATTAGATTATTACGATGAAAAATCACGAGGTGGTTATATATCATTGATTATCATAGAACATAGCTTTATCACAAAGCGAGGTAAGGCAAGTGAAGGTCAGCTTTCTGTGGCGGATGATAACCTTGTTGAAGACCTCAAAAAATTATCAAACATCATTCATGGAAATGGATCCAAAACAGTAATGCAAATTAACCATGCAGGAAGCGCAGCCAGCAAGTCTGTTACAGGATATGAGCCAGTTGGACCCTCTGCTGTAGCAAACCCTCGCATAAGTAACTTACCTAAGGAACTCACTGAAAAAGAAATTAGGGATATAATTGAAGAATTTAAAAGTGCTGCACATCGCGTAAAAGAAGCTGGTTTTGATGGCGTTGAGATTCATTCTGCCCACGGATATCTTTTAAATCAATTTTTCTCTCCTCTTACTAACAAGAGAACTGATGAATATGGTGGGGACGTACTTGGCAGAATTAAAATTCATTTAGAAATTATTAAAGCTGTGCGTGATGCTGTGGGTGAAGATTTCCCTATTTTACTGCGACTTGGCGCGTCTGACTATATGAAGGGCGGAACGACAATTGAAGATAGCAAAATTGCAGCAATAGAATTTGAAAAAGCAAGAGTTGACATTCTAGATATCTCAGGTGGATTTTGTGGATACACACCTCCTGATGTTAATAAGCAAGGGTATTTTGCACCGTTGACTCAAGGGATTAAGAAAGTTGTATCTATTCCAGTTATACTGACCGGCGGAATAACTGAAGTAGATTCTGCTGAAAAACTTCTTTCCGAAAGCAAGGCAGATCTAATTGGTGTAGGTAGAGCTATATACAAAGATTCTAAGTGGGCAGAAAAAGCGATTAAAAGTCTTAAATAAATAATTTAAATTTGATAACGCTTCATCAGATGACTTTCACATATAGAAACCTCCTAAGGTAGTCAGTTTTTTTAAAAGCTGACTACTTTAACTGTTTAGCTACTTTAATCTTGATTCAATTAAAGACTCAGTCATTAGAGCCTCATAGAAGCAGATACAATGATATAGGAGCATTTGCTTAAATTTTATTATTTAAGCACTAAATATAGAATATTTGTTTTATTTTTAGGTTGTAAAAATTAATGATAAATAGCGTGTGAAGTATTTTACACATACGCATCAGTGAAAAGTGTGTTATAGTAACAAATGTATTTGTATATACCATATATGTTGAGGTGGTTATGCTATAGAGCGGAAAACAAGTGCAAATAAGAAGAATATATAAATGCATGAAAAAAAATATAGATTAAAACTCGCATAAATTAAAGAAAGATAATAAACAGTTAAATTGATTATCTATTAAATTAAAAGATACAATCAAAAACATTCACAATGAAATCAAAAGGAGAAACACTATTGCAATTAAAAAATTTAGACATAATTGAGCCCATTCAGAAGGCTTTAAAAACTCAAGGATATACTACAGCTACACCTATACAGGAAATGGCTATTCCACAGCTACTTGAAGGTAAGGATTTATTAGGGTGTGCACAAACAGGTACGGGAAAGACAGCAGCATTTGCCATTCCTATGCTGCAGATTCTTCAGAATGAACGGAGAAACAAAAAGGAAGTACATGCAACAAACACAGCAAGCACCAGACGCGAAGTACAAACAGCACGTGCGATTAAGGCATTAATATTAACTCCAACAAGGGAACTGGCGATTCAGATAGATGAGAGCCTTACTACCTATGGAAAATATACCGGAATTAAGCATACTATGGTTTTCGGTGGGGTATCGCAAGTTCCACAAACAAAAGCTTTAATAGCGGGAGTAGATATTCTTGTGGCAACTCCTGGACGGTTACTTGACCTTATAAACCAGAAATACATCAATCTGACTCATGTAAACATTTTTGTTCTTGATGAGGCAGATCGTATGCTTGATATGGGATTTTCGCATGACGTGAAGAAAATCATAGCGAAACTACCAACGACAAGACAAACACTAATGTTTTCTGCAACCATGCCATTGAAAATTGAAAAGCTGGTAGATACTATCTTAACAAACCCTGTTAAGGTTGAGGTGACTCCTGCTTCATCCACTGTAGATATTATTGAGCAAAAAGTGTATTTTGTGGATCGGAAAGATAAGAAATCCCTGTTAATAAGGCTGTTGAAAAACAAATCAATAGATTCTGCACTAGTATTTACACGGACAAAGCATGGAGCTGACAAGGTTGCCAGCGTTCTGGCAAAAGCAAAGATAGCAGCACAGGCAATCCATGGTGATAAATCACAGACAGCTCGGCAGCGTGCCTTAAACAATTTTAAGTCAAAACGTACAAGAGTGCTTGTAGCAACGGATATAGCAGCTAGAGGAATTGATGTGCAGGAGTTGTCCCATGTAATCAATTTCGATATACCGAACATGCCAGAAACCTATGTTCACCGAATAGGGCGTACCGGAAGAGCAGGACTGGGCGGAATTGCACTGTCGTTTTGTGACAGAAAGGAAAAGGGATATTTGAGGGACATTCAAAAACTCATATCCAAGAAAATACCTGTAATCAAGGCATAACCTAAAACAAAATATTTGGATATTATATTGATGTGGAGTGATAGTTATATGATTTACCCTTCGAAAAATTCATTGATGGAAAAAGTAGACAACAAATATACACTGTGTGTTCTTGTAGGTAAGAGGGCAAGACAGTTAATAAGTGGTGCACAAAGGCTTACTGAATGCAATTCTCATAAAGAAGTGACTGTTGCAATAAATGAGGTTAATGAAAACAAGGTAACTTATGTGAGAGCAAAGTAGAAATAACTTAGTGCTTTTCTCTCTCTTCTCTTTCAAGCCATATTGCAATTCTTCACATCTACCTGCAATAATATCCAGTGCTACATCATGAGGATTCCATATTCCAATCGTAAATGCTTTAGAAAATGTAATTGCCATAAATTCTTTATTTCTCTTAAAAAAAACTATATATCTTGCTATTTCCTCGCAGAAAAATGCCGGAACTATTAGAGGAAGGAGAAGAGTTTGTTGTTAGAATTTTTAAGAAAGATTGAATTTCACTGTAGTTACTCTTTGACACTACCTGCCAAAATACCTGCAATAAAATATTTTTGCAAACATAGAAATAATACATAAATTATCAGACTGGAAGTTATTACAGCAGCCATAAGCTGATTCCATAAAATTTCAGCTTCATCTCTGAACATTGTCAAAGCAATTTGTACTGTTTTCATACTATCTGAATTTGTCATGATTAGAGGCCATGTATACTCATTCCATGTTCCTGTAAATTTCAATATACCCAGTGATGCAAGAATAGGTTTAGATAGAGGTAAATATATTCTAATAAAAGTCATAAACCTTGTACATCCATCTAACCTGGCCGAATTGTCAATATCTTTAGGAAAGGTCATATAAAACTGTCGGCATAAAAACACACCAAAAGAACCTGCTATAAACGGTATTATGAGCCCGGAATAGGTATTTATAAGACCTTTTCCGCCTATTCCAAATATATTATTACCTCCTGCAAGAGGAAATCTTTTCATCATTATAAAAAGTGGGACCATTGTTACTTGGGGAGGGATCATCATACCTATAAGAAGCAATAAAAACAAAAAATATCTGCCCTTGAAATCGATACGAGCAAACACATATCCTGTCATAGAATTAATGAAAAGACTTATCAAAACCACAACAATAGTAATATATGTGCTGTTGAAAAAATATCTGCCCCAAGAACCATTTGTCATTGCCCTTATATAATTAATAAATTGTGGCTTTTGAGGAAACAATAATAGTTCAGGTGAATATATCTCCTTCATCGTCTGAAGAGATACTGAAACCATGATAAAAAAAGGGATGCCTATAATAACTGTAAATACTAGCACCACAAACCATGTTAATATTTTATATATGATATCTTTTGTTTCCATTACCAACCCGCCTTTGTTATACGTATGAATTTAATTTTTCTTGAAGTCTAGGCAGCACAATCCGTAAAATTCCATTCATATAAATAAAATGCAGCCTTCTTTTGCTTCTTTCTTTATCCTTCAAAATACTGGTCCTTGCCTTCTCCAATCCTCATATTCAAAAGAGTAATCCCAAAAATAATAATTAAAAGTACTATGGACATTGCAGATGCATATCCCATTTTGTATTCACTAAAAGCCCGCATATAAATTTGATGCACAATTGTTGTAGTACTATTAATTGGTCCGCCGCCTGTCATTATACGTACCTGCTCAAAAGTTTTAAAAGATTCTATACAAGTTGTAACAAATATAAAAAATGAAATTGGCCATACCATAGGTATGGTAATTTTTAATAACATTGCAAATTCTGAAGCACCATCAACTTTACCTGCTTCATATAAACTTGGAGGAATGCTTTGCAGCCCTGCCAAGTAAATTATCATTACATATCCTATGTTTTTCCATATATTCATAATAATGAGGCATGGTAATGCAAGATGTTCATCAAACAACCAGTTTTGGGGCTGCAGTCCTAGGGTTATAAGTATTTTATTAAATATTCCTGTCGTAGGCTCATACATATATAACCAGACCATAGATACAGCAACCATAGAAGTTACATAGGGAAATATATAAAGTGCTCTTACTAAATAAAAAACTTTTGATCTTCCATTTACTGCAACTGCTGCTGTAAATCCCAAAATCATAAGAGGAAAAACACTAAATGCTGCATAAATCAGGGTATTCCAAAAAGAACGTTGAAAATCCTCATCTTTGAATAATTTAATATAATTATCAAGTCCAATAAAATCTTTCGTTTTCCCAAGGTCATAGTTTGTAAAACTATTAACAAAATTAGCCACAATAGGAACCATTATGAAAAGAATAAAAAAGATAAAAAAGGGTGCTATCATGATATATGCTTCTATGTCATCACTGTTGAATTTTATCTTTTTTTTGAATGATACACCCTTCATTGTTCTCTCCCATTTGCTCATACATTTATTTCATGGGTGCATTAAATTTAAAATGCACCCTTATTTCATCGTCTTAATTGTTAATATCTTCTAATAGTTTATTTTGTGCTTCATCCAAAGCCTCTTCAATTGATGCTTTAGAATAAAGTACCTTTTGTACCATTTCATTTCTCAATGCCTGGAACCTTGGTGACCAAGTAGTTCTTGGCATACCGATACCAACCTCAACACATTCAGCCCTTACTGCGTTATATGGATCAAGTTTAGAAAATTCATCAATAAGAGACTTTCTGGTAACAGGTATGTTTAACATTTTGCTGCGTTCTAATACCTGCTCTTTTGTCAAAGCCATTTCAATAAACTTCCAAGCTTCATCAGTGTTTTTACAGTTGGAACCCATAAAAAGCATGTTGCATCCTGAAAAGGTTGCTTTTCCTTTGTTATAAGGAGGTACAGCAATAGCCACTTTATCCTTTAAATCAGGATCTTCCAGCATGGGACGTAATGCAACATTATTTATTAGAGTCATTGCAGCATTACCCTTTATAAAAGGGTTTACTTCATTGCTGTTATAGGGAATATTAACCTCATCAATAAAGCTTTTTAAAAATTCAAAAGCTTCTCCCTTTTCGGGTGTATTAATGGTAGGCATGCCCTCATCATTATAATATTTACCGCCATTACCGAAAACGAAAACATCATATTCAACAAAATTACCTGCTGCCATTGGAAAAGCAAAACCTGCTCGTGTTATTCTGTCGCCTTCTTTTACAGTCAATTGCCTTGCATAATCTCTCAACTCATCCCATGTTTTAGGCGGTTTTTCCGGATCAAGTCCTGCTTCTTCAAACATATCCTTCCTGTATGCAAAAACAAATGGTGTTGTAGAGTAGGCAAGACCATATATTTCACCCTTATAGGTACCATTGGCAATTACACTTTCCATAATATCGTCCTTGCCTTCCCAATTGGAAAAGTAACCGGTAATAGGCTGATAATGTCCTGCTTCAACCCTATTTGCCACTGAAATAATACCATGTCCGATAATGTCAGGACCCGTATCTGCTGCAAAAAGTGTATTAAGTTTGGTTTCCATAGGTTCTCCAATTGCAGCATCATCATATTGAATCTTAATATTTTGATTTTTTGTCTCAAACTCTTTAATGAGGGATTTCCAATAATCTGCTTCAGGAGTATCATTTCCTATACGTAAAAATGTTAATGTAACAGTATCTTTACCATTTTCACTTTTCTTGTTCTCGCAAGAAGAAGACAAAACGCATACACCAAATAGCATGACTATTGTTAGCATGATTGAAACTATTTTTTTCATATTTATTTTATCCTCCAAAATTCTCTTATAGTATCACATAGTGTCAAAAGTATTGGTATACTATTACACTATATTTATTAGTTCTACTTGTCTTTTCTATAGATTTTTACTGTCTCACTAAAATTTACTTTTTTATCCTGGCAACCTATATATTTTTATACCATGTCCTATTACCATACAACCGATGGGTGCCCATGTACATTAGGTAGTCTGTTGGGACGTACCAGCGCTCCACCTTCTTCATATGAGGTAATAGCTGCAAAAGTATATTCCAGTGTTGCTAATGCATCACGCCCTGATGCTCTGATAAATTCCTTTGGTACTCCATTTGATACGTCTTCAAGAAATGCATGAAGTCTTGTCGGAAAAGTTGAATTAAAGTTGGTAATTCCTGTATTAAAGACTTCAGGAGCAGCAGCCTGATTTTCTCCGGCCTTTGGAGAATCCCAAAAGGTTACTTTTTCAACACAATTTTCAATACAGAATGTACCTTTTGTACCTGCCATCTCATAGCTCCACCAACCACCTAATCCAAACATAGCATCTCCTCGCTGAGAAAGTAGATAACCCACACTGCCGTTTTCAAATCTTACATGTACACTATTTATTGAAAGCATAAGGTCATCAGCACTTTTCCTCACACCCGGTTTATTCATAAATGCTTGAACATGAGTAATGTCACCGCAAAAATAACGCATAACACTGAAAGGATGTGCAAGAAATGCTTTTACGTGCGAATAAGGACGCTGCCACCTGGGAGTGCCTAAACCGCCGTAAATTTCCTCACCGCCGTTAAATCCTACTTTATGTAAACTATATACCGGCTCACCAAATTTGCCCTCTTTAATGTATTGTTTTGCTTTATCTGCAGTTTCGGTGAAATAGTGATTTAAATTGCATCCAAGATAAATATCCTTTTCTGTTGCAAATCTTACCATTTCTCTTGCTTCATCAATATCATTAGATATGGGTTTTTCCACCAGAACATGCTTACCTGCATCAATAGCTTCCATTACAGGGACATAGTGCCAGCTTCCATTTTCATAACCACTGGTGGTAACATCAATAATATCCAGTTCAGGATGAGCATTAAGCATCTCCTTTAAGCTGTAATAGGCTTTGACACCATGTTTTTCCGCCGCATCATCAGCTTTTTCTTTAATAATATCGCAAACAGCTATAAGTTCAGCAAGGGGATCCTTTTTGTAACATGCCGCATGGAGGTTACCTATACCTCCCATACCTACTATACCTATTTTAAGAGCCATAAAATTTCACACCTTCCACATTATTATTTATTCTATACTAATTATTTATGTTTACCTTAGGATAACAAGTAAGATCCATCCTCATCTTGCTCCCTGTTTGTCAAATTAACTCTCATCATTTTTCCGAAATACAGTAGGTGAAACAC
>LSQX01401425.1_pt1 | contig 21799 bp, 24 predicted proteins | sample 654561 | NCBI WGS metagenome assembly LSQX01 (sample SAMN04489861, study PRJNA283612) | anaerobic digester metagenome | isolation source: 4 biogas reactors fed with cattle manure at either 37C or 55C with and... | place: Denmark: Kongens Lyngby | collected 2014
TGGCAAAAAAAGCCGGAGGCTGCGATTCCATTACACTCTCTGGCGGATGTGCCATATACACAGGGTTAAAGGCAGCCATAGAAAAGGTGCTTCGAATCAATGTAGTGGATTTGGACATCGATCCCCAACTCATGGGAGCACTGGGAGCAGCGGAATTCGCAAGACAAAAAGGGCTGGACATCTACGGAGCCTAACCTAGGGGGATAGGATGAAAAAAACATGTAAAAGAACTCTATTTGGTTTTGTAATTATCCTTATTGCTTTGTTTATTGCATATATTACAAATGCCGATGGGAAAATGATAGAAAAGACCTATGACTTTTTAATAAATTACCATGACGAGAGAGACAATATAGTAGAAAAACTATAATTCTAAGGAGGACGATCTGAAAGTATACGATAAGATAATTGATGAAACCTTAAAAATTCTTGAGCCCTACAACATGAAAGAATTGCCTGTGAAGTCCAATGCCCAGTGGAATTGCCTAAAAAATAATGAGTTTTTAATGGGCAATGAAGTGGCCTTTGAACTAGGACATCGATTCGATCCCTGTACCGTGTACAACTGTCCTACCAGCAAAGGAATATTTGTACCAGAGGATCGAATCTCCCTTCTTGGAAAGGATATACCCCAGATAAAAGGGAATACCAACTTTTCAAGAATCACCTTTCTTGATATCGACGATGTAGAGGACCCAAACAAAGCCTATACTCGTATTAAACGCTTAGAATTTGAACGTTTCAAAGTCATTCCCGAAGGTTATATGATATTAACCTCCAGTGTAGAAAACAAAGAACATATCAGAGTGAGCAAAAAAGCAGTAAAGGGCGGACTGGACTTTTCTACTATCGGAAGCTTGTTTATTGACCGCTACAAAAAAATACCGGGAGTAAATCATGTTTGGATGATCTTTATTGTAGGCGATTATCCTATGATTCCCGAGTTAGTAAAGCAGAGCCGTGAAGTAGATAAAATTACCAATGCCTTTGAACATGTTATGAAGAACATTATTACCGATTGTGCCATTTGTCCATTACAAACAATTTGTGACGACGTCGAGGTTTTAAGAGAACGTCACTTTAAATCAGAACAAGAGAAAAAAAGGAAAAACAAATGAGCGAACTAAAAAAAGATCCACTAGTCCAAAAACTAGTAGACAGTTATGGGGACTGGTTTATAGATAACCCCGAAGATGCAAGAAAAATGACGGGAGAACTCTATCCCTTTGAAACACTGTTTTCTCCCATTAGTATCAATAGAACAAAAATTAAAAATAGAATCGTTATGGCACCCATGGGCAATCTACAAATGTGCGAAGAAAATGGACGCCCTAATGATAAGATGATCCAATACTTTACTGAGCGGGCAAAGGGTGGCTGTGGACTGCTTACAACGGGACTTATCCCCATATCCCACGGAATTGACCCTACGGTTACCGATATGGGAGGACTATCCTACTTTCCCAGAATAGATAGATCAAGGACCAACCTTGTGGGTTGGCGAGATCTAGCTAGCAGTGTACATGCCTATGGTTCTAAGATATTCATCCAGCTTACACCGGGCCTTGGCCGAGTGGGCCCCCCCCTTTGTTTACCAAAGGAGTATAAATTTCCTGTTTCTTCCTCCTTTAATAAAAATTTTTACATTCCCGGAGTTCCCTCACTACGACTTTCCGATCGAAAGTTAAATAAGATCATTAGAAATGGAGCGCAGGCTGCCCTGGATGCCAAATGCCAAGGAATTGATGGGGTCTATCTCCATGGCCATGAAGGATACCTACTGGAGCAAATGACAAACCCTGCCTTCAATCGGCGTAAACTCGGTAAATATGCCGATCCCTACCGCTTTGGTGTGGATTTAGTAAAAGAGATTCGAAGAAGTGTTGGACCTTTTTACCCCATTATGTATCGTATTGATTTGTCCCTGGCTCTCAATGAAACCTATGAAGACATTGAAAATATGGATACACTTAAAAAATATACCAATGGAAGAACCATAAAGGATACGCTCAAATTTATGGAAGCTCTAGTAAAAGCAGGAGTGGATTGCTTTGACGTTGACCTAGGCTGCTACGACAACTGGTGGCTACCTCATCCACCGGCAGGAATGCCCGCGGGATGTTTTAAATCTATATCAAAGGCTGCCGTGGATTATTTTAGAGAGGGTAAGATCAAAACCAACACCGGTAGTGATGTTGTCATCGTTGCCGTAGGTAAACTAGGATACCCTGACTTAGCCGAAGAAGTCCTAAGAGACAAGATGGCCGATATGGTTATGCTGGGAAGACAACTCTTAGCCGATCCCTACTGGCCGGAGAAATGCTTCAATAACAAAATCGATGATATTAGACCCTGCATTGGTTGCCAAGAGGGCTGTGTAAACGAATTTGTTGAGGGTGGACATATTCAGTGTGCTGTCAATGCGCGCTGTGGATTTGAAGACAAATATGTAAAACCCGTAAAAGTTGAAAAGCCAAAGAAAATAGCCGTAGTGGGAGCCGGTCCAGCGGGATGTGTCTATGCGCTGGAATCAGCGAAAAAAGGTCACGATGTTACCCTCTTTGAAGCAAGTGGTGAAATCGGCGGGAAATTAATCCCCGGGGGAACGCCAATGATCAAGTTTGATATTAAAAACTATTCCGACTACTTAAAAGTTCAAGTAGCAAAGGCAGAAAAAGAGTTAAATCTTAAAACATTACTTAATAAAAAAGTCGACATTGAAAACTTAAAAGATGGATACGATGTTGTGGTCATAGCCACGGGTGGTAGTGACATTGTACCTCCCTTCCCAGGCCTGGAGGATATCCCCCACGCCCTGGCTACCGATGCCTTGATGGATTCATCGATCTTGGATGGAAAAGCGAAGATCGCCATTATAGGTGGTGGAGTGGTTGGCGCAGAGACGGCTTATAAACTAGCCTTTGAAGAAAACAAATGCGTTGATGTGATTGAAATGGAAGATGACTTTATGATTGGGGTCTGTACAGCCAATCGTGCTCATTTATTAAACTACATGAGGCTAAACGACAGAGTCACTCTTCACAATGGATGCAAAGTTTTGAGATTTGAAGAAGGAAAAGTTATAACCGATCAAAAAACCAGCAAACATCTTCCCGATCCCTATAATTCATGGACCCCACTGCTACCGGTAAATGAACACAATCCACTGGCGAAATCCACGGGTACCGATGCAGTGAAAAAAGAAATTGCTGCAGATTTCGTACTACTGGCTCTAGGCTATCGTTCCGAAGACACTCTATATTTCAATGCCCTAAAAGAAAGAGTGGCTCCAGAAATATACAATCTAGGGGACTCCTTCCGACCAGCCAAAGTTCTAGACGCGGTAAGAGGGGCCTATGCTCTTGCCATGGAAGTTTAATTTATTCTAGAAATAAGGGATTTAAAAATTTCCTTTATCCGAATCATTAATCCATTCACCGTCTAATTTACGCGGCTAATTTGTAGCTCTACTGGAACTTACCGGTAGATAGCAGCCAACATACTAAGGATTTAAAGAAGAAGTAAAAATAGAGCTACTCTCCAGAGGTTGAAAAAACTGGAGAGTAGCTTTTTTCCCCATCTTTTTATGCTACACAGGTTTTCTTCATTGGATTTCCATTAAAGTTCCTAGGATGCTGACACATTTAAAAGAACTAAGTCTACAGCTTGATGAAAAGGGTTCACGATTTTTGCTGTAATAAGGATTATAAGAACTAAAAGCTAAACCCCAGGGGTAAAGGTCGATAGAATACTCCTGGGGTTTACTTGTTTTTTTCAATAAAGATTTATTGTAATTTATCTAAATTTCCTCTCGCCTCTTTATTATTTGGGTTAAACTCCAGAGCTTGTCTATAGTACTCTTTTTCTTTATCCATATCCCCTTTTCTTTGGTAAATTACGCCAAGCAGGTTATTTGTATTTGCCAAAGCTAATTTGCCACCTTGACTATCTTTGTGTTCTTCCAGTAGCCCAAGAGCCTTGTTTGCTGAAAGTTCAGCTTCATCTAATCTTTCCAGGTTAATCAAGGTATTGCTCATACCATAATAGTAACAATAGTTTGTATCATCATATTCGATAGCATTTGTAAATAATTCCAAAGATTTATTTTGGTCCGCCTCCACACCTCTTCCCTAGGAATACATCATACCCAGGGTGTTGTAGTTGCTTGCAATTTTGGCTTTAACATTACAATCTTCTTTAAGCCGATACACTTTCCACTGGTTGTATTCAGCTAGGACATATTCTTGTGTATCATAGGTTTTTGCTTCTGCGGTATAGGCTTCAAACCAAGACTTGTTTATTTCAAAGGTATTAATATAGGGGAATCCTACATTATCCAAATCTGCCTCTTCTTTTTCTTCTGTTAAAGTGAATACATAGGTCGTTTCGGGACTTGTTTGAGCTAATAAACGATTCCATAATGAAAAACTTTCTAGATCTGTGTCTTGTCTGAGTTCTTCTGAAAGTAAATTGTAAGCATCGGCATACTCTCCACTTTCTAAATAGGTGTAATATTCTTCTATTACAGCCTTAGGATCTCCTTGGGGCTTTTCACGAATTTCATTTTCACTACTCGGTTTTTGGATATTGATTCCATTTTCACTAGTAGGTTTCTCAGTGCTCGGCTTACTTTCAGAACAAGCAATTGTTGCAATCGCTAAAATTGAAATCAAGAGAAACAATATAAATTTTTTCATCATAATTCTCCTTTTGATAGTATTCTGGTTAATAGCCCGGGTTGTATTATTAACCATTAAGTTTTCCTTAACTCCTCCTAAGAAAACAAATCGACTTTAAATAGTGATTAAAACCTTACCTGCCATGGGAACTTGCCAGAAGGGAAGATGCTATAATAATAAAGAAGATATATTTAAAATTAAGCAACTTGTTTTTATCATGATTAAAAACGCCTCCTATTTATATCGCAGCTAAGAACCAATCTTAGAGAAAATTTCTAAGGTATCTAGTATCTTAGTGTTGTAAAATGCAATAAATAAAAAAGGTGTAGATTTTGAAATCTGCACCTTTTTAGTATCAACGGTTCTCTAACTAGAGAAAAATTTACATTCAGGTAGAACAGCCGGCTTCTATAGGCATGGCATTCTTCATCCAGCCATTTACCATACCACCCATTAAAGAGCAGGCATCGTATCCTAGGAGTTTAAGAATAGATACAATTTGACCTGCGGTTTGACCAGTGTAGCAGACCACTATAATTTTTTCGTCTTTATGTAAGATATCCTGTTCTATAAAATCAATGACATCTGCCCATTCGCAATGGATGGAACCTTCAATAAAGTTTTCTGCAAAATCTTTTTTTCTCCTAATATCTAGGATAAATAAATCTTCCTTTGCGCCAATACTTTTGTATAGTGACGCGCAGTCAATTAAATTGTTGCAGCCTTTCTTTAAATCCTCAAAATATTTCCTTGTTGCTTCTAAAAGTATTACTCATCGGTGCTACCTCCCTTTGATTTTATTATAACATTCTTTCGAAAAAAGAATAAATAGGGATGAGCCTAGGCTGCCTAAGATAAAACCATCCTTTGGCCATCGCCAGCGAGAACTGGCCTATACATGGACCCATTTACACTGAGATTATCTAAGAGGCCCGAATCCTTCGAGGAAGAGGACCCTAATAGTTCTTTGTATTTCTTAAGTTGCAACGTCCTTCAAATTTCGATTGCCCGATGGATAATATTCTTAGTAGTACTCCCTAGAATTGGGGTATATTTACTAGGTGGGATAAACACAAAGAGAAATTAAAATTTTAATAGGCAGCAACTGGCATAATAATTTATAGGGCTTTTTATACTAAGCCTCAATCTTGGACAAATCACCGGATTTGTTTTTTCTACTTTAAGAAAGGATACTTCGATGGCTAAAATATACGAAGAACCACTGTACATTGATGTACAGAAGAATTCTCCCCGGGCAGAAGAAGCAAAGGCACTAGAAAATGACATTAGAACCCTTTGTCAAAGCCAACCCTTTGCCGTGCTTGCCACCCAGGGCAAGGGGATTACCAAGGCTTCCCTCATTAGCTTTGCTGTTAGTGATGATTTAAAATCCATAGTATTTGCTACGCCTCTTCATAGCGCAAAAGCTGACTTTATTGTCGCTGAAGAGAATGTTTCGATCCTAGTCGATGATCGCTCCCTCCAGCAAGATCGCATCAACCAAATCAGTGCCTTGACCATTGTAGGAAAGGCAAAAGTTCTATCCGACGAAGAAGACATTTCCAAAGGGGCAGAGCTTTTGACGGAAAAACATCCCTACCTCAAGGCGTTTGTCATGGCGCCTAGCACCATTGTCATACTGGTTGAAGTGGAAACCTATCTTTATGTTAAGAAGTTTCAAGAAGTGTGGCAATGGGATCCAAGATAAATTCGAAGATCTATCAAAAAGCCCTTGAGGGCATTATAAATAGAAGGTCTATGCTTGCCACTAGGGTCTTTGAGGAAAAAGAACGATTAGCTTCAAATTAAGTCAGAAAAATCCTTAAATAGGAGAGGGTAGCAATGAAGTATTAGGTAGATAATGTTGAGGATTATGCTGCAGCCTTGCCAGAAGATAGAAGATTTGTTATCGAAAAACCTAGAGGCATTATTTTAGCCAGTCTGCCCGAGGGATTTGTTGAAGTATTTTCCTATGGCATGGTTGGCTACGCAGTGCCCCTGCTCTTTTTATCCCTGGCATCGCAGAAAAATTATATTGCCCTCTACCATATGGGAATCTATGGGAATAAGGAATTGAAAAAATGGTTTGTCGATGAATATGCCAAAGGGGAATCATCGAAATTGGATATGGGGAAGAGTTGTATAAGATTTAAAAAGCTAGACGCCACTTCCTATGATCTGATTGGCCAGCTCTGGGGCAAAATAACGGTAGATGATTACATTGCCCTTTACGAGGACTCTATAAAAAGTCATAAACAGCTTTAGAGCCCTCCATAGAGGCTCCCCTTTAGAACAATTATTGTATCCTGTACACTGTTCTAGCAAAAGAGCCCAAGGGCTAAAGGTCTATGGGCCTAGAATTAGTTCTGGGGGATTTAGAAAATTTATCTCAAGGGCTATACAGTAGTAGATCTATGAATTTGCTTAAGAGTAAGGGGTCGTCCACGCTATGAGCTTTTGCAGCACCAGAAGCTCAGCTATTTTTTATACAATGGAGTCCGAATGATTAATAGACACCTGTAGTTTTTCCGGTGTACTATTTGCTCTTTTAATGAATTTTCTCCGACGCACTTGCCCCATAATCTAGCTATTTTTTTATTTAGGGTAGGTCTTTTATCATGATTTAAGGAGAATAGGCTAAGTTTTATTGCTATAACAAAGTCCTTGAATCCTTCCAATACTGGTATAATAGAGATTGAATCGAATGTAAGTCATTTGAAGGCATATATATATAAAATCATCTTTGAGCTAGCTTAATCAATTGTTTTTATGGCTACTGTGTTATAGCTTCAGTAGGTATTAGGATTAGGGGTATATATTATGAACATGATAAGCATCAAAGCTAAACTGGCACGTTCGAGATTAAACCCACCGGCTATATTGGCCTTAGGATTTGGATTTTTAATTATATTTGGATCTGTTTTGCTCAGTTTGCCCATTGCAGCGCAAAGCGGGGTAAGTGTAGGATTTATTAATGCCCTATTTACATCGGCTTCGGCGGTTTGTGTAACAGGACTGGTGGTTGTAAATACCGCAGAATTTTGGTCTTTATTTGGGAAGATTGTAATTATCCTTTTGATTCAAATGGGGGGACTAGGCTTTATGACCATGGCTACGCTGGTGGCCATGGCCCTGGGAAGGAAAATTAATCTAAAGGAAAGATTAACGATAAAAGAACAGTTAAACCAAGAAACCCTATCGGGAATGATCCGTTTAACCAAGTACGTCATTTATGTGACCTTCGGGATTGAATCAATCGGAGCAATTTTATTAGCCACTCGGTTTATTCCCCTCTACGGCTGGAGTACAGGGATAGGATATTCTCTGTTTCATGCTATTTCGGCCTTTTGTAATGCAGGATTTGATATCTTAGGTGACAGCATCGTTCCCTTTGTCGGAGATATTACGATTAATCTTACTCTTGGAAGTTTAATCGTTATAGGAGGACTGGGATTTAGTGTATATACAGATTATTATAGAAATAGAGCTTTTAGAAGGCTCAGTGTGCATTCTAAGCTTGTTACCTTTATGGCTGGGATCTTAATAGTAATGGGGGCAGTACTGTTTTTTACCATTGAATTTAACAATCCACTGAGTATTGGCAACTTAAGTGTAGGTGAAAAGATGCTGGCTTCTGTGTTTCAATCGGTGGTTTCAAGAACTGCTGGGTTTAACTCAGTGGATATAGGACTTATAAGGGATACTTCGGCTTTTTTATTAATCATCTTAATGTATATTGGGGGAGCGCCGGGTTCTACTGCCGGTGGTGTAAAGACAACCACCTTTGGAGTTTTAGCAGTAACGGCAATTTCTACAATAAAAGGCGATCAGGATGTAGTGATTTTTAGAAAGAGAATCTCAGAAGATGTCATTAAAAAATCCCTTTCCATCGTCTTTATAAGTATTAGCTGGATTATTATAACGGCTTTTATTCTTACTATAACCGAGGAAATGGTATTTTTAGATTTGCTTTTTGAAACCACATCGGCCTTTGCAACGGTAGGACTCAGTAGAGGAGTCACATTTTTCCTGTCTCCCATGGGTAAATTTATAATTACGCTAACAATGTATATCGGTAGAGTGGGGCCATTAACCTTGGCCTTTGCACTGAGCCGATCAAAGGGCAATAAGAAATTCAGATATTCCGAGGGGAATATTATAGTAGGATAAAGAGGTGTATGAAGTGAAAATGTTTGCCGTTATAGGCTGTGGAAGATTTGGTATGTCCATAGCGAAAACGCTTTATGAATTAGGCAATGAGGTTTTAGCTGTAGATAATGATCCTGAACGGATAAAAGAAATATCCAGCCATGTAACCTATGCTGTAGAAGCCGATGCTACCGATGAATCTGTATTAAAAGAACTGGGACTAAGTAATTTCGATGTAGTGATAGTGAGTATTGGCTCAAGCTTAGAGGCATCTATTATGGCTACTCTGGTTGTTAAAGAACTCGGGGCAAAAAAAATAGTCGCAAAAGCAATATCCGAGGTGCAAGGTAGATTGCTGCAAAAAATTGGGGCAGATAAAATTGTATTTCCCGAGAGGGATATGGGAGTCAAGCTGGCCCATAACTTAACCTCCACTAAAATATTGGACTATATACAATTATTACCTGATTTTTCCATTTTAGAAGTAGCTGCTTTGGCTAGTTGGGTTAATAAATCCTTGGCAGAGCTTAAATTACGACAAAAAAACGGAATCAATATAATTGCCATAAGGCATGGAGCAAATATAGAGTTACCTCCTAGGGCAGATTACATTATTAAGGAAAAGGATATCTTGATAGTAGCTGGAACAGTAAGCGCAGTAAATAATATAGAAATAAAATCTGCTGACTGATAGAAAGCAAATCTATATATAAGTTAGTTCTACCCTCTATCAATGAAAAGGAGAGAGAATATGATTCAAATAACAAGAAGATTAGTAATTAGCGTGCTGGCAGGAATGGCACTGGGAGTGGTTTGTGTAATTGGAGCAAATATTAGATTCGGAGGCCAGATGGCGACCTATCTGGTATTTGCATTATGGTTTAATAGGCTTGTAATGGGAATCACCATTGGTGCTCCCTGGGGCGAAGTAAGCTTGTCAAAATCCCTTACTAGGGGAGCCCTCTTAGGACTGATTGTTTCCTTTGCCTATTATTCTACAACGGGATTTGCCGATATTGTAAGCTTTTTAGCAGGGGTCATCTACGGAGTAATCATTGAGTTTCTAGTCTTTAAAATGACCAATCCCCGAGTGAAAAACCAGTAGGGACTAGATAGTCATTGTATGATTGGGATATTCACAATGATAAAAGCGGCTCAATGGGCCCTTTGATTATGGTTAGCTTTTCTGAACTTGATATCTATTTCATAGAAATAGGCATATCTAATTGGAATTTCACCCTACAATCCATGCAGACCACTGGGATATTGATTCAAAAAGATTGGAGAAAAACTATGTCTCTTCAAGAGTCAGGTAAAATGTATCTTAATGCTATTTTTCTTCTTAAAAAAGATTCCGCCCATCTTCGCTCTATCGATATTGCAAATTATACCGGTTATACAAAGCCCAGTGTCAGTCGCGCGGTAAAACTTCTAAAGGACAAAGAATATATTAAAATTAATAATGATGGTTATATAGATTTTACTCAAAAAGGAGAAGAGCTGGCTTCAAGCCTTTATGAAAAGCATCTCTTACTTTCGGAATTCTTTGTAAGTTTAGGCGTCAGTAAAGAGTGTGCTAGGGAGGACGCCACTAAAATAGAACATTATATTAGCGACGAGACCTTGCAAGCCATTAAGAGCCATATGGCGCAGAGGTAGAAAACTACCCTAAGGCTATAGCTTTATCCTTGCTATGGCATTCCATGAAAAACTCTACTGGGCTGGGTAAACTCAAATAGAGTTTGCATTTACCTGTCTAGGAAAACAGCCAGTAAAGGAGAGAGAAAGATGTGTACAACCATAGGATTTTTATATGAAAAAGGTGCCGTTTTTGGCAGAACACTAGAAATTGGCATGAAACTCGATAATAAGATACTTTATGTTCCGGCAAAGCAAAAAGATTTTATAAAGGCCAAGGACGCCAGATTTGATTCAAAGTATGCTACTCTGGGTTCGGGTTTTTTTACCATAGCCTCCTTTGGCGACGGGATCAATGAAAAAGGACTGATGGGCTCCAGCAATTTTTTCCCCAAATTTGCTTCCTTTTCAAAAGAAGCAGTAGAGGGTAAGATAAATATGACCACCTCCCATGCCTTCGATTATCTACTTACTCGGTGTAAAGATGTGGAGGAAGTAAAAAAAGAAGCAGAAAAGATTATTCTAGTGGAAATGGTAGAGGAAAATGACGGGGCCTCCACTAGCAACCATTTTTTCTTTATGGATAGCAAAGGAGATAAAGTGGTCTTAGAACCTAAGGAAGGAAAACTCCTTAGCTATGACAATCCCTATGGAGTTTTAACGAATTCTCCAGATTTTTTTTGGCACACAACAAACTTAAGTAATTATGTAAATTTAAGACCGGAAAATAGGGAAGAAGTAGTATTTAATGGCACCCTGGTATCCAAATTCGGAGAAGGAACCGGGATGTTAGGCCTACCTGGAGACTTTACACCGCCCTCAAGATTTATTAGAGCCGCTTACTTTGTCTCCAACACCGATAAGAACTTGGGCCGTAGTGAAGCCATACTACAGGGTTTTCGCATTCTCTCTCAATTTGATATTCCCATGGGTGCCATAATAGATCCCGTGGAGAAACATACCGATGAGACGCTATATACTTCTATAATGGATACCAAGGAAATAGCCTATTATATTAAATGCAATGAAAACATAAATCTTCAAGGATTTTATTTAAAGGATTATACAAAAGAGAAGGAAATTAGGTTTATTAGCCTGGAGAAGAGTATGAATCTATAAAGGCAATAAAAATAATTATCTCTTTTGTATTTAAGTAGAAAATATTGGGCAAAGCGTCCCCTATATTAAAAAGGAGAAAACAATGATTCCAGAAAAATTACTAGAAGTTCTGGGTTTTGAAGGTGTAGTAGCCCTTGTTACGCAGGGAGAAAAGGGCCCCCATGTTGTTAATACATGGAATAGTTATATAAAGCTAACCGAAGATGGAAGACTACTTACACCTGTAGGTAGCATGAAGACCACAGAAGCGAATTTAAAAGAAGACAACAGGGTATTAGTGACCCTTGGAAGCCGTGAAGTACAAGGCTTTCATTCTAAAGGAACAGGCTTTTTAATAAGTGGTATTGCAAAATTTGTTTTTGAAGGTCATGACTTTGATGGGATGAAAGTAAACTTTCCCTGGGCTAGGGCAATAATAGAAATAAAGCCAGATTCGATAACTCAAACCTTATAGAAAGGAAGGATTTCCTCGGCCCCACTGGAGGGTAAAGTGCCTAGGGTTTATTAAAGGCCATTGATGTGGGATTAGTGAGAGCCTAATAACAAAACGTTCATTTCTTTTAGACAGAAGAATAGGCTTAGAATATTCTTGGATTCTCTCCGGTAAGGGATAGGATAATATTGGCTTAGGCAACTAACTCTAGAGCATTTGGTGGAGCTTAAGTAGGCATATAGGATTCTAGTAGTCTTTTAAACCACGCGGCGTCCCTTACTTTTCAATGGACCAAGGTCAATTATTTAGGAGGTTTTATGAAGATATCAGTCTTATACTTTAGCGAAGAGGGATCTACAAAGACCATGGCAGAAACAATTGTAAAAGGTATGGTCAGTGTAGAGGAAGTGGAAGCAAAATCCATGTCTATCGATGATATTGACAGAGCTTATTTAAAGGAAAGCAGCTGTGTTGTTATTGGAACTCCAACGCACTATGCCTCCATGGCGGCGGAAGTGAAAAGCTGGCTGGATACAAAAAGTGTAAAGCTAAATCTTGGAGGCAAACTTGCAGGAGCCTTTGCCACAGCAGGGTACATACATGGCGGAGCCGATATTGCAATACAAAACATCTTAACCCATATGACCTTTTTAGGCATGTTGATCTATTCAGGAGGTTCTGCCTGCGGCAAACCACCAATACATTTAGGACCTGTGGCAATATCTAGTAAACTGGATGAGTTCACTGATCTTTTTGAAGTTTATGGTCAGAGAATGGCAAGCAAGGCAAAAGAATTATTCTAAATGTAAGAATCCTTTCTAGGATGAGGAGGGCAATAAAGCCTTCCTTTTTCAATACAGCAAAGGGTGAAAAGGCCCATAGAAACCGAGTTCTATGTTACAGTTTGTACTTTATTAGCAAAATCTTTTTAATAATAAATTTAGTGGGCATCAATAGCTAGAGAGCAGTAAAAATTAAGACACGCAATAAAAGAGTTGATAATGAAAGGAAATCTGAAGTGGCACTAGGAACTTTAGGGATTGTATTTGTAGTTTAAAAGTCAAAACTTAGATGTTACAAGTCCTGCAGTTTAGAAGGACTAGCAAGCCCTTTCTACTCAACGGCCAGGGGACTTTTGCTCTTTGCTTTAGCTTTTTTCGCGCTATCTAGTAATTATACCGGTGCCAAACTTTCACGATATTTTGTGCCCTTTAGCTATAATAGGTATGGTATTAAAGCTCAGAACAAAACAATCGTCCATTACAAGTAAGCTCATACTCACAGTTTCAATCTTAGGCGGATTAGCACAGTTGATGTTATTTTAAATAAAATCAAAAGACAGAAATCTTGGAGGAAATATGTACAAAGAATTTATCTTGTTTTTGGGAACAGAGAACTTAGAAGAAACCGACAGATTTTATACAGAGGTGCTAGATCTTGAACTATACAAGGACCAAAAAACCTGTAGGATATACAAAATCAATGATAAGGCCTCTATTGGTTTTTGTACTCACATAAATAAAACCTTAGATGTTAGAAGTCCTATCTTAACGCTCATTGTAGAGGATGTGGACAAAGTCTATGAAATCCTTCTCAGCAAGGGAATTAAGGCCGAAGATCAGCCTAAGGTAAACGAAAAGTTTAACATCTATCATTTCTTCCTAAAGGATAATAATGGGTATACCCTCGAAATACAAAAATTCTTATAATGAGCCATAAATAAAAGCCTTACACTACCATTTAATCAGCTGGGATAGNGCTTTTTAAATGCCCAATATAAAGCAAGCCCACGGCTTATAGAGTTCTAATAAGATAATAAGAAGGATAATCAAAGATTCAATGCACACAAGGGAAAAACTTGTTTATAATGATAAGTGACAAGACCGTGAAAAGATTAGTGATTGGTGCCCTTAACTATTTACTTAAAAAAAGAGGTTAGGATGGAAATAACGCTAAGAAAAGCCACGGAAGAAGATCGTCAGCAATGTATATGGATTGAAAGATCGGCAATAAAAACTTTCAGCTACCTCGACGATGTCTGGGACTATTTTAACAGCATCAAAGGAGACCTTACCTGTGCCTATGTAGATGGGAAGATGGCGGGAATAGGTAAGTTTACCCTACTTTATGATGGTAGCGCTTGGCTAGAAACCCTAAGAGTGGATCCAAAATACCAGGGCCTTGGTGTTGGAAAGAAATTATACGAAAATTATTTTAAGCAAGCACAGGAGCATGCCTGCAAATCCATGGCCATGTACACCGGTACCAGCAATATGGTAAGTGCTGGTCTTGCCTCAAACTTTGGTTTTAAAAAGGCCCAGGACTTTAGAGGCTATAATCTTATAACCTTTGTTCCCAGTAATAGGGAGCATCATTTCGAATCTGTAGGGCCTGAGCGTGGGGCAGAGCTAATCCTCTCTCTAGCAAGGGAATATCACGACTATCTTGTTAGCAATCGTACTTTTTATAAAATCAACCCCGATACCGCCGAGGGCTTTGCTTTAGAGAGGAGGGTATTTGAAAACCTACAAACTGAGAGTTTCATTGTCTGTGGTGCAAGATTTCAAAAGGAACTCTGCCTTCATATAAGTATGATGGGTGGAGACTATGAGTCTTGCTTGGCCTTTGCCAAGGACTTTGCTTTCTCAAGAAAAATTCCAAAAATAACCTTTACAATTCCCCTGAAGAACCCTGGACTCGAGAGATTTTTAATTGAACGTGGATTTGAGAGGGAAGCCTCAGATCTTATAACAATGGAAATAAATCTCTAATTTTCTCCTTGGCTGAAGGAAGATCTATCCAAAATCATTGTATTTCAGCATAGATGATTTATAAAAAGGATGAACAATGATTGACACACTTCTAAGAATAGGACGTAATAGAAGAGATGACCCAGCAGGCCGTGGAAGCCATAGATAGGGCTGGACTAAGAAATTATATGGGGCCTTTGGATAGCTTTTGGGAAAGCAGTAGAAATTATATAAATGAAAACCGCTATGAAGAGGAAATATAACTAGGTGCGGGGGTGTGAGGATGAAAAGAAAACTAAAAGCCAAGTATGTAATTGGATACAATGGCAATAAACACGTAATATATAAAAATGGAATCGTTGTCTATGAAGGGGACACCATAGTCTATGTGGGCAAGGTGTATAATGGAAAAACTGACGAAGTAATAGATTATGGTAATTCTATAATTAGTCCGGGTTTTATTGACTTAGACGCACTGGGGGATATAGATCACGCTCTTATTAGCAGTGAAATACCATCGGAAAAAAGAATCGGCTTGTCTTGGTCAGAGGAGTATTTTGAAAAAAAAAGGCAAGAATGGATGACTCCCCAGGAAGAAGCTTTCAAGTCTCTCTATGCCTATAGCCATTTAATTATGAATGGAATCACCACAGCTATGCCAATTACCTCTGTCAACTATAAAAAAGCGGCAGAGACCTATGAAGAAATAGAAGCGGCAGCCCACAATGCCGGAAAATTAGGCCTTAGAGTGTATTTAGGACCGAGCTATATTTCAGCTATGCAAATCATTGACGAAGATGGAAAAATGAAAGTTGGGTGGATGCAAGAGGAAGGCAAAGAGGGCCTAAAAAGAGCCGTAACCTTTATAGAAAATTTTCATGGTAGCTACGACGGACTAATAAATGGCGTCTTAGTTCCCGAGAGGATTGAATTACAGACAGAAGAAATATTAAAGGAAACGAAAAGATACAGTGAAAAACTAGGATGTCCCATTCGTCTTCATGCAGCCCAGGGAGAATTTGAATATAGTGAGATTTATAAAAAAACGGGGATGTCACCCATTGCCTATTTAGAGAGTATTGGTTTTCTTGATAAAAATGTTATGATTCCCCATGCTATCTATGCATCGGGCTATAGTAAACTAGAGGATAAAAGTAATAAGGATCAAGAAATACTTAGAAAAACCGGAACCAGTGTAATTCACTGCCCTATAGTCTATTCAAGAAGCGGTACAGCCCTAGAATCCTTTGGCAGGTATCTTAGGCTCGGCATTAACATGTCCATGGGTACCGATACCTTTCCTCCCGATATAATCCGCAATATCAATATTGGAAGTATCTTAGGTATGCATACCGATGAGAAGAGGCGTGAAAATCACTTTAGGGAGTTTTTCAATGCCGCCACTCTCGGTGGAGCCAGGGCTCTAGGAAGGGAAGATCTGGGAAGATTGGTGGAGGGGGCCAAGGCCGATATCATTGTCATAGATTTAAGTTCCTATCCCATGGGGGTAGTGGATGATCCCCTTAGAACCATTTTTCTATCGGCTACCGGTAGAGATGTTAGTACTTCTATTATTAATGGGAAAGTTGTGATGAGAAATAGAATCATAGAAAAATTAAATTATGAAGAGATGCAAGAAAAGGCACAAAAATACTATGACAAAATGAAAGAAAGCTATCTAAAACGCAGTAGAATGAATTTGACAAAAGAAGAGTTTTTCGAGTCATCCTTTGAAATTATTTAACCAGGGTAGGTGGCTTAAAAACAATAGGTTTTCAAGAACAAGTCAAAATAGATACAAATGTTTTTACAATCTCAGCGACCAATAAGAGTAGAATCTTGTTGGTTTTTATTTGTTTTTGTGATTAAAGCAAATAAGGCGAGGACACTTATTGGATTGTATGAAAGGAATTAAGATGCATTTTACCGATAAATTTGCAATTTAAAACTAGGGTAAAACAATTGGTGAATCAGTCAAATATGGATGAACTTATTTAGATAAAAAGGGGTAAATATGAGTAAGAACTTCTATAGCAAAAATTCTATGAAAAATCAAATAAAAAACAAAACCCATTAGGATGAAAGAACGTTAAAAATAGGAAAGTTCCGTAGAAAGGAGAATTTTATGAGTAAATATGAAACACCAGAGTATGAAGTAATAATGAAAGACAATGAGTATGAGATAAGAAAATATACAGATTTTTTTATTGTCGAATATGAAAACGAAATGGATCCAGAGATAAACAAGGGATTTGGCTCTTTGTTTAATTATATATCCAGTGACAATAAAGAAAAGGAAAAAATTTCTATGACAACACCGGTCATTCAAGAAGTCACCAGTGCGAATAAGAAAATGGCCTTTGTAGTTCCCGGAAAGTTTGGTCAACAAATCCCCGAGCCCAATAATCCGAATTTAAAGATTAAAAAATTTGATGAAGGCCTTTTCGCGGTCATTCAGTATTCGGGATTTTCTAACAAATCGAAAGAATTGCAAAGGGAGAAAAAACTTGAATCATGGATATCCGACAAGGGATATCAAAGGAAATCAAATTATATGCTTGCTTTTTATAATGCTCCCTTTACATTGCCTATGCTTAGGAGAAATGAAATTTGGGTTCGTGTGATTAAGATCTAAAGGTGTTATCAAGGACTCCTCTTGTAGAACGAAATGCCAGGGATAAGATAGCCAGTCTTCCTTAGCAGCTATCCCATCGCATGGATTTGGCTATTAAAACATTTGATCTTCCACTTTTTTACAACCAAGCTGCGGATAGTCCTCTTAGGCTTTGTCTAAGAGGATTTTACTATAGAAACCAATGTAGATCGTGGAATCTATGTTTGATAGAACATTGGAGTAAGGATGGTAGAGAAACAAGTCTTACAAGTAAAAATCCATGGATTAGTGTATAATTTTACTATAGACTATTTTGAAAGAGGAACCCCTATGCAGCCTATAAGAAAAACCATTATAAAGATCTTATCGGTACCCCATTTGAATTTAAAAAAGAACTATAAGATATATAGAAAAGTGATTGGCTTCTTCAATCCGCCCATCAAAAGTGAATATAGAACCCTGGACTATCTGGTTAAGGCCGAAGGAAGAATAATTCCTGTACGCCTATTTCTACCAAAGAAAAGTCAGGGAGTAAAGATGCTTATATTTTTTCATGGTGGAGGCTGGGTTACGGGAGATATAGACAGTTATACCAATGTATGCAGGAATATGGCAGACATTACCGAGCATATTGTTGTATCAGTAGACTATAGATTGGCGCCGGAAAACCCCTTTCCCAAGGGAGTGGAAGATTGCTACTATGTTACTAAGGAGATATTTAAACAACCGGAGCTTCTACACTGTAAAGAGGAAGATATTACCTTGATAGGTGATAGTGCCGGTGCGAATTTAGCTGCTGTGGTCTCCCTTATGGCTAGAGACAGAGAAGAGTTTTATCCCAGAAAACAAATTCTGATTTATCCCGCTACCAACTATGATCATTCCGAGAGCTCGCCCTACCCATCGGTGCGGGAAAACGGAAGTGATTACATCATGACTTCCGAGAGGATACAGGACTATCTAGATCTTTATGTCGAAAATGAAGGGGACAAATTAAACCCCTATGTTGCCCCTCTACTTTCAAAGGATCTGACAAATCAACCCGACACTCTTATCATTACAGCAGAGTATGATCCGCTAAGAGACGAGGGGGAAGCCTACGGCTATGAGTTGCAAAAATCCGGAAATAATGTAGAGATTCTCAGAGTAAAAGATGCCATTCACGGATTTTTCTCATCACCACTAAATACAGATCAGCAAGCTCAAAGCTATAAATGGATCAATTCTTTTCTAAGGGGCACAAGAACTTAGGCGGAGAAGTTATGAAAGCGAAAGATAAAAAACAAAAGGTTGAATGGAAAAAACTCGACAATGCTTCAAAGATATTTCCAGCAACCTCAAACAATAAGGACACAAAGGTATATAGATTGGCTGCGGAGTTATACAGTGATGTAGATCCCGAAAGTCTTCAAAAAGCCCTGGATCTTACACTGAGAAGTTTTCCCATGTATAGATTTGTCCTTAGACGAGGCTTTTTTTGGTACTATTTTGAATCCAGTGATATTTACCCTAAGGTGGAATTGGAATCCACAAGTCCCTGTTCCCCAATATATATACGGGGAGGCAAGAATTTATTATTTAGGATCTTTTACTATAAAAAGAGGATTAGTCTTGAAGCCTTTCATGCATTGTCCGATGGAGTAGGCGCCATATGGTTTCTAGAGACTCTGATCTTTCACTATATGAAAATAGTCCATAAAGAGGAACTGGGGGAAGAAATCCCTAGCTTTGAATATGGAGCTTCGATAAGCCAGAAAATGGCCGATAGCTTTTGGAAAAACTATACACCTAAAATTCAAAGTGCTCATTTGAAAAAAGAAGAGAATAAGTCGGCCTACAAAATAAGAGGCAAGAAGCTGGATGAAAATAGGATGAGAGTAATTGAGGGTGCCCTGTCTGTAGAGGCCCTTTTAAAACTTTCTAGAGAATACGGTGCCAATATCACGGTGTTTTTGACAGCCCTTCTTTTATATTCCATCTATTTAGATATGCCTAAAAATAAAAACAAAAAGCCCATTGTATTATCGGTTCCAATCAATCTACGCAGTTACTTCAATTCATCAACGGCTCGAAACTTCTTTACAACAATGAATGTAGGCTATGATTTCCAAAGCAGTAGCCATGAATTTAAAGATATAGTGGGACTTGTGAGCAAGAAGTTTAAGGAAGAATTAACAGAGGAGAATATACAGTTAAAGCTAGCAAAATATATGAAACTTGAAAATAACCCTGTGGCTAGAATCGCGCCCCTTACCATAAAAGATATCTTTATGAAAATCGGCAATAGATTCAATGATAAAAAAATCAGTTCTTCCATCTCAAATATCGGAAAGATTAAAACCGCTAAGGAATTTGAAGATTATATAAAACAATTTAGTGTCTGTATAAGCGCCAGAGCTCCAAAGCTTACATTTTGCTCCTATGGCGATAGACTTGTGCTCTCTTTTACCTCTCCCTTTGTAGAGACGGATATACAAAGAGAATTTTTTCAATTCCTTTCAAAAAAGGGCATTGAAATTGAAATCACATCAAATATATAAAGGGGTGCTGGTATGAAATATTGTGGGCATTGTAAAGTATATATAAGAGAAGATCATGATCGATGTGTATTGTGTGAAAATATATTAGAAGAATTTGACGGGAAAACAGAAGAAGTATTTCCAGAGGTACCACCCTTTTATGAGAGTCGCCTAGGTATTAAAATAATGATGTTTATATCTATAGTGGCTTTGGTGGTGAGCTTTGGATTCAATATGATATTTCCCAGCGAAATAAATTGGCCCATACTCTTTATGTTTGCAGTGATTAGTATCTGGATTGGACTCATTATTATTATTCAAAAGAGATATCATATACCAAAAAAAATAGTATGGCAGGTATTCATTGTATCAGTCCTGGCCGTCTTTTGGGATTATAAGATAGGGTGGCGGGGCTGGTCCTTGGATTATATTATTCCAATCGCCAGTGTTTCCGCAATGATTATAATGTACGTAACCGCTAAGATTATGAATTTAAGCGTCAGTGATTATGTAACCTATATACTACTGGATGGAGTTTTCGGTATTATTCCCATAGTGTTTATTGTTTTGGATTTGGTCAAAGTAATTTATCCCTCTATTATTAGCATAGGATTTAGTATCATTTCTCTGTCGGCCATATTTATATTCCGTGGTGAAGAAATAAAGGCAGAAATAACTAAGAGGATGCACATATAACAAAAACTTCCATGGAACTAGCTTAATAATTAAAGGAGCCGGGCCCCGAAATATATTTCTGATTTGCCATGGGAAAAAGAGGTATACATATTTTATTAAGAAATTTTGGACATGAAGGAGATACATTATGGATATTTTAGATCTATTATCCGGCCAATTGGATAGAAGTGCAATCAATGAACTCAGTAAATCCACGGGAGCCGATGCTGATAAGGTACAACAAGCGCTAAAAATCGCAATGCCTACATTAATAGAAGCTCTAAGCAAGAACGCAAGCTCTACCGAAGGCGCCTCGTCTTTGGCAAAGGCACTGGACAATCATAAGGGTGTTGGAGTAGAAGACGTTGCCGGTTTTTTGAAAAATGTAAATACCCAGGATGGTTCCAAGATTCTAGAACATATCTTTGGAAGCGATCGGAAACAGGTGCAAAGCACTATTTCTTCGCGAACTGGGTTACAAGACAATCAGGTTTCTGGGTTATTGGCGCAGTTGGCACCGCTGCTTTTGGCTATGCTGGGCAAACAGAAATCTTCTAAAAATGTAGGAAGCAGGGACCTGTTTTCAATGCTTATGGGACTTATGGCAATGGGCGGCAATAAGGGGATTATGAAAACCGTGACAAATATGGTGGATTCTGATGGCGATGGGAACATTATGGATGATTTAGGTAAAATAGCCGGAGGATTATTTAAAAAATAAAGTTGGCCTATACATTTATAAAAACATCTCCCATAGCAAATTAAAAAGGTCTTGATACCATAGGATATCAAGGCCTTTTTATTTTCTGTTTTTACTTTCCCATTAGCCATATACCAAGGGCTACTGCCAATAGTCCGATGGTATAGAAAAATACAACGGTTCCCTTTTCTCCCAGGATTTTTTTAAAGAGCTTAATTTTAGCCATATTCCATATCATCGGCGGTTTCTTATAAGTCACATAAAAGACAAAGCCAGCGTAAATAAAAGCCAATATACCAAGAAGAGCCTTCCCATTCATAATAATACCTCCCTCGTTCATTTCATTTTCCTACTCAAGTCCTTTTCTTATCTTAGGAGCTAAGAAAATAAACACTATGCCACTTAATAGTAGGACAAGTCCCGAATATACAAGAATTTGCCCCCAGGTTCCACTTTTGGCTAAGATAATATCATTGCCTTTGTAAGCCCAGTAGAAAGGGTTCCAATAAAAGAATTTTTGCCA
>LSQX01066941.1_pt4 | contig 21796 bp, 17 predicted proteins | sample 654561 | NCBI WGS metagenome assembly LSQX01 (sample SAMN04489861, study PRJNA283612) | anaerobic digester metagenome | isolation source: 4 biogas reactors fed with cattle manure at either 37C or 55C with and... | place: Denmark: Kongens Lyngby | collected 2014
TGATGTTCGGATGGGAGTTTCCTCCTCATATTGCAGGCGGTCTGGGTACTGCCTGTTATGGGTTGACAAAAGGACTGGCTCACCACAATGTAGAGGTACTTTTCGTGATGCCTTCGGCCTCCGGAGATGAAGACCAAAGTGCTGTCAGAATCATTAATGCCAGCGATGTGGCTGTTTATGATACCTGCAAGAATATTGATGAATTTTTGGGCAAGGTTGATTTTTTACGTGTAGGCTCCAATCTCAGACCCTATATTGATCCGGTTTCATTTACCGAACTTGTAACGGAGGAACAGAAATATCAAACAGAGGAGTTTAAGGGTTATTTCAAAGAGAAATATAAGTTTTCCGGCAAATATGGGACGAATCTCATGGAAGAAGTGGCCCGTTATGCAATGGTTGCCGGTGCTATTGCACAACAACATGAGTTTGATGTAATCCATGCACACGACTGGCTTACCAATTTGGCCGGTATTGCCGCTAAAAAGGTTTCCGGTAAACCTCTGGTAATCCATGTTCACGCCACCGAGTTTGACCGCACCGGCGAGAATGTCAACCCTGAAGTATTCCGTCTGGAGCAGACCGGGATGCGCGAAGCCGACAAGGTTATAACTGTAAGCAATTTGACACGCAATATTGTAATCAACAAATATGGAATCGATCCTTCTAAGGTTATCACCGTACACAATGCGGTAGATTTTTCAGGCAGAGGTGATATCGAAGTGCAAAGAGGTGTCAAAGAGAAAATCGTAACTTTTCTCGGCCGCATTACCTTTCAGAAAGGCCCTGAGTATTTTATAGAGGCTGCAAATAAGGTACTCAAAATGTACCCTAATGTGCGTTTTGTGATGGCCGGAAGCGGTGACTTAATGAACCGCTCCATTAAACGTGTAGCACAATTGGGGATCTCTGATAGATTCCACCTTACGGGCTTCCTAAGAGGACAGGATGTGCAACGTATGTTTGAATATTCTGACGTCTACGTAATGCCTTCGGTTTCCGAACCTTTCGGTATATCACCTCTTGAGGCGATGATATCCAGTGTGCCTACCATTATTTCCAAACAGTCAGGCGTGGCAGAGGTGCTCAAATATGCAATTAAGGTAGATTTTTGGGACATTGATGCACTTGCAGATGCAATATATGGCCTGCTCAACTATCCCGCCCTTTCCAAAATGGCGATCGAGAGTGGCCTTGAAGAGGTTAACTCTCTGAAATGGGATCATGCCGCGGCCAAGGTCAAGAGGGTTTATGAGGCAGCAATAAATGAGAAAAAATAAAAATTACAGATATGAAGTCAATTTGTTTATACTTTCAGGTACATCAGCCGGATAGACTAAAGCAATTCCGCTTTTTTGATATCGGCAACGATTTTCATTATTTCGATGAATTTGCTAATCGTACCATACTCAGGAGAGTTGCAGAAAAGTGCTATCTTCCGACCAATAACATCCTGCTTGACCTCATTGCAAAGCACGGCAAAGATTTCAAAGTGACATTTTCCATCACTGGTGTGGCTGTAGAGCAGTTTCTTATGTATGCCCCTGAGGTGATAGAGAGTTTTAAGGCCCTCGCAGCTACCGGTTGTGTGGATTTTCTTGCAGAAACATATTCTCATACCCTTTCTTCCCTCTCTTCGCCTACCGAGTTCAAGAAACAGGTGAAACAGCATGCTGAGATGATTACAAGAGTGTTTGGCGTAAAACCTACCGCATTTCGAAACACCGAACTTATCTACTCCGATGCCATAGGAGATGCAGTGGCCGACTTGGGCTACAATGTTATGCTCACCGAGGGTGCAAAGCATATTCTCGGATGGAAGAGTCCCAATTTTGTCTATACAAACGCTATAAACCCCCGTCAGAAACTTTTACTCAGGAACTCCAGCCTGAGCGATGATATTGCGTTCAGATTCTCTGATAAGAACTGGGAAGGGTGGCCCCTAACCGCAGATAAATATGCAGCCTGGCTTTCAGATGCCGTTTCAGGCGAGGATATAATCAATCTTTTTATGGATTATGAGACATTCGGTGAATATCAGAAAGAATACACAGGTATCTTCGAATTCCTGAAGGTTCTTCCTGAAGCTATTCTTGCTAAGGGCGATATACGTTTCAGGACTGTTCCGGAGGCAGCTTTTTCCCACCAGCCCGTTGCACCGCTACATGTGCCATATCCCATTTCATGGGCAGATGAGGAGAGGGACACCAGTGCCTGGCTTGGAAACGAACTCCAGAACGAAGCTTTCAATAAGATAGCAGCTATTGAAGCTGATGTGCTCAAAGCGAAAGACGAGAAACTTCTCAACATATACAGAAAACTTCAGGAAAGTGACCATTTCTATTATATGTGCACCAAATTTTTCTCCGATGGCTCCGTACACAATTACTTCAACCCTTATAATACCCCCTATGAGGCATTCATCAACTATATGAATGTATTCAGCGATTTCGAAATCAGAGTTAAAGAGAAAATTCACTCTTTGAAAGGGGAAAAGAAATAACCAGAACCACTATAATACGTTTATGAAACAAAATTCGATTATGCCCGACTACCTGTTTGAAATCAGTTGGGAAGTTTGTAACAAGGTAGGCGGTATACACACTGTCATTGCCACTAAATCACTATTTTTAGGAAAAGAACTTAAGAAAAATCATATTCACATCGGCCCCGACGTATGGAGGGAAACTGCTCAGAATCCCGAATTTACCGAGGATCCTATACTCTTTCGTTCCTGGCGCGAAGCTGCTCTCAGCGAGGGTTTGCGTGTGAGGGTCGGCCGCTGGAATGTTACCGGCAATCCCATTGCCATCTTGGTGGACTTTACTCAATTTATCTCTAAAAAGGACGAGATCCTTACCAACTTCTGGACAAAGTTTGGAGTCGATTCTCTGAATGGCAATTGGGACTATATTGAGTCTGCACTCTTCGGCTATGCTGCAGGTAATGTTATTGATCACTTCGTACGATTCAATGTCACTCCTCACAACCATGTAGTGGCACAGTTTCACGAGTGGATGACGGGAGCCGGTCTGCTCTACCTTAAGGAGAGTGATCTCCCTATAGGTACTATTTTTACTACTCATGCTACCGTTATTGGACGTTGCGTAGCCGGTAAGGATCTTCCTCTATACGATCAGATTTACAATCTCAATGCAGATGATCTTGCGAGGGAGTTCGGAGTGGTGTCGCGCCACTCACTCGAAAAGGCCGCTGCTATTAATGCAGATGTGTTTACTACAGTAAGCCAGATTACCGCAGTAGAGTGCAAACAATTCCTGGGCAGAGAGGTGGATTTCATCACCCCTAATGGTTTTGAAAACAGCATAACTCCTCCGGAAGAGCAATTTCCCGAGTATGAGGCCCGGGCCAGGAAGAAGCTCATAGAGGTTGCATCCTGTATGTCAGGAGAGCAGTATGATGAAGATTCGCTGCTGGTATGCATCAGCGGCCGTTATGAGTACAGCAACAAGGGAATAGATATCTTTATTGACGCACTAAGTCGTCTGAATAGTGGCGGATACAAAGGTAAGAAAGTATTGGCCTTTATAATGGTGCCATCGGGTCTTAATGGTCCCGACAAAGAGCTTGTCTCTAAACTCAATGGTGCTGATACAAGATATACCACAAATGTGTCACATCTTTTGAGTGACGATTATGATGCGGTAACTAATCGCCTTAGGACGCTAAATCTTAATAATGGTGTAGGCGACAAGGTTAATGTCTTTTTTATCCCTACTTATCTTAATGGTAGCGACGGTATCTTCGACATGAGCTATTATGATTTGCTCGTTGGTATGGATCTAACTGTTTTCCCTTCATACTATGAGCCTTGGGGCTATACACCACTTGAGTCGCTTGCATTTAAAGTGCCCACTACCACTACTTCTCTTGCAGGATTCGGTCTTTGGGTGCAGGAGCATTACCCCACCGACAAGAGTCGTGAATCAATCGCCATAATTACCCGCACAGACTCTAACTATGATGAGGTAGTAAATGATGTAGTCAACCGTATTCGTGAGATTGCAGCTCTTTCTCCCGAGGAAAAGCAATCATATAAAGAGAATGCAAAGGAGGTTTCTGAAATTGCCCTTTGGGAAAATAATATTCAATACTACAAGAAGGCCTTCTCCGCTGCTATCTCAAAAGTTGTGGCTGCAAAAGGAGAATTCCTCGGCGTCGTGGATGACAAGCCACAGTCATATAACAAACTTACTATCAATGAGCCTTCCTGGACCAATGTTCTTGTCAACAGGGAGATGCCTGAGAGTCTCAATCATCTTGACACCTTGGCAAGAAATCTCTGGTGGTGTTGGAATCAGAACGCAATTGACCTTTTCAGCTCGCTTGATGCAACACTCTGGAAAAAGTGTAAGGGCAACCCCTTGGCGTTACTGGATAAGATTGATCTTAAAAGATACAAGGAACTTGAAAAGGATGCTGCCTTTCTGGAGCGTCTCGATGCTGTATATGCCGATTTCTGTACCTATATGAAGGGGAAAAAGGATCGTAAGGGTCCCAAAGTGGCTTATTTCTGCATGGAATATGGTTTGGACACCTCACTCAAAATATACTCCGGTGGTCTGGGTATTCTTGCAGGTGACTATCTCAAAGAGGCGAGTGATATGCAGGTAAATATGACAGCTGTAGGTCTGCTTTATCGATATGGTTATTTTACCCAGCATCTTTCCGCGATGGGAGATCAGATTTCTACATACGAGCCACAGGATTTTATGAAAATTCCTGCAACCCCTGTAAGAGATGCCGCAAATAATTGGGTAACAGTTACCATCGCATTCCCGGGACGTAATCTCTACGCAAGAGTCTGGAGAGTCGATGTGGGTCGCACAGAGCTCTATTTGCTGGATACTGATTTTGAGGATAACTTGCAGGAGGACAGACAGATTACGTACCAACTTTATGGAGGTGACTGGGAAAACCGTCTAAAACAGGAGTTCCTCCTGGGTGTGGGCGGCATCAGGGCTCTCAGGGCTCTTGGCAAAGATGCAGAGGTATATCATTGCAATGAAGGTCATGCCGCATTTATCGGTTTGGAGCGTCTCTATGAATATATATCACAAGACAACCTTTCCTTTCCGGAAGCAATGGAAGTGGTAAGGTCTTCATCTCTTTTTACCACACATACTCCTGTACCTGCGGGTCATGATGCATTTACGGAAGATATGCTCAGGGCATATATGTCGCACTATCCTTCTAAGTTGAAAATTGACTGGAGGACCTTTATGGAGCTTGGAAAGATTAATGTCAACGATCCTTCGGAGAAATTTTCTATGAGCTTCCTGGCTGCAACCCTTTCCCAAGAGGTCAATGGTGTCAGTTGGCTTCATGGAGTGGTCTCTCAAAAGATTTTCTCCGGAATGTGGCCCGGTTATCTGCCGGAAGAACTACATGTGAGCCATGTCACCAACGGAGTTCACTACCCAACCTGGACCGCTCCTGAGTGGAAAGAGATTCACGCGGAGGTATTTGGTGAGGAGTTTAAAACACACCACTACGACAAGAGCTGCTTTGATGGCATTTATAAAGTCTCTAACGATAGGATCTGGAGTGTAAGAGAGCATCTGCGCCATAAACTCATAGAAGCCGTGAAAGAGTGCATGAGCGATACTTCTGCTACCAATCACTATTCACCACAGCAGATTGTTAAGATTAAAAAGACCCTGCGCGACGATATTCTCACGATAGGATTTGCACGCCGTTTCGCAACTTACAAGAGAGCGACCCTACTCTTCAGCGACCTCGAAAGACTCAATGATATAATCAACAACCCTGATCGTCCGGTACAATTCCTCTTTGCGGGAAAAGCACACCCTGCGGATAAGGCAGGCCAGGATCTGATTAAGAGAATCATCGACATCTCCAAGATGCCTCAATTTATAGGCAAGATTGTATTCATACCTAATTACGATATCTCCATTGCTAAACTTCTGATACCGGGTGTCGATGTGTGGATGAACAATCCTACGCGTCCTTTAGAGGCCTCCGGCACCAGCGGTGAAAAGGCTGTTATGAACGGAGTTATGCACTTTTCCGTACTTGACGGATGGTGGGTTGAGGGCTACAAACCGGGCGCCGGTTGGGCTCTTCCTATGGAACGCACATACGATGATCAGAACTTCCAGAACGATCTTGACTCTGCCACCATATACACTATCATAGAAAACGAAATAGCGCCTCTATTCTATGACAAGGATGAGAATGGTATTTCTGATGATTGGATTGAAATCATCAAGAATACAGTCTCTCAGGTGGCTAGTAATTTTACTACCAACAGAATGATGAGTGATTATCTGGAGAAATATTATATCCCTTTGGCGAAACGCCAAAGAGAAATGGTTGCTTCAGATTTTGCAAAGGCAAGGGAAATGGCATTCTGGAAGAAACGTCTCCGTAGAGAGTGGCCTCATCTTGAGGTTATTTCACTTTCCAAGCCGGATGATGCGAAGGGCACTCTTACTCTCGGAAAAAAATTCAATGCAGAACTGGTAATCGCTATTGGTGAACTCAACCCCGAGGATTTGGGAGTAGAACTTGTTGTGGCCACTAAGAACCAAAAAGGCGAATTGAGGATCCGCAATAGTTTTGAATTTAAGACTACTTCATTCGAGAATGGCGTGGCTACTTATAGTGCAAACGTGGTTCCAGGTATGGCGGGTTCGTTTCATATAGCAATGCGCATTTACGCCAAAAATGATAAAATGCCTCACAGGCAGGATTTTGAACTTGTGAAATGGTTGTAGCAACTACGGGTTTTTTTGACGGACTTCATCTTGGCCACAGAAAGGTCTTGGATAAGCTCATCTCCATCGCCGAGGAGCAGAGGGGGCAGAGTATGATAATCTCTTTCTGGCCCCATCCGAGAACCGTCCTTCAACAGGATGCCTATAAACTCAGATTACTGACAACTCTTGAAGAGAAGCGCGAATTGTGCTTCTCTTTGGGGATTGACAGATTTGAAGTAATCTGTTTTGACAAAGAGTTCAGTCAACTCAGCACAGAGGATTTTTTTCGACACTATCTAGTGGATAAATATAATGTTTCAACACTGGTTATAGGATATGATCACCGTTTGGGACATGGGAAAGATGAGAGGGATATTTTGGAGATTGCCACCTCTTGCGGCATTCGTGCCGTTCGTGTAGATCAATTTCAGGTAGGGGAGAGAGTGATTAGTTCTACAGCTATTCGCAACCGTTTGCTCGAGGGGGATATTACTAGTGCCAATGAATGGCTCGGTTATCGTTATTCTCTTCATGGAGTGGTTATTTCCGGTAACCAACTTGGTCGAACCATAGGTTTTCCAACAGCCAATATGCAGCTCTACGAACCTCTCAAGCTTATTCCCGCCAACGGAGTTTATTTTGTCAGCGTCGAGGTTACTGGTGGTACTTACAAGGGCATCTGCAATATAGGCACGCGTCCTACTGTGTCCAACGACAGTAGCCGCAAAATAGAGACTCATATTCTGGATTTCGATGAAGAAATATATGGGTTGGATATCAAGGTATCATTTATTGAGAGACTTCGTGACGAACGTCGTTTCGGTTCGCTGGAAGAGTTGCGTCGGCAACTTCTGCTTGACAAAGAGTGCTGTATTAAAAAATTATTGTAACTTCGTGCAAATCCTTGAGTTATGGAAGGCTTTGATATTTTTGTGCTGGTATTGGCGGTTTTTACAGCGATTGTAGTAACTGTTTCCAAAAGCAAGAAACAGCAGGACCGCAAAACAGGTCACCCTGCCAGACCAGTCCCTACTCCAACTCCTTCACGTCATGGAAGAGGTGATTTTCCCTCTGATGCTCTGGAAGAGGTGAAGAGAGCTCTTGCCGAAGCTGAAAGAGACTCCTCACAATTGGAGCCGGGGATTGAGACATATATTGAGCCTGAGTCGGCAGTGGTAGAACCGGTTAAAGTCGGTGCCGGTGAAGGTGTAAGGAGTACTGTTGCCGTTAAGGACGAGAAGTATTCTTTAGAAAAAAACCAAAATGAGGCCGCAAAGGGGGTCAAAGTCAATATAGACCCCCGTAATCTCATCATTTATTCAGAGATTATGCGCCCCAAATGGGAGGAATATTGATTTTTTTGACTATTTTTGTGGCAGATTTACGAATGAAAGGATCCCCAATCGGGATTCCTTTCGATTTTTTTTATATTATTATATAGAGATGTCAACTAACATAAATTACATTACACAGGAAGGTCTTCAAAAACTTCGTGAAGAATTAGCGCAATTATTTGCTCAGAGGCCTGTCATTTCAAGACAGATTGCTGATGCCAGGGATAAAGGCGACCTTTCTGAAAACGCTGAATATGATGCAGCTAAAGATGCACAAGGTCTTCTTGAGCTAAAGATATCCAAACTTGAAAGCCTCATTGCAAACGCAAGAGTTATCGATGAGTCGAAGATCAATACCAATGAGGTACAGATGCTCAACAAGGTAAAGATCAAAAATCTACTCAACAACTCCGTGGCGGAATACACACTTGTGGGGGAGAGTGAGGCAAATTTCAAAGAGGGCAAACTCGCTGCTACCACCCCCATCGGCAAGGCCCTTATCGGTCATCGCAAGGGCGACATTGTTGAAGCGACAGTACCTTCCGGTATTATAAGGTTCGAAATACTTGATATTTCAATATAGTCACAGATATGGCATCAATTTTTACAAGGATTGTAAATGGTGAGATTCCATCTTACAAAGTAGCGGAGGACGATAGGTTCTACGCATTTCTAGACATCAACCCTCTGGCAGAGGGTCACACTCTCGTTATTCCTAAAGTTGAGGTTGACTACATTTTTGACCTGGATCAGGAGACCTACCAGTCTCTTTTTGCATTTGCCCGAAAGGTTGCTATTGCCCAAAAGAGCGTAATTCCCTGCAAAAGAATCGGTATGGCCGTGCTCGGAATGGAGGTTCCCCATACCCACATCCACCTTGTGCCGCTCAACAGTGAAGGTGACCTCGATTTCCGTAAGGAAAAAATCTCCCTGACCCCGGAACGATTTAAGGAGATTGCCAACCTGATATCCAATGCTTTCAACAAGATATAGAATATGAAGAGGTTTTTTTCATTTGCTCTTGCACTTCTCCTCCTCGCAGCTTGCTCTCAAAAGCCTACGGCTGTGATTGAGGGCTCTATCGAGGGAGCAGAAGAGACACAGATTGTGCTCCAAAAGCTCAATTTCAGCAAAATACAGGTGATTGACACCATTAAGACCACATCTGACGGTACTTTCACTTACAAGGTGAAGCTTTCCAGCACTTCCCCTGGATTTTACTATTTATATCATGAAGGCACTAAACTCGCATCGATGGTACTTCTCCCCAAAGACAAGGTTACTATTAAGGCCGACCTCAATGGCAACTTTACGGTAGAGGGTAGCGAAGAATCACTCTTGCTTCAGTCCGTTGACAAGGAGTTTCTCAAAACCTCCGCCCAGCTTTCGGATTTGGCTGGTAGGAGTGCTGATGGCGAAGATGTAGGTCTGGAGATGGGAAGGACCTATATAGAGTACCGCAAAACCGCTCTAAAACACGTTTTTGGAAATCCTCACTCAATTACGGCAGCCACAACGCTTTTCCAGCGTTTCAATGAAAATCTCCCTGTATTTGGTGAAATAAGCGATCTATTCATTTTCAGGCAGGTGTATGACTCCCTTCAGACTGTTTATCCTCAGTCTGAGTATGTGATTGCGCTAAGAGATGAGATAGCAGCCAGAGAGAGGGAATTTGAGTTGAGTCACAAACTCTCCAATGTACAAGAAGCTCTCTTCCCGGACCTTGAAATGCCTGACGACAAAGGTGAGATGAAACGTCTTTCGGATTTCACCGGTAAGGTAATCATCCTCTCTTTCTGGAGCGTTGCTCAGGATGCCCACAAGATGTTCAATAACGATCTTGTCGAGCTCTATCAGAAATATAATTCCAAGGGATTGGAGGTATATCAGGTTTCTCTCGATATCGATAAGGCCTCCTGGGCTTCGATAGTGAACTCGCAGCAACTCCCCTGGACCTGCGTGAACGATGGTAATGGTATCAACTCACCTTCAATGACCGCATACAACATAACACAGATACCTACATTTTTCGTTATAGGACGCGACGGCTCTATTGTAGGCAAGAATCTGTTTGAAAAGGATGAACTGGAAAAAGTAATTAAAGCACAGATCTAAAGCAGCTTTTTCTTGCTGATACCGGCAACAAAGTCTTTAAGATAGAAGGGTTCAAAGTAGGCAATATCTTTGAACTCTTTCTTTTTGAATGCCTCTGTAGCCGGAATGATCATATGCTGCGCCAAAGGATTACACTGCTCGAAAATAGCGTTGGGATGGTTTATTACACTCTGTAACTTGGTAGCGGCATTTCCGACAAAAATCACGCTGTTTTCCTCCAGAATATCTTTGAAACTATCTTTGTCAAAGATAATAGGCTCTACATTCGCCAGGGGATTGCCGTTACAGTCAAAAATAGCACAATATGCCTCCATCCTACGTGCATCTATAAGGGCAACAATCTTGTCCGCCCTGTCAACTGCCGACATTGCCAAAATCTGCGGAGTCGAAACGCCTATTAGGGGTTTGCCTGAGCCAAAACAGAGACCTTTGGCGGTGGAAATTCCGACTCTCAGACCGGTGTATGAGCCGGGCCCTTCACTTACCGCTACAGCATCGCACTCTGCGATAGTCATACCGCTTTCGGCAAATACTTCACTTATTTGCACTGCAAGCCTTGATGCGTGGCTTTTAGGCAGGTCGCAGTATCTGGAAGCAATCACTCCGCCCCCTTTCGTTAGAACTGTAGTACAAATCTCTGTGCTGGTCTCCAGCAGGAGCAAAACGGTATCTTTCATATCAGCAAATTATTCTTCAATATATTGTTCCCCGGACTTTCATTCCCTCTTCCAACTCTTTGCTTATAACTGAGTAAGGTCCGGCTACTATCCTACTTCCAGGCTCCAGTCCCGATATTATCTCGATGGAACTGAAATCCTGAATGCCCGACATCACAGGTGTCGCATGTACGGTGTTTTTCTCATCCACTTTCCATACGCACTCAATCCCGTTTTTAATGAAAACCGCCTCAATGGGGACCGTAACTATATCCGCCCTTTGCCCGGTCACTATTGTAACCCTGGCCGACATTCCCGGTCTGAAAGGGAGTGTAGTGGGGAAAGTTACACCTGCTGTTGTATCACATTGGATGCCAATCCTGACCTCAAAGGTAGTAACTTGTTCAAAGTTTGAGTACAAATTTGTGGCTGAATTTGCAATTTGTGTCACAATCCCCTCAAATAATTGCCCCGGACAGGCATCAATATCTATTTTTGCACTGTTTCCCGGGCGGAGTTTAAGAATGTCGTTTTCGTTGACATCCACTACCACCTCCATATCGCTCAGGTCAGCTATCCGCATAATTTCAGTACCTGCCATCTGACTTGTGCCGACGACCCGCTCGCCTATTTTGACGGCAATCATTGAGACTGTCCCATCCATCGGGGCACAGATTACGGTCTTGGTGAGATTTTCAGTCGCCTCTTTCAGTGCAGCTCTGCCGCTACTCACACCATATTGTGCGGCGGTGAGCTGCTCCTTCGCAATTTCAAAGTTTAGCTGCGATGTCTCATATTCGGCTGCAGAGATCACATTCTCTTTATAAAGAATCTTATTGCGCTTGAAATTGATTTCGGCTTGTTTGAACTGGGCTTTTTGTTGAAGATAGTCACTTCTGGCTGCATTGAGTACGGCTTCTGCTCTTTCCACCATAGAAATATAGACATCCTGGCGGATTTTTACAAGCACATCTCCTTTGCTAACGTTATCTCCCTCGCGACAATTGAGTTCCACGATTTCACCTGAGACATCCGGAGTGATGGAGACTTCGATTACCGGTCTCACTTTGCCGTTGGCAGGGATGCTCTCCACCAGATCCTGTTTTTCTATGGTATAGAGACGTACTGCCGTTACGCTTCCTCCCCCCGATGCTATCAGTACCACAATTAACACGGCAATAGCAATGAGCATTACGATATGCCATTTTTTTAATCTGATTTTCCTCAATTTCATATCTAAATAATTTCAATAGTCCTCTATTTGCCCAAGTAGTGTTCTACGATCATCCGCTGGAATAAATACTGGAAATAGGCCTGAACATGCTCTGAACTGGCTTTTAGGCAAAGGTTCTTGGAAATGATGTAGTCGGTGGCTGAGATTTCCCCCACTTCGAGCTTAAATTCGTTCATTCGCAAAAGTTCTTCGGATGCCTTGCGGCTCTTTTCTGCAGCTATGCAGCGACTGCGGCAGCTGCGGCACTCTGCTACGGCCAGTTCTATCTCATCTGCGAGTTTCCGACGAACCTTTTCCAGAGCGATATTGCTTCTGGAAAGTGCGCTTTTTGCTCGTTTAATCCTGTGAGCTGTGGCAATGGATCCTGTAATAGGTAGTTTGAGTGTAAACCCCACAAAAGGAGCCCAATGCTCTTTGAATTGCTCTTTGAATTTTTTATCAACCGCATTGTTGTAGTAAGTCCCATAACCTGTTGAGAGTGTTATGATTGGAGAGAGTGCACTTGCTGCCACCCCTATGGCAGCTCTATCTGCCTCCAGGGCAGCTTTTGCAGCCCTCGTGGAGGGATGCGCATCAGCTATCTTGTATGCCGATATCTCCAAAATTTCCTCCGTAGGCAGCGTATCCATAGCCGGAACCTCTACGTCAAATCGGCTGTCATACGGGAGATTAAGTAGCTGCATGAGTGCAATGCGGCTATTTTCGATCTCTGCGGCGGAAGCGGTTATAGTGTACTGCTCCTGGGCTACCTGGGCCTCGAGTTCCATCAGGCTGCTCAAGGGACGCAGCCCCGCCAGCACCATCTTGCGACATTTCTCCATTTGTCTGATGATGCTCTCACAGTTGTATTCCGCTATGGAGTGCAGTTCTTTCGCCAGTACCATTTGGAGGCAGCTTCGGATAACACTGACTTTAACCGCATCACGCATCCCTTCGAGAGATTCGGTTGCCTGTTTGAGTGAGTAACCGGCTTCTTTGATACTGAAGTAGCCCTTGAGCCCCTCGAATAGTGTTACGCTGCCTCCTATCGAGGCATTGGTGCCTTGCGTTCCCTTGAGTTTGTATGGCGAGAGACGCTCCCAGTTGAAATCATGCCCAATTTCTCCTCCTATCTGCGGAATAAGACTCCAGGAGAGCTCCTTCAGTGCGCTTTCGCTCTCTTTGAGTGAGGCCTGTGCACTTTTGATATCATGGTTATGCTCCATTGCGTGGCTGATACATTGCTCCAGAGTCCAATTCTGCCCTGAAGATGGGAGTACACCCAAAATCAGTAGGACGGTTGTCAGCATAAGGCACTTTGTATTTCTTTTCATATCCAGAGTTGTAATAAATGGGATTCCCGGGTGCCGCGAGCACCCGGCATTCCCGCTATTGGACGGTTATACTTTCTTTCCTCCGGTAAGGCTTTTTAATTTTTTAAAGAAAGTGCAGATATACTGCGCTACAAGCCCGATAACATAACCGATGTAGTAAAGTGCATCCTGGGCCTTTTTATCAAGGCCTCCAACGATGCAAACCGACTCGCGTACCTCAATAGGTCTGAGTCCCGGTACCGTGAAATTTTCTATCATAGTCAGACCCCTCCATCATTTTTTCCCTTTGATACTATTCCATCCGTCAATAATTCCCCTTAGGAGTTTTGGCAGATAGTCACCTATAAAATTGATGATGGCTCTTACTTTTTCGAATAATGTGACGGCACTCACAGTTGCCCCGCCTGCCGACTGGAGTTCAATGGAAGTCATTTCCCTCAATCCCAGTGCTTTCAATCGTTTTTCTTCCATAAAGCTAAATTTTTTGTGTTACTCCGTTCTTTGGTCAGGTGCCCGGAATTGACCTCTATGAGTGCGCACTCATCGTGATAGTATTGTCTGCAATCAAAGCATTCTCTTTGTTGTGTGTAATAAGTATGACTGTTTTGCCCTTATTCCTGAGATCTTTCAGTTTTCGGAGGATAAAGGATTGTGATTCCCCGTCCAGGGATGAAGTAGCCTCATCCAATATATAAATGAATGGATTGCGATAGAGTACTCTGGCGAGTGCAATACGCTGTCTCTGACCACCGGAAATGCGGCATCCGTGTTCGCCGGTGCGCGTCAGGAGTCCCATCTGAAGATCTGAAATAAATTCACGCATACCCAGTTCCTCAAGTATGTTGATTACCCGTTCTACATCCGGCTCAGGATCGTAACAGGTAATATTTTCCAGTATTGTGCCACTGATAAGGTCGGCATCCTGTGGTACAATAGATATATAATCACGCCATTGACTTATATCGATTTGGTTGATATCGGCATACCCAAGTGTTATTTTTCCCTTTTGCACCTTGTAGTCACGCATTAGCAACGATGCGAGTGAACTTTTACCGCAGCCACTGGCCCCTTTAATGACAGTTATTTGCCCTTTGGGGATTATTATGTTGAAGTTGCTCAACAATGGTTCGCATCCTGGATAGGCAAACTCCACGTTTTGGAAACGGATATCTTCGCATTTATCTAGTGTGTAAGGGAGGAATTCTCCGCCTTCGCTTTTGAGGTCGAGAATCTCGAAAATCCTTTCAGATGCCGTGTTAAATTCGGCCAACTCATCCGTCAGCCCTACAAGTTGACTCAAAGGTCCAGAAAAAAATGAGGAGAGGGAGTAGAAGGAGACCAGTTCCCCGACACTGAGATCTCCTTTGAAGATAAACAGCGAGCCTACAAGTATAAGGCAGACGGTCAACAATCTGGAGACAGCATCCGCAGATGTTGCAAATATGCCCAAATAGCGCCCTCCACGGTAGAGCTTGTCTGCAAATGTAACATATTGCCGCTCAATATTGCGATAATAATGTTCGCCATTGCCGAAATACTTAATCACCTTAATTGAAGATATGCCTTCTACGCTCCTCTCCTCAAATTCGGCTGCGCTCTCAATTATCTCCCTGCTCGTCTTTCTGTTGATTTTCCCGGCAATTATGTAGACCGTACAGAAAAGCGGAATGAAAGCCAATGTCATCAATGCCAGTTTCCAGTAAAATGAAAACATAAGCACAAATGAGACTGCAAGTGTGAGAACGCTTGTGAGTATGGTGGTGACACCCTCGATCAGGAAAGAGCGGATGCGCATCGAATCTCCGATTCTGGAGTTGAGTTCGCCCGCTCCCCGGCCTTTGAAAAATCCGACCGGCAGACTGAAAAGGTGACTTATATATTTAAGTATGATATGGCTATCTATACTGATCCCAGCACGTAGGGTAAATATTGCCTGCCCATATCCTACAAAAAGTGCTGCTGCCATTACCAGGATCATAAGTGCGCCCGTGAAACCCAGGGCTGTCATATCTCCGGCAGGAAGTATGTCATCTATGATGTGTTGCAAGAAAAGAGCGGTGCAAATGCCTGCCACAATATAAGCTGCGGCCCCGGCAAGAGATAGGACATAGTCCCGTTTTGTTAGTAAGAGTAGTGAAGCGTATTTTGAGAAATGTCCGCGTTTTCCGCGGAATTGGGTGAGATCGGGGTCCGGTCTCATTATGACGAGGTATCCGCTCCACTCTTTTTGCAACGTATCAATATCTTTCTTAATACGACGGCCCTCTGCTGGATCCATCACTATGGCATTTTTGCCGTTTATCTTGTAGAGAACATAGAAATGGAGGTCTCCATTTTCTTTGAGAATGTGAAGTATGGCCGGGCATCCGAGTCCAAGCAGGGGAGTGGTGTCACCCGTTTCCGACTTGTAGCCTTTTGCCATGAATCCTATCTCCCGACAAGCATCCAGAATGCCTTTAACAGTAGTCCCGTATGCGCTTGTGCCCGATGCCTCCCTGATGACAGTCAGAGGTATGCTGTATCCATACCATCCGGCTATTGAGGCGATGCAAGCTGCTGCACAGTCCGTTCTGTCATGTTGCCTTATGTTTATTCTCCTTCTCATTCCCATTCCCCTCTTTAATTCATAAAAAGAGGGAGTCCTCCTGACCCGTCAGTGCCCCTTCCGCCATAAGGACACATCTCCCACACAGGCTCCCTCTAGATAAAAGCGGTGGCCGCGAAAATAGAGAGTAAAAGACAAAGTAGTGAAACCACCGTGTAGAGAAGCACAAAACTTCTTCTGGCGGCAGGCACCATTCCCGACACTGTCCGATTGAGTTCAGATGCAGGTAAAATCTCTTTCTCTCTTTTCATAATCCGTGGCTCTACCAAAAAATCCATAGGCAAAGTAGTGGATAAAAAAGAGAAAAAATGTGCTTGAAAAGACAATTATAACAGTTGTTGTCTTTAGCGACAGTTTTTTGCTTTTTATTAAAAAAGCTTCAAAATTTTAAAAAAATGATTTGAAATAGGGAAATAGCTTGTACGAGAGGTCAAGCAAGGAGGGATATATCTTTGATTCAGCTATTTTTTCTTCTGAAATAAAATGAAAAGTGTCGTTTGCAGCATCGACAAAATGAATAATGGTAGCAAATATTATCACGAAAATAGCCAGGGTAACGATTACCCCAAGGAGTCTGTTGAGCCATCCGAGTAGGGCTATTTTTAATATTTTCTCTATAAGCTTACCGATTAGATTGAGCAAAAGTGCCACAACCAGAAATATCAGCACAAACGAAATCGCTTTTACCCAGAAATCCGAGAGTGTGACAACTTTGAGAATCCAGGTGGAAACCAAATCTGCAAATCTCAGGGAGAGTGTGATACCGAAATAAACGACTGCTATGGATATTATTTGCTTGACAAGACCATTCTTGATGCCAAAGTAAAATGCGGGTAGAAAGCAGACGAGAAGTATAATGTCTATAACTCCCATAAACTTAATTTTTTAATGATTGGTCAAAATTAGTGAATTATCGTATCTTTGCAAATTCAAACAAACGAAATATGAGTTTTAACGAGTACAAAAAACTCGATTTGGTCGAGATAAATCGCACAGTATTAGAGAAATGGAATAAGCAGGACACCTTCCGCAAAGTGCTTGCTGCGGGAGAGAATGCGCCCAATTTCATCTTTTTTGAAGGCCCCCCTTCAGCTAACGGAATGCCCGGTATTCATCATGTGATGGCTCGTGCTATCAAGGATGTTATCTGTAGGTACAAGACGCAAAGTGGCTACAAGGTGGAGCGTAAGGCGGGATGGGATACCCATGGTCTCCCGGTGGAACTTAGTGTGGAAAAGATGCTGGGTATTACAAAAGAAGATATCGGCAAAAAGATCTCAGTAGCAGAATACAACGAAGCCTGCCGCAAGGAGGTGATGAAATATACTAAGGAATGGGTCACTTTGACAGAGCTCATCGGTTATTGGGTGGATATGGACAATCCATACATAACTTATGACAATCGCTATATCGAGACATTGTGGTACCTTCTCAAAGTAATATATGAAAAGGGACTGCTCTACAAAGGTTACTCTATACAGCCCTATTCCCCTGCAGCGGGTACCGGTTTAAGTTCACACGAGCTCAACCAGCCGGGATGTTACCGCGATGTCAGGGATACTACCGCAGTAGTGCAATTTAAGGTAATTAAGGATAGTAAGTCGCAATTTCTCTTCGAGGACAGCCCACTGCCTCTGTTTTTCCTTGCCTGGACCACAACTCCCTGGACTTTACCCTCCAATACCGCACTCTGTGTCGGCCCTAGTATCGAATATATCAAAGTTGAGAGCGTCAATCCCTACACAAAAGAGCCCGCCATCTATATTGTGGCAAAAGCACTCTTGAATGCTCACTTCAATGAAAAAATCCCTTTCCGTGTACTTGGCGAGCCCATTAAGGGAAAAGAATTGGTAGGTATCCGCTATGAGCAGCTGTTTCCCTGGGTAAAATGCCCGGAGGGTGCTCACAAGGTGATTGTCGGAGACTTTGTAACCACTGAAGATGGAACCGGTATCGTGCATATTGCCCCTACTTTCGGTGCGGATGACGACAAGGTGGCCAAGGCCAATGGCGTACCGCCGCTGGTAATGGTGGATGCTGCAGGCCTCAATCAGGCGATGGTAGACCCTACGGGAAAGTTCTATGCTATAAAGGACCTTGACCCCGAATTCGTTGCTGAGAGGGTAAATGTGGAAGAGTACGGCAAGTACGCAGGCAGGTATGTTAAAAATGAATACGACCCCACACTGGGGCCGGATGATGACACTTTGGATATCGACCTTTCCGTCGATCTCAAACAGCAGGGCAAGGCCTTCAAAATAGAGAGGCAAACACACAACTACCCCCACTGCTGGAGAACGGATAAGCCGGTGCTATATTACCCGCTTGATTCATGGTTTATCAAAACCACTGCAGTACAGGAGAGGATGATGGAGCTCAATGATACCATCGACTGGAAGCCTGCTTCCACCGGTACCGGACGCTTCGGCAAATGGTTGGAGAATCTCCAGGACTGGAACCTCTCCAGAAGTCGCTACTGGGGCACTCCGCTCCCTATCTGGCGCACTGAGGACGGTACTGTGGAAAAGTGCATCGGGTCCGTCGCAGAACTCTATGAAGAGTTGGAGAAATCCGTATCGGCAGGTATTATGTCTTCCAATCCTCTTAAGGATAAGGGATTTGTACCCGGTGATTATTCGAATGAAAATTTTGAGAAGATAAATATTCACCGTCCTTACGTTGATGCCCTTTTCCTTGTGTCGGATGATGGTCGCAAAATGGTAAGGGAGAGTGATTTGATTGACGTATGGTTCGATTCGGGTGCGATGCCCTATGCGCAGGAAACCTTAGCTAAACTCGGCACTCCCGAGTTCGGTCAGACGGCTGATTTCATTGCTGAAGGCGTTGACCAGACCAGAGGATGGTTTTTCACCCTTCATGCAATCGCCACTATGGTTAGTGATAAGTGCGCATTCAAGAGAGTAATCTCAAACGGACTTGTTCTCGACAAAGAGGGCAATAAGATGAGTAAGCGCCTGGGCAATGCTGTGGATCCATTCGAGACTCTCGATGAATATGGTGCTGATCCTCTCAGATGGTATATGCTCACCAACGCTCAACCCTGGGACAACCTCAAGTTTGACGTAGGCGGAGTGGATGAGGTACGTAGAAAATTCTTCGGTACGATCTACAATACCTATTCTTTCTTTGCACTCTATGCCAATGTGGACGGCTTCGACGGATCAGAGCCGGAAGTGCCTGTGGCAGAGCGCCAGGAGATTGACAGATGGCTCATTTCGCTGCTCAATACTCTCGTTAAAAACTCTGTTGCAGCGTATGAGGACTATGATTTTACTACTGCAGGTCGTCTGATCCAGGATTTCGTCTGCGATAACCTCAGCAATTGGTATGTGCGTCTCAACCGTAAGCGCTTCTGGGGCGGTGGACTTACTCCTGACAAGATTGCCGCTTACCAGACACTTTACGAGGCTCTAAAAACAGTAGCTCTGCTCTCGGCCCCTATAGCTCCATTTTATATGGATTTGCTCTGGTGTGATCTCGTACCAGGGGTTGAATCGGTGCACTTCGAGCAGATACCTACTTATAATGAAGAGTATATTGACACCGCTCTCGAGGAGAGAATGGATCTGGCTCAGTTGAGTTCCTCAATGGTACTTGCGCTCCGCCGAAAAGTCAATATCAAGGTGCGTCAACCGTTGGCAAAACTCATCATTCCCGTGCTCGATCACAACATAGAAGAGCAGCTGGAGTTGGTTAAGGAGCTCATTCTCAATGAGGTGAATGTTAAGGAAATGGAATTTATCCACGACACTACCGGAGTTATTACCAAAAAGATAAAACCCAACTTCAAGACCCTGGGAAAGAGATACGGAAAACAGATGAAGGAGATTGCAGCAAACTTTGCTACCCTCTCACAGCAGATAATCGCGGAGATCGAGAAGGCGGGGGACTACACACTTGCTCTCCCTTCAGGCGATGTAACACTCTCCGTAGAGGATTATGAGATTACATCCGAGGATATGCCCGGTTGGCTCGTCGCTACAGAAGGCAAACTCACCGTTGCTCTTGATGTCACAGTAACAGATGCACTTAGAAGGGAAGGAATTGCACGTGAACTGATCAACCGTATCCAAAACCTGCGCAAGGAGAGTGGATTTGAGGTAACAGATCGTATCAATGTATTTATCCAGAACAATCCTGAAATTGAGGATTCATTAAGTGATTTTAACTCGTATGTATGCGAACAGACCCTCTCAAAATCCATTACACTCACCGAAAATTGTGAAGATGGTACTCCCGTAGAATGGGATGATGGAGAATTGAGGATTTCTGTTGTGAAATTGAAATAATGTTCCTATTTTTACAATTTAACTAACATATACAGTCATGGGCAAATCAGCAGAAATAAATGAAAAGGTACGTTACTCGGATGAAGAGCTACAGGAGTTCAAAGAACTCATCCTTGAAAAGCTTGCTCAAGCCAGAGAGGAGTATGAGATGCTCAGAGGTGCTGTAAACCACAGCACAAGTAACGACACAGAGGACACATCTCCCACTTTCAAGGTGTTGGAGGAAGGTGCGTCTTCCCTTTCCAAGGAAGAGTCGGGCCAGCTGGCTGCGCGTCAGTATAAGTTCATACAGAACCTGGAGAATGCCCTTATCCGCATCGAAAATAAGACCTACGGTATCTGCCGTGTTACGGGCAAACTGATACCCAAGGAGAGACTTAGACTTGTGCCCCACGCTACACTCAGCGTTGAGGGTAAAAATGAAATGAACAAATAGGGAAAATGAAGATTTCCAGAGGTTTTAAGATATCCCTCTTTGTAATCTTTCTTTTGATTATTGACCAGATTATAAAAATCCTGGTTAAGACCAACATGACTATAGGCCAGAGCATCCATGTGTTCGGCAGTTGGTTCCAAATACTATTCATTGAAAATAACGGCATGGCCTTCGGAATGCAGTTTGGAGGCAACGTTGGCAAATTTATCCTCTCTATCTTCAGAGTGGTGCTTGTCATAGCCATCATTATATACATCAGGAAACTCCTCAAGCGCGAAGATACCCCTACAGGTGTCCTTCTAGGCCTCGCCGCCATCCTCTGCGGCGCCCTTGGCAATATCATCGATTCTCTCTTTTACGGTATGATATTCAGCGAAAGTACATTCACTCAGGTGGCAGAACTCTTTCCCGCTGGCGGCGGGTACTCCGGATTTCTGTTCGGCAAAGTGGTAGATATGTTCTATTTCCCAATCATCGACACCACACTTCCCGAAAACTTTCCAATTTGGGGCGGACGCCATTTTATCTTTTTCCGTCCTATATTTAACTTCGCTGACGCTTGTATCACATGCGGAGCCATCTATCTACTGATTTTTAAGTGGAAATTCTTTTCCAAGGCTTCTAAAGCCGAAGAATCAGACCCTGCAAAATAAGCTTTTTTTTGAGTAAATGTTTTTTTAATATATCTTTGCACTCCTAAACAAAAGGAGAGATGGGTGAGTGGTTTAAACCGGCAGTCTTGAAAACTGTTGAAGTGAAAGCTTCCGGGGGTTCGAATCCCTCTCTCTCCGCAAAGCACGGAAAAAATGGCGTCAAGTTTACTTGAACGCCATTTTTCTTTTCGTGCTTTGCATCGCCCCGCCGCAGGCGGGGAGGGAATGCGCGAAGCGCACAATCCCTTGGAGAGGGAGGAATTCTTGCAAGGGCCCCCACGGCGAGTGGAAAGGGATGTGGGAACGCAGTGACCAAATCCCTCCATGCGCCAGTTCTTTTTTCGTGCTTTGCATCGCCCCGCTGCAGGCGGGGAGGGATGTGCGCCGCGTAGCGCGC
>LSQX01346907.1_pt1 | contig 21793 bp, 23 predicted proteins | sample 654561 | NCBI WGS metagenome assembly LSQX01 (sample SAMN04489861, study PRJNA283612) | anaerobic digester metagenome | isolation source: 4 biogas reactors fed with cattle manure at either 37C or 55C with and... | place: Denmark: Kongens Lyngby | collected 2014
AACTTTAATCATAAATGTAAAACGGATAGGAATGATGAGATAGGGGAGTTGGCTAATAATATAAATCACCTTTCAAATTCGCTTGACAGTGCGCTTACACAGCTTGAGGAGCAAAACAAAGAGCTTTTATCTGATATTGATAAGGAGCGAAAGCTTGATATAATTCGTAAGGAGTTTATTTCGTCCGTATCTCATGAGTTGAAAACGCCGATTTCAATTATAAAGGGTTATGCAGAGGGGCTTTTAGCATTAGAAAAGGACGAGCTTAAAGCGGCGAAGGAATACAGCGACATAATAGTATCAGAGGCGGACAGAATGAATGAGCTTGTGCATACGCTGCTTGAGATTTCACTTTATGAATCAGGCGGTTATGTGTTAAAAGAAAGTGTGTTCCCTATTGGGAAAGTAATAGCAGAGCATATCTCTGTCATACGACCCTTTTTTGCTGAAAAGGGAATTGAAATAGAAAGCACAGTGCCAGAAACCGTTATGGTTAAAGGCGATGCAGAAAGGTTATTTACTGTTATTAACAACTTTCTACAAAATGCCGCCTCTCATACGAGCGGAGAAAAGAGAATAACTTGCCGCTTTGAGGATAAGGGTGACTTTGCAAGAATAATTGTTTTTAATACGGGACCTAATATAATGGAGGAGGACGCCGACAAGCTGTTTTTGAACTTTTACCGTGCAAATAAGGCGCATACGAGGGAAGAGGGGCGCTTTGGATTAGGGCTTTCAATAGTAAAAGCTATTATGGAGGTTCACGGTACGGACTATGGCTTTAACAATACGAAAGACGGCGTAGAGTTTTGGTTTGAAGTTAAAAAGGCTGATATAAATAATGAGAATAAGGGGTAAAATGTGAATATTAATTTTGTAATACCGTGCCTATTAGGAATAGAGAGCTTAATATCAAAAGAGCTTGAGGAGTTAGGTGCAAATAATATACAGGCACAAAACGGGCGTGTGCTTTTTTCGGGCGACGAATATATGCTTGCAAGAGTAAACATTTGCTCACACTTCGCCGAAAGGGTGCAAATTTTAATAGGCAGCTTTACGGCAAAGACATTTGAGGAGCTTTTTGAGGGGACAAAGGCTTTGCCGTGGGAGGAGTGGATAGGAAAAGCCGACGCTTTTCCCGTTAAAGGGTATTCCCTAAAATCCACTCTTTTTTCAGTGAGCGATTGTCAGTCAATCATAAAGAAGGCCGTCGTAGAAAGGCTGAAAGAGAAATATGGCGTATCGTGGTTTACGGAAACGGGTCCTATTCATCAAATACAATTTTCAATTATGAAAGATGAGGTTTCCCTTTTAATTGACACTTCGGGAGCGGGACTTCATAAAAGAGGGTATAGACCGGTTGCAACTGAGGCGCCTATAAAAGAAACGCTTGCCGCCGCCATTTGCTCGCTTTCAAAACTAAAGCATTATCACACGCTTTATGACCCGATGTGCGGCTCGGGCACGCTTTTAATTGAGGGTGCGCTCCTTGCACACAATATCGCTCCCGGTCAAAACAGAAGTTTTTCTGCCGAAAGGTTTTCAGTTTTACCGAAAGATATATGGAAAGCGGAAAAAGAAAGAGCAAAAGACTTAGTAAAAGTAGATACGGATTTTTTAGCCTACGGCTCTGATATAGATAAGAATGCTATTGAAATAGCGCGCGTATCCGCCTCTAAAATACCGCTTAAAAATAAATTTGTTTTCGAGGAATGCGATATAAAAGATTTTGCGCCTAAAACGAAAAGAGGTACATTTTTGTGTAATCCGCCATACGGCGAAAGACTTCTTGACATTGAAGAAGCAAAACAGCTTTATTCTATTATGGGTGAAAAGTTTTCTGAAAAGAAAGGGCGCAGTTATTACATTATCACAGCGGACGAGGAATTTGAAACGGCTTTTGGCAGAAGGGCAGATAAAAGAAGAAAGCTTTATAACGGCATGATAAAATGTCAATTATACATGTATTTCAAATAGCAAAAGCGCACGCATCACTTTTATCGAATTTTCGTATATACACTTAGGCTATTGCTGTCGTCACAAGTGGCAAGCGCCACTTCAACGGGGGACTTTATACCTTGCTTCGTCAGCTCCCCAAGAAGCCATGTTCTATTGTTGCCGGTATCATTAAGGTTTTTATCTACTATTTTTCCGTTTAGTATTACATTGACAAGAAGCTTTTCCTGCTCCGGTATAATACTCATATCGGCGGGTGTTAAAGGTCTTCCCGCGGATAACGGCAGAAAGCTCATACTACCGTTAGATTCAAGGATAATGAGCTTTAACAAGCCTAAATTAAAATAGCCGTTACTTCTGCACTGAGTAAGCAAATCATCTATGGAAAGCTTTGCTGTGCAAAGGTTTTTGTAATAGATTTTACCGTCATCATAAAGTATCATCGGCTTTCCTTCAATCAGCTTTTGTGCCGTAAAGGATTTATACTCGAAAACCGAAAGCGCTATTGCGCACAGCGCGTATAAAATCATCGCCGTGAGAGGCTTATGGTAATCCTCAAGCCCCGTCGCCATTTCTGCGGCTATCGAGCCTATTGTTATGCCTATTATATAGTCAAAAGCAGAAAGCTCTGACATTTGTTTTCTTCCCATAAACTTCGTAAGCAGAAATAGAACAAATAAGGATGCTGCCGAAGTAAAAACAGTTACTATTATATCTCTTGCCAAGAAAATACCCCCTTTTTAAGAATTAAGTTATTTCATCATTAAAAAGAGTTTTACCATAAATAGTTGAATTATAGGAGGTTTTCCGTTTGAGCGGAAAAAAGAACCGTTATCTTTCAGAGGCTGCCGTAATAGCAGCGCTTTACGCGGCTTTAACATATGTTTCAGGGGCGTTTGGAGCAGCATATTTAGGAGTACAGTTTCGTATTTCAGAGGCGCTGACGATTATGCCTATATTCTCAACAGCTTCTATTTGGGGATTGGTTATAGGGTGTGTGTTCGGCAATATTGGCAGTCCCTTTTTCGTAATGGATATGGTATTCGGCTCACTTGCAACACTTTTAGCGGCAATACTGACAAGAAAGCTGCGGCAGAAAAAAATAAAAGGCTTTCCCGTATTCTCGTTTTTGCCTCCCATTATATTAAACGCTTTTTTTGTTGGGGCAGAGATAGCCTTTTTAGCGGACGGCGCTTTTTCAGTAAAGCTGTTTATAATATCGGCGCTTCAAGTTGCGGCAGGGGAAGCGGCTGTGCTTTTATTACTTGGCGTCCCGCTTTATAAAGCAGTTAAAATGCTCAAATTATATTCAAATTAATAAGCTGCAAATAAAAAGACCGTATCCGCAAAAAAACGGATACGGTAAATTATTGATTTAGTTATAAATAGGGAAGCTGCCGCAAATTTTTGTAACTTCAGAGCGTATATAATCTTTGCTGTTTTCAAAGTCAGTCGCGGTAAGCTTAATAAATTCAGCAATTTTCGCCATTTCGGTTTCTCCAAAGCCCCTTGTAGTAACGGCAGGCGTACCAACTCTAAGTCCGCTAGTTATAAACACTTTTTCAGGGTCGTTTGGAATAGCATTTTTATTTGCCGTTATATAAACCTTGTCAAGCCTAACCTCAAGCTCCTTGCCCGTAATGCCTAAAGAGCGAAGGTCAAGCAGCAGCAAGTGATTATCGGAGCCGTTTGAAACAATATCAATATTCTCATCTTTAAGAGCGTGTTCAAACGCTTTCGCGTTTTTGATTACATTTTCGCCGTACTGCTTAAACGAGGGTTTTAGCGCCTCCGCAAAACAAATTGCCTTTGCCGCTATGATGTGCATTAGCGGCCCGCCTTGAATACCGGGGAATATAGATTTGTTAATCTTTGCCGCTATGTCCTCATCATTACAAAGAATAAGGCCGCCTCTCGGTCCTCTTAAAGTTTTATGTGTCGTCGAGGTGACAATATCCGCAAAAGGTACGGGGGAGGAGTGAACACCTGCCGCAACAAGACCTGCAATGTGCGCCATATCTACCATAAATAAAGCATCGACCTCTTTCGCGATGGCGGCAATTCTTTCAAAATCAATAAATCTTGGGTATGCGGACGCGCCCGCAACTATCATTTTCGGTCTTTCAGTTTTCGCCTTTTTTTCAAGCTCGTCATAGTTGAGATAACCGTTTTTGTTTACACCGTAGGAGATAAATTCAAAATATTTACCGCTGACATTGACGGGCGAGCCGTGCGTTAAATGACCGCCGTCACTGAGGCTCATTCCGAGAACCTTGTCGCCGGGGGTTAAAAGCGCGAAATATACCGCAAAATTTGCCTGAGAGCCGGAGTGCGACTGAACATTTGCGAATTTCGCTCCAAAAAGCTCTTTTGCCCTTTCGATTGCTAAATCTTCTGCAATATCAACATATTCACAGCCGCCATAATATCTTTTACCGGGATACCCTTCTGCATATTTATTCGTTAACACGCTGCCCATAACTGCCATAACAGCGGGGGAAGCGTAGTTTTCAGACGCAATAAGCTCAATATTTCTTTTTTGCCGCCCCGTTTCAAGCTCAATAGCACGGGCTATTTCAGGGTCATATTCATTTAAAAATGATAAACAGTCAGTCATACTTTTCGTCCTTTCATATTCGGAATACAGAGATTAATATACAATATATTGTCGCTATTTGCAATAGCGCGGCACAAATTAGAGAAAAAACATATTTTCATTAAGATGTTGATAAGATAGAAAAAAATGATATAATAAAGATATAGAATTAGAAAACGCGAAAACGCGCGTCTTTTGTTTTATTGTTATAGCGTTAGTTCAGGGAGAAGGGCTTTATATGGATTTGGCTTCACTAAAAACAGAGTACGATGTTATAATAGTCGGCGCGGGAGTTGCCGGTCTTTACGCAGCCTTACATTTAGAGCCTGCCACAAAAGCACTTATCGTATGCAAAAAGGAAAAGACAAAATCAAATTCCTCTTTGGCACAGGGCGGTATTGCGTGTGTTTTAGATTTAGTACATGATAGTTATGATTTACATATTGAGGATACTTTAATTGCGGGCAGAAGGGAAAATAAGCTTGACGCCGTAAAAGAACTCGTAACAGAGGGACCTTTTGATGTTCTTAACACTATTAAACATAATGTGGATTATGACAGGGATGAAAACGGGGAGCTGTTAAAAACTCTCGAGGGCGGTCATAGCCGCAAAAGGATAGTACACCATAAGGATACAACGGGTAATGAGCTTGTTACGAAGCTCGTTTCAGCCGTTACGAAACTACCGAATATTACATTTTGCGATATGACGATGGTAACAGCCGTCAAAAAAAAGTTTGGCGGATTTATGACGGAGCTTCTTTCGGGGACAGAGCAAAGGCAAGTTTTTTCTACATTTGTCCTTTTAGCCACAGGCGGAATAGGCAGAGTTTATAAGTATACAACAAATCCGTCCGTAGCTACGGGGGACGGGATTAGATTTGCGTATGAAATGGGTGCATCAATAAAAAATCTCAGTTACATTCAATTTCATCCGACAGCATTTAATTCCGACGGCAGAGAGCAGTTTTTAATAAGCGAGGCAGTAAGAGGAGAGGGAGCATATCTGCTAAATGTGAATAAAGAGCGGTTTATGGACAGATACGACAGCCGCCTTGAGTTAGCGCCGAGAGATGTTGTTTCAAAATCAATTATTATGGAGTCAAGAAGAACGGGGAGCAACAGTTTTTATCTTGACATAAGATATAAAGACAAAGAATTTTTAACGAAGCGTTTTCCGGGGATAAGTGAGGGGTGCCTTCAAAACGGAGTTGATATTTCAAAGGATTTAATTCCCGTCTTTCCGTGTCAGCACTACCTTATGGGCGGCATTGAAACTGACCTTAATGCCCGTACTACTGTTTCACAGCTATACGCGGCGGGAGAGTGTGCAAATACGGGGGTACACGGCAGAAACAGGCTTGCAAGTAATTCTCTTTTGGAGGCTCTCGTTTTCGGAAGAAGAGCGGCACTTGACATTGAAAGGCAAAGAAAGCTTCGTATATATAAAGTTCACCCTGAAAGTATGCCGTCCGAAAGCTATGGCAAAGCGCCTCTTGCAAGCGGTATGCGGACAGAAATAAGAGAAATAATGCAAAAAGCATATTTTGTTATTCCGGACCAAGGAGCTATACACGAAGGGTTTAAAAGGACGAATGAAATATTAAAGAGGCTTAGAACGGGCGGATTTTCTATAACCGCCGAATATTGTGAGGCAATAAGCATAGCGACAGTCGCATTTTTGATTTTACGAGAGGCAAACGAATAAGGAGGATTTATAAATGGCACAACTTCCGGATTTCTATGTTGACGACATAATAAAAAGAGCGTTAGCAGAGGATATTAATTACATTGATGTAACTACGGATAACCTAATATCAGACGATATTAGGGGGACGGCTTTTATTATATCAAAGGCTGACGGTGTATTATGCGGCATAAATGTTTTTAGGCGCGTATTTTCACTGCTTGACAGTTCTTTTGAAATGAAAGCCTTTTACAAAGACGGTGATACGATAGAAAAGGGCAGTCTTATTGCAAAGTTTTCAGGCAAAACGGCAATGCTTTTAAAAGGTGAGCGCACGGCGCTGAATTTATTGCAGCATATGTCGGGCATAGCCACAGAAACGGCTTTATATGTAAAAGAGCTAAAAGGATATGATGCAGAAATTGCGGATACGAGAAAAACAATTCCAAGTTTACGCGCACTTCAAAAATATGCGGTTGCGGCAGGCGGCGGGAAAAATCACCGTTTTAATTTGTCTGATGCCGCGATGATAAAGGATAATCATATAGATGCGTGTAAAGGGATAACCGCCGCAGTGCAAACGCTTAAAGAAAAAACGGGGCATACCGTTACCGTTGAGGTTGAAACGAGAAATTTAGATGAAGTAAATGAGGCGTTAAAAGCCGGCGCGGACATTATTATGCTTGACAATATGACGAACGATATGATGAGAGAGGCAGTAAAACTCGTTAACAAAAAGGCGGTGCTTGAAGCGTCGGGAAACATTACGCTTTCCCGTTTGAGAGAGGTTGCCGATACGGGAGTTGATATTATTTCATCCGGCGCTTTAACAAACAGTGTAAAAGCCTTTGATATTTCAATGAAAATAGATAAAACGAGTTTAGAATATGAAAATTAAAACACTTATAGACCGTCTTTATAAGCCGGAGTATCTCATAAAGTCGCCTCCGGCAGAAGACGGCAGCTATGACGCTAAAAGAATATATGGAACATTATTAAAGTTCAGTTGGCCGGCCGCTTTAGAGGCGCTGCTTGTGGGCTTTATTTCTTTTGCTGACTCTGTTATGGTCGGTAAAGTAAGCTCTAACGCCATAGCGGCGGTAGGCGTTACTAATCAGCCGCGTTTCTTATTTTTCGCCGTATTTTTTGCCCTTAATGTCGGAGTAACGGCAATAGTCAGCAGGCGAAAGGGAGAAGAGGACAAAAAGCGGGCAAATCAGTGTATGGGGCAGTCGTTTACGCTTGCTATTATTCTTGGTATTGTTCTTTGTGCCGCTGCATTAGCGTTTGCCCGTCCGCTCATAAGTTTTGCGGGAGCAGACAGTGACATAATTGACGATGCCGTTATTTATTTTGAAATTACGATGTTAGGGCTTGTTTTCACTTCGCTTATGATGGTATTAAACGCCGCGCAAAGGGGCGCGGGAGATACGAGAACGGCGATGGTTACAAATCTCACAGCAAATGCCGTCAACATAGTACTAAACTATTTTCTCATAAACGGGATTTGGTTTTTTCCAAGGCTTGAGGTTAAAGGCGCAGCTACTGCGACGCTTGTGGGCAATATAACGGGATTTATAATCGCTTTTATAGCCTCACGCAGAAAAGGCGGCTTTTTGAGGCTTACTTTACGAAACTGCATAAGCTTTGACTTTGAAAACTTAAAGCTTATTTTCGGCATAAGCTCCTCTGCCGCCGTTGAGCAGTTATTTATAAGAATCGGATTTTTCTCATATGCCGTTCTTGTCGCAAAGCTCGGTACTAACGCTTTTGCTACACACCAAATTTGTATGAGTATTATTAACCTGTCTTTTTGCGTGGGTGATGGGCTTGGAATAGGCGCGTCGTCACTCGTGGGGCAGTCTTTAGGCAGAAAAAGAGCAGACCTTGCCGCAGTTTTCGGAAAGGTATCACAGCGTATAGGGCTTTTGATTTCAATCGGGCTTATGCTGTTATTTGCCTTTGGCGGCAGATTTTTAATGTCGCTATTTACTAAAGACGAGGAAATAATAGTTACGGGAATAGACCTTCTTTATCTTGTCGCTTTAAGCTCGCCTTTTCAAATTTCAAATGTCATATATACAGGGTGTTTGAGGGGCGCGGGAGACACGCGCTATGTAGCTATTAGCTCGTTTATTAGTATCGGAGTTTTGCGGCCTGTGTTTACATATCTTTTTAGCTATACATTAGGATTAGGCTTAATAGGCGCATGGCTAAGCCTTTTTGTTGACCAAGTAACGAGATACGGTTTTAGCCTAATAAGGTTTAACAAAGGCAAATGGAAAGAAATTAAGATATAGTGATATAAATAAGAAAGTGATGCCCTAAAACAGCGTCACTTTCTATTTTATTCAGCTAACTATTCGTAAAATGCTCTTTATAGCTGTTAATTGCTTTCTCAATTACATCTTCAGCTTCTTTTGCACCTTTAATTTCATTTATTATTGTTTCTTTATTTTCAAGCTCTTTGTAAACTCTGAAAAAGTGCATCATTTCCTCGAATATATGCACGGGAATTTGGGAAATGTCTGTATATGAGTTGTACATCGGGTCGCCAAACGGAATGGCTATTATTTTATCATCGAGCCTGCCGTTATCCATCATTGAAATAACGCCGATAGGATAGCACTGTACAAGCGTCATAGGATAAATACTTTCCGAGCATAAAAGCAAAACATCAAGAGGGTCGAAATCCTCTGCGTATGAGCGTGGTATAAACCCATAATTTGCGGGGTAATGTGTTGAGGTGTAAAGGATACGGTCAAGCATTAAAAGTCCTGTTTGCTTATCAAGCTCGTATTTGCATTTTCCGCCTTTTTCAATTTCTACGCACATTACAAAGTCATTCTTATTAATGCTTTTTGAGCTTATATCGTGCCAGATATTCAAAAAATCACCCTTTCAAATCAAATTAGCTTCTTTTTGTACAGTATATGCGTTGTTACGAGAGCTACGACAACGCCAATAGGAATAAGAGTACCGGCAGGAATGCCGCCCGATATGAGAAGCACTGCTACAAGGGCTACTATGGGGGCTATGCCAAGCTTCCAGTGACGATAAAAATAAGATGCACCCAAAGCGCCGAACAGACAGGGCAGAACTTGCTTAAAAGCGGGAGCTAAAAGGGAGCCTTCTGCTGTAAGGAGAGGTAAAACAGGACGGAATAGCAATACAAAAGCGGCAAGAATAAGTGTAGTGACAATTGAGGATGCGGCAATAGCGATTGTGGAAATAATATCGCCTTCCTCCGACTGTGGTTTAACATCTGCGTTGCTCATAGCGGCGATAGCACAAGGCAGCTTTAAGTTTGAAATATTACCGGTAACGAAACTGAGGTACATTCCGCTCGTGCCTAAAAGCGGGGTATATGCTATCATTTCAACGATAGCCGTTGCATAAAACATTACGAATATTGAAATAACCTGAGCTATGTCAAGGCTTTTTATATCAGGAAAAATATTATAACGCAAAGAGAAAGTAAGAGGCACGCATAAAAGAATAATAAAGACGGAAATCATTGATATCCTGCCGGCTAAGTGTGATTTATCGTCATAAGATTTTACTGTTTTAGTTGTATTCATAAAAGCAATCCTTTCAAAGTCGATATATAAGTTTAAGACACAGGCGCGGGCGGTATGCGCCACTCAAGCTGGTATAACGATTCGGGTAGAACCTGCGCTAAGATTATTACAACGACCATAGCGATAACCATAGCAAGCGGCATAGCAAATGATTCAAGCCACTTGACTTTATATTTTGTCACAATCTTTTGAAGAATAAGCATGGATACAATTGAGGTTATGAGCGCCGCGGCAGAAATAATTCCAGCGCCGTCATAATTATAAATATGTGTAACAGAGTTATAAGAGCCTGTTCCTGCTATGCTTCTTGCGATAAATGCTGAAATAAGACCGATAAATGCCGCCGCTGCCATAGCGTCAGTCCACTTAGAATCCCTGTTAGCAGAAACCTTTTTAAGCCCTTTTTGTAATCGCTTCAAAGCTATGGGAATTACTACGAGCGGGAATGAACTTGCAAGTGCCATAACCCACATAATAACACTGAAAACCCCTTTATCGGTAATAGCATATGAAAGTGAGGCGCCGTTACCGACAGCGTCAAGCGCCGTTGTTGCAGCCGTCGTCTCCTGTGTGATGTTGCCGATAACGGAAAGTCTAATCCAAGGCAGTATGATGCCAAGAGACGGTGAAAGTGCAAGCACGGTAGCTACAATAGCAAGCGAGGGAGCTATTGTAAAAAGCACGCTTGAAATAACTGTGTTTTTTAATGTGGCAGATGAAATACCTATCTCCCTGCCTCTCTTTAATGCGCGAATAAGAAAAAATATTGATTGACCGAGAACCGCTGCAAAAACAACGAGTCCGAGCATTAGCATAAATGAGTTTTCTCTAAAGTCCAAGCTTTCCACTGCCTCTCATAAAATATTCTTAATTTTAGCATAGTGAAAGCAAATAGTCAAACAGTAAAAAGGTGAAATATAAATGACTAACTTTGCATAAAAGCTTGATTTTTTGTGGAATTATGTGTATGATATAATGGGGTTAAGTTGGTAGAGTTTTTCGATAATTTGTGTCTGCCGCCCTGCGGAAGGGATGAATGGATATGAAAGTTAATTTTACTGAAACGGTGTTAAGGGATGCTAATCAATCGCTTGTGGCAACGCGTATGCCATTCAGCGATTTTGAAGATATTCTTCCCGTGCTTGATAAGGCGGGTTATTATTCGCTTGAGTGTTGGGGCGGAGCGACTTTTGACTCGTGTCTTCGTTATTTAAATGAAGACCCATGGGAAAGGCTTAAAAAAATAAGAAAATCTTGCCCTAATACGAAGCTGCAAATGCTGTTAAGAGGGCAGAACCTTGTAGGATATAAGCATTACCCTGATGACATTGTTCGTATGTTCGTTAAAAAGAGCGTGGAAAACGGTATTGATATAATAAGAATTTTTGACGCGCTTAATGATATAAAAAACATCGAAGTAGCGGTTGACGAAACTATTAAAAGCGGCGCCGTCGCGTCTGGTGCAATCTGTTATACGATAAGCCCTATTCATAACCTTGAAAGCTATGTGAAATTAGCAAAGCAAATGAAAGAAATAGGAGTAAACACTATATGCCTTAAAGATATGGCAGGGATATTAAGTCCCAAAGAGGCTTATGATATCGTAAAAGCATTAAAGGAAAGTGTAAACCTGCCTATTATCGTGCATACTCATAATACGACGGGGCTTGGTTATATGGCTCTGCTTTCCGCGGTTGAAGCAGGGGCAGATATTATTGATACAGCGATATCCGCTTATTCGGGCGGTACTTCACAGCCTGCAACGGAAACGCTATCATATGCGCTTTTAGAGCTTGGTTATGACGCGTCGCTTGACGGGGGCGCGCTTGATAAAATAGGAGATTTTTTCAAAGAAATTCGTTTAAGGGATTTTAATTCGGGACTACTAAATCCCACGGTGCTTTCCACAGATGCGAAAGCGCTCGTTTATCAAATTCCCGGCGGTATGCTCTCAAACCTTGTTTCACAGCTTTCTTCTGTAAACAGAATGGATTTATATGAAGAAGTCTTAAAGGAAACGCCTATAGTCAGAAAAGAGCTTGGGTACCCGCCGCTCGTTACGCCAATGAGCCAAATGGTTGGCGCGCAAGCCGTTGCCAATACCATTACGGGTAAACGGTATTCGAGCGTTTCAAATGAGATAAAAAGCTATCTCAAGGGAGAGTACGGCACTCCGCCCGGAGAAATAGATGAGAAATTCAGAAAAAGCATTTTAGGAAATGAGCCGCAAATAAACGGGCGATATGCCGACGGGCTTTCACCGGCTTATGATAAAATAAAGTCGGAGATAGGCGACAGGGCTAAAAGTCCCGAAGATATTTTGTCTTATGCACTTTTCCCAGAACAGGCTTTGAGCTTTTTTGATTATCGTGACAGTAAAGAAAAAAGGGTGTACAACTACTCGTTTGCGCCCGTAAAATCTTAGGGAGGTGTATTATGACTGAAATTATAGAAATTGTAAAGCATTTACCGGAGATTTGGAAGTCTGTTATTACCATTGTATTCTTTATATTACTATTTCTTGTATACAGTAAAGTTAGTAAAGCTTTAACTCGTAAAAAGCAGAGCGTTTCAAAAAGCAGCGCCGGCAGCACAAAAAATTCTCGTAACACTGAAAAAAGCGATATAAAACTAATTAATACTGATGATGAAACGGCAGCGGTAATTATGGCTATTATATCTGAAAAGACGGGAGTGCCCCTAAATAACCTTGATTTTAAATCCATAAAATGCTTATCAGAAGAACCCGTTCTTTCAGGCGTGTCAGACGAGGAGGCGGCAGTTATAATGGCTGTGACGAGCCACAAAACTAAAACGCCGCTTCAAAAACTAAGCTTTAAATCTATAAAGCTTGTTACAAATTAATTGTATTATACCGGAAAGGAATGTAAATAGATGAAGTATGTTGTATCTCTTAACGGAAAGAAGTATGAGGTTGAGGTAAACGAAACACAAGCTGCTGTTTTGAGCGTCAGTGAGGATGCCGTTTTAATAGCCGCGGAGCATGAAAAAGGCGTACAGCAGCCTGATTTAACAAAAAAGATTGAAAAAGAGGAGCATTCAGACGGCACTTCTATAAAATCCCCGATGCCGGGCACTGTTCTGTCAGTAAATCTTAACATAGGCGATACGGTGAAAAAGGACGATGTTATGTTTGTACTTGAGGCTATGAAAATGGAGAATGACATTGTCGCCCCTAAAGACGGAATAGTAAAACAGATACTTGCCGAAAAAGGCGATTCGGTAAATACCGACGATATTTTGGCTATTATCTAAAAAACTGTAATAATTACACAAAAAATAAGGATAATAATAATACATTTTTTACCGCACATCAATTGTAACCGCAATAGGTTTCTGTTATAATGATATGCGGTGTTTTATGTCCTTGAAATATAGTAAGGGTATCACAGTTTAAGCTGTAAACACAAAAAATTCGCATAGCAGGCGATTAGGATTGTAAAAATATTAGGAGGTATGTAAATGGCTCATAAGTATGTATATTTATTCACACAAGGTGACGGTTCAATGAGAGAACTGCTCGGAGGAAAAGGTGCTAACCTTGCCGAAATGGCAAAGCTTGGTCTTCCTGTTCCGCTTGGCTTTACAATAACAACAGAGGCTTGTACTCGTTATTATGATGACGGCAAGATTATAGCCGACGATATAATGGCAGAGATTGACGAAAATCTTGTTGAAATTGAAAAGACAAACGGCAAGAAATTCGGCGACCCCTCAAACCCGCTTCTTGTATCAGTGCGCTCAGGCTCGCGCGCCTCAATGCCCGGTATGATGGACACAATATTAAACTTAGGTTTTAATGAGGATGTTATAAACGGACTTATTGCCGGAAATCCGGACCCCGAGTTTGAAAGATTTGTTTACGATTCATATCGTCGCTTTATCCAAATGTATTCCGATGTTGTTATGGAGGTTGGCAAAAAGTATTTTGAAGAGCTAATCGACCATATGAAAAAGGAAAAAGGTATTACAGACGATTCTGACCTTACTGCCGGTGATTTTAAGCTTCTTGCAGAACAGTTTAAGGCAGAATATAAAGATAAAATCGGAGATGACTTCCCGTCAGACCCGAAAGAGCAGCTTATGGGAGCTATTAACGCGGTTTTCCGCTCGTGGGACAACCCACGCGCAAATGTTTACCGCCGTATGAACAATATTCCTTATTCATGGGGTACGGCAGTTAATATTCAGCCTATGGTTTATGGTAACCTTAACAATAAATCCGGAACGGGCGTCGCCTTTACTCGTGACCCCGCAACGGGCGAGAAAAAGCTTTTCGGCGAGTATCTCATAAACGCACAGGGCGAGGATGTTGTTGCCGGTGTTCGCACACCTAACCAAATCGCAATGCTTAAAGATGATATGCCTGAGGTATATAACGAGTTTGCAAAAATTGCAGACCAGCTTGAGCGTCACTATAAGGATATGCAGGACATGGAGTTTACAGTTGAGAATGAAAAACTCTATATGCTTCAAACAAGAAACGGCAAAAGAACGGCTGCCGCCGCTCTTAAAATTGCTGTCGACCTTGTTGACGAGGGTATGATAGACGAAGAAGAGGCTGTAATGAGGGTTGACCCGAAACAGCTTGACGCTTTGCTTCACCCGCAGTTTGACCCGGAGGCATTAAAGAAAGCAGAGCCTATAGGCTCAGGACTTGCGGCATCTCCCGGCGCGGCATTCGGTAAAATAGTATTTACAGCAGAGGATGCAAAAGCATGGTCAGACAAGGGCGAAAAAGTTTGCCTTGTCCGTCTCGAAACTTCTCCTGAAGATATTGAGGGTATGGCAGTTGCACAGGGAATTCTCACCGTTCGCGGCGGAATGACATCTCACGCGGCTGTTGTCGCAAGAGGAATGGGCACATGCTGCGTATCAGGATGCAGCGATATTACAATGCATGCCGAGCAAAAGTATTTTGACCTTGGCGGCAAGAGATACAACGAGGGAGATTATATTTCCCTTGACGGCTCAACAGGTAAAATCTATGGCGAAGCAATTCCTACTATTGAGGCTACAATTTCAGGCGATTTTAGTAAGTTTATGAAATGGGCGGACGACCGCCGTGTACTTCGTGTTCGCACAAATGCCGATAATCCGACAGATACGGCACAGGCAGTTAAGTTCGGCGCTGAGGGCGTAGGACTTTGCCGTACAGAGCATATGTTCTTTGAGGGTGACAGAATTAAGGCTATCCGTGAAATGATAGTTTCAAAAACTCAAGAGGAGCGCAAAAAGGCTCTCGATAAAATCCTTCCCCTTCAACAGGGCGACTTTGAAGCAATGTACAGAGTTCTTGAGGGCAAGCCCATGACAATTCGTTTCCTTGACCCGCCTCTCCACGAGTTTGTTCCCACAAAGGATAAGGAAATAGAAGAGCTTGCACAGGATATGGGCATTGAAAAAGAAGCTCTTATAGCAGTAATAGAAGGGCTTCACGAGTCTAACCCGATGATGGGACACCGCGGCTGCCGTCTTGCAGTAACATTCCCTGAAATTGCAGAAATGCAGACAACGGCTGTTATTAAAGCGGCGCTCAAGGTTAATTCCGAGAATAATGGTTACACCGTAGTTCCTGAGATTATGATTCCCCTCGTAGGCGAGGTTAAAGAACTTCAGTTCGTTAAGAATGTTGTTGTAGAAACAGCAGAAAGGCTTATAAGTGAAGCAGGCGCCGCGCTTAAATACTATGTAGGCACAATGATTGAAATTCCGAGAGCTTGCATTACAGCAGACGAGATAGCAAAAGAAGCAGAGTTTTTCTCATTCGGAACGAATGACTTAACTCAAATGACATTCGGCTTTAGCCGTGACGATGCCGGCAAATTCCTTGATGCTTATTATGACGCGAAGATTTTCGAGTCTGACCCATTTGAGAGAATTGACCAAAAAGGCGTTGGCAAGCTCGTTAAAACAGCGGTGGAGCTTGGCAGGAAAACGCGCCCTGACATCAAGCTTGGCATCTGCGGCGAACACGGCGGCGACCCCTCATCTGTTGAGTTCTGCCATGAAGTCGGACTTAACTATGTTTCCTGCTCCCCCTTCCGCGTGCCAATAGCCCGTCTTGCGGCAGCTCAGGCGGCAATAGCGGAAAAGAGAGCAAAATAATCTAATCTGTAAACAGATAAAAATCAAAGAAACACAGCCTATCACCAAACGGTGACGGGCTGCTTTTCTATCTAATCATCAAATATTATGTCAATCAATTCAAGTTCATCTATCCATTTAAGGTTATCCTTTTTACTTTGTGAGGCGGCGGCTTTAGACTTGTGATTTGCCGAAGGTTTATTTCGGTTTTGTATTGTGCATCTTTGCTTCTTTTTCTTTGTGCGGCTATAATTCGTTTTGCATTTTTTTGTCGCTTTACACATTTTATTTACCGCCGTTTCTAATATTGGTTTTGAAAGGGGTTTCTGTAAAAAGCAAACTACGCTCTATTGTCTTTAATTTTAACAACTATACTAAACTGCTTTTCCATATGTTCTTCAAGATTACGCGTACATATTTTAGCGTCAAAGATATCTCCGTATCCAAAGTAGAAAAGAGTGCTTATTACACTGTTTAGTGACTTTGGAATATAACCAAGCTTGGTTTTTTCAAAATATACGGCGACGGCTTCAGGGTCATAAGGATTATCCGGTTCCGGTACAAGTGTAACAATTGCTCCTAAAACGAGTTTCTCTATTACATCAAGACCGTCATAGTAGGCGAACCCCGCGATATTACAATCAAACAGATTACGGCTTTTTTCGTACATTGTAAACACTCCTTTTGAATTTAATGTTTCCCTTGCTGTATAAAGCATAACAAAAGGAGTGTCCTATAATACGGACTTAACTTTTATATTGTGAAAGAAATTTTCGTCCGCATTCTTTTAATTCGTCCCGTAAGCTCTGCGGTGATAAAACTTCGCATAATTCGCCGAACTGAAATATCCAGCCGTAAAACACAGGTGAAAGGGCGACGCATACTGTAATTATAAAGTGATTTTCACCGTCAGGTATCATTAAAACATCTTTTCCAAAACGGTCAATAACAACGCCAATAAGCGAGCCGTCCATTCTAAGCTTTACCATTTCTTCCTCTCCGGTGAACATACCGAACACTTTTTTTGAGTGGAGGGCAGGGTTAAATTCTTTTACTGATACATTTCGCGGCTCGTCTTGCTTTTTGATGTTACTCATCCTATCAACGCGATAATGAGTAAAACCCTCGTGGTTATCTGAATGGGCGACAAGATAATAATTTTCATCATCCCACAAAAGAGCGGCGGGACTAACTGAATAATAAGCGCCATTTTTTCTGTAAACGCGCTCTTTATTAATATTATAGTCAAAATAAGTAAAGCACACCTTTTTATTATCGGCAATTGCCTCGTAGAGAGCGTCAACATTGTAATAAATACTGTCATTCATACTTTTTACACGGCTACTGACATAAACTTGACGCCGTAAGCTTCTTCCGTCATATTTACTTACAAGGTTTTCAAGCTTTTTTATAAGCTCTAATGATTTTCTTTCCGTAATAAATTTTGACGACACGACAGCGTCTATCAAAAGCTTTAGCTCCGGCAGCTCAAAGTCACGGCTTGCAACGAAATAGCCGCAGGACTTAGATTTTTCCATTATAATGTCAAAACCAAACTCTCGGAGAGCCTCAATATCTCCGTATATTGTTTTTCGCTCTGCAGAAATTCCATAACCTTCAAGCCGTGAAATTAATTCATTTACAGTCAGCAAATGCATTTCGTCCGTCTGCTCCAGAAGGATTTTCATAAGATACAAAATCTTTAATTTTTGCCCTCTGCTCCTTGCCATAACAGCCTCCTTACTTTGCAGAAAAACTTAAAACTCTAACTCGTCCTCCCTAAACTTTTCAATATAGTTCATACAGTAGTCGTCAACGCCTAAAATAGCTTCGGCGGCAAAAAGAGAGGACATCAGCTTTTTGTCAAGCGGGTCAAGAATAGCGGAATCGAGCCCGAAGGCTAATGCCGCTATTAAAAATGTTTGATTTAATAACTTTCTGCCCGGTAAACCGAATGAAATATTGCTAAGCCCGCATGTAATATGGACTTTTGGATATTGTGTCTTTATTATTCTAATCGTATCGAAAACAACTTTTCCATAATGAGAGCCGGTTCCAATAGGGCGCACCATAGGGTCAATATAAATATCGTTTAGAGGAATTCCTTCTGCTGTTAGATTTTCTATTAAACCTTGTGCAATCTTCACTCTGTCTTCGACGGTTTCAGGCATGCCGCTGTCATCCATACATAAGGCTATAATGCCGGTATTATATTCGACTGCCAAAGGCATAACGGCAGAATATCTTTCCTTTTCAGCAGTAATGGAATTTATAATGGGCTTTTTATTTTTATTTGCCTTTAATGCAAAAAGAAGAGCTTTTGGATTAGGTGAGTCAATAGAAAGAGGTGTACTCGTTACCTCTTGCACCGTGTTTACGAGCCACTCTAAACGCTTTGGCTCGTCATCGTAAAACATACCTGCGTTTACATCAATAAAAGCGGCTCCCGCATCACCTTGTTTTACGGCAAGCTCTTTTATCAGCTTATCATCATAGCTTTCTATTGCTTCTTTTACTGATTTTATTGTGCTGTTAATTTTTTCGCCGATAATTATCATAAGTACCTCCAAGCCTTACTTCTTTTTTGATTTCCCTGTTAATTTATCCTTATAAAGTGCCGCAAGATAGATGCCAAGCCCCGAAAATGCCACCCATGTTTCAATTGCAAAAAGCCGCCTTTTCGTCATAAGCTCCGGAGAAACAGAACTTGCCTTAGACATTAAAGGTCCTTTTTTCCCGTCAGGCGGCAAGAGGACGAAAAATATTTGATAGGCACCGTAAAAAATCTCTAAAAGGAAGTTTGTTATTATAAAGATGTTAAGTGCTTTCCAAAAAGAGCTTTTAATATTGCGTGTTTTCCCGTTTTTCATATGTATAATCAGAACCTTTCAAAGAGTAGTTTACGCTTTTCTATTTTCCGCTCCAAAATAAATAATCGGCAATTAGGACTGCTCTCGTAAGAGATGCCTCCGTGCCGCTCATTTTTATTGGCAGAGCAACAAGAAAATAAACACCGGGTGTTACATCTTCAAGATTAAGCCCCTCTAAAACAACAGAATTATTATATGCAAACGCTTTATGAGTGCCCTCTTGCTGCCCTTTTAGTCCTATTGCATCTCTATCTATTCCAATAAGCTTTACACCGGCGGCAACGGCGGCAGCGGCGCCGCTTTCTATAAATGCCGCGTTGCCGTTTCCTTTTATTAAAAGCCGCTCTTTCCCGCGGGGAAACTTATTTTCCACATATTCACCCGTAATTGCTCCTTTTGGCACTTCAATAACGGTACATTCACCTATTAAAAGTTCAAGCGGAACAGAGGAAACATCTGCCGCGCCGTCTAAGAAATGCAGCGGCGCGTCAATATGTGTCGCCGTGTGAAGACAGGAGTAAAACGCTGTTAAATTACAGTGTTCACCGTCTTTAATTCTCTTTATTTCATCAATGTACGGCTCCGGGTCACCGGGGTAGACAGGCGTATTAAAAATATCTCTGGAAATGTCAATAATTCGCATAGCTTCACTTCCTTTGTATTATTTAATCAAAGTCTGATAGAATAGCTTCTGTAAAATCATCCGTAAAATTAGTAATAGTTATTTCAGTTTTAGCTCCTGTTCGCATATTTTTTAGCACAACGGAATTTGTTTTAAGTTCATTATCACCTATAACCGCCGTGTATCTTGCACCCGTTTTGTCGGCAAACTTCATTTGTGCTTTTAGGGAACGCTCCATAATATCAATAATAACGGCGTAGCCCTTGTACCGCAAGCTGTCGGCAATATAGGCTGACTTTAATCGGGAAGCATCATCCATAGCGGCAATTACAATATCAACCTCCGATTTTTCTGGGAAGGATGTTTCCTGCATTTCCATTACAAGAAGTGTTCTGTCAATTCCAAGTCCAAATCCAGAAGCAGGTGTGGGGTTAGAGCCAAGCTCTTCAAGAAGCCCGTCATATCTGCCGCCGCCGCCGCAAACGAGCCCCTTTGTTTTTTCGTATGTTGAAACGAATTCAAAAACTGTTCGTGTGTAATAATCAAGCCCTCTTACGATATGAGGGTTTACTGTGTATCTAATTTCCGTATAATCAAGACATTCCTTTACCTTAGAAAAATGCTCGCTGCATTCACTGCAAAGATAGTTGAGAGCTACGGGAGCTGTGGCGGCAATACTGCTGCAAATCGGACTTTTACAGTCAAGAATTCTTAAAGGATTTCTCGAAAGTCTGCTAAGACATGTTTCGCAAAGGCTGTCCTTATGTGAAGCGAAATAATCATATAAAGCCTTTTGATACTCTTTTCTGCATTCGGGGCAGCCTAAAGAGTTTATTTCAAGCTGCAAATCGGTTATTCCCAAATCATTAAAAAATACAGAGGCAAGCGTTATTACCTCCGCATCCGCAAAAGGAGAGGCAGAGCCAAAGCACTCCACACCGAATTGACGGAATTCCCTCCATCTGCCGGACTGAGGTTTTTCATAGCGATAGCACGATGCCAAATAAAATATTTTTTGCGGCATAGCTTCGTTGAAAAGCCCATGCTCCAAAAAAGCACGCGCCGCACCTGCCGTACCCTCCGGTCTTAGTGTAACAGAGCGACCGCCTTTATCGTTAAATGTATACATTTCTTTTTGAACGACATCAGTCGTGTCCCCGACGCCGCGGCTAAAAAGCTCCGTATGCTCAAAAACCGGAGTACGCATTTCATAATATCCAAATCTTTCGGCAACGGAAACAGCCGTCTGTTCTATATACCGCAGCTTGTGAATTTCATCGGGTAAAAAGTCCTTTGTTCCTTTAATGGCATTTGTCAATTGAAGCATTTTGTGTGTCCTTTCGTAGTGCCTTGCAGTTAAAATAAAATAAGGGCGGTTTCCCGCCCGTTTGTTTATAATACGGACGATTTTTTAGGATTGACTATGTCACGCCAATCAAGGTCGCCTCTTTCAAGTCCGTGTATGAGAGATTCAGCAGTCGCAATATTCGTAGCGACAGGGATATTATGAACATCACATAACCTTAAAAGGTCTGCCTCGTCAGGCTCTTCGGGCTTTGGGTTGAGAGGGTCTCTGAATATAAGGAGTAAATCTATTTCGTTGCAGGCTATTCTTGCGGCAATCTGTTGGTCGCCGCCTTGCTCCCCGCTTAGATATTTTTCTATTTCAAGCCCTGCCGCATCGGAAATAAGCCTGCCCGTCGTTCCCGTGGCGGAAAGCGAGTGCTTGCTCAATATTCCGCAGTAGGCTATGCAAAATTGAGTCATTAATTCTTTTTTAGAGTCATGAGCTATTAAAGCGATATTCATACATATTCCCTTCTTGTTTATATGTTAGAAAATTATAACACATTGTATTTTCTTTTTCAAGATTATTCTTTTTAGATTTGCTGTTTGCCTTAAACATAAAATTTAACGCGTATATTCAGTCTTATGTTATTCGTTAAGTGCGGCAAAATTCTTCTTATTTGAATTATATAGATTTTTATAAACCTCATAGTTTTTATCATATACGGATTTTAAGTCTTTATTTGGAGCAAAGGTTTTCTTAACGGGGATTAGGCTTTTAGCGTCAGATATAAGCGGACATAAACCGAGCCCCACAGCTATGACGACGGCGGCGCCCATAGCACCGACATTTTGAGGATTATCAACGGTTTCAACCGTTTTACCCGTACAATCCGCAAGGATTTGGCATGTAAGCTCTGACAGCGCGCCGCCTCCGACAAGGCGAACGATATCCGAAGTTTTTATTTTTTTCTCCTGTGTTTCTAAAAACCAGCGAAGATGATAGCAAACGCCTTCAAGAACAGCGCGGATAAGCTCACTTTTACCAGTTTCAAGCCCAATATTAAAGAATATTCCCCTTGCATT
>LSQX01332380.1_pt1 | contig 21789 bp, 25 predicted proteins | sample 654561 | NCBI WGS metagenome assembly LSQX01 (sample SAMN04489861, study PRJNA283612) | anaerobic digester metagenome | isolation source: 4 biogas reactors fed with cattle manure at either 37C or 55C with and... | place: Denmark: Kongens Lyngby | collected 2014
CTGAACAGCAGCGCCGGGAAAACACAGTCGTACTGGAAGGCCGGATAACGGTGGGCGAGCTGGCGGATAAACTGAATACAACGGCAGGGGAAATAATCAGCAAACTGATCAGCCTTGGTGTAATGGCAACCATCAATCAGGCTGTCGATATTGAGATTGCCCAAGTGCTGGCGGAAGATTACGGTTATCAGGTTGAAATCAAGGTTGACGAACTGGAAGCGGAATTGAGCGAGGCAACTGTAGACAGGGAAGAAGATTTGCGGCCGCGTCCACCTGTAGTTACCGTCCTGGGCCATGTGGACCACGGCAAAACTTCGCTGTTGGACCGCTTGCGCAAAACGTCGGTGGCCGAAGGCGAAGCCGGCGGCATTACCCNNGACCATGGTAAGACCACCCTTTTGGATGCAATCCGCAACACCAACGTCGCCAGTGGCGAAGCGGGCGGGATTACGCAGCATATCGGTGCCTACCAGGCCAGTTATCAAGGGAAAAAGATTGTCTTTTTAGATACACCGGGACATGAAGCTTTTACTGCCATGCGTGCCCGTGGCGCCCAGGTTACCGATATTGCCGTCATTGTTGTGGCCGCGGATGACGGTGTCATGCCCCAAACCGTGGAAGCCATCAACCACGTGAAGGCGGCAAATGTTCCCATTATTATTGCCATCAATAAAATTGACAAACCCAGTGCCAATCCGGACCGGGTCAGGCAACAGCTGGCCGAATACGGTCTGGTGGCGGAGGAATGGGGCGGCGATACTGTCATGGTGGAAGTATCCGCCCTGCAGAAAAAAGGGCTGGACACTCTCATGGAAATGATTCTTCTTGTGGCCGAGATGGCCGAGTTAAAAGCCAACCCGGACAAACCGGCCATCGGTACAGTGGTGGAGGCCAGGCTGGACAAAGGCCGGGGTACTGTAGCCACCGTCCTCATCCGGGAGGGTACACTGCATGTGGGTGACTCTGTCGTTTGCGGGACTATCTATGGCAAGGTGCGGGCCATGGTGGATGACAGAGGGAAGCGCCTAAAAAAGGCGGGACCGTCCACGCCCGTGGAAATACTGGGTCTGGCGGATGTGCCGGAGGCAGGGGACGACCTGCAGGCTGTCAGTGATGACAGGATTGCACGTCAGATTGCGGAAAAACGTGCCGAAAAAAGGCGTGAAATTGAACTGAAAAAACCGGCCAAGATTTCCCTGGATGATCTCTTTGCCCGTATCAGGGAGGGAGAGATCAAGGAACTGAATATCGTAATTAAAGCCGATGTCCAGGGTTCCGTGGAAGCTTTGCGTGAATCGCTGCTGAAACTTTCAAACGATGAGGTCCGTGTGCAGATACTGCATGAAGGTGTCGGTGCAGTGACCGAGTCCGATGTCATGCTGGCTTCCGCCTCCAATGCAATAATCATCGGTTTTAATGTGCGTCCAGTGGCCGGTGCCCGGAAAATGGCAGAAAAAGAAAAGGTGGAAATTCGTCTCTACCTTATTATTTATGAAGCCATCGAAGACGTCCAGGCCGCTCTGAAAGGAATGCTGGCACCGAAGTTGCAGGAAGTTGTTCTTGGACAGGCGGAAGTACGCCAGTTGTTTAAAGTGTCCCGCCTGGGGACGATTGCCGGCTCCCATGTTCTGGAAGGGAAAATAACAAGAAGCGCCGACATACGTGTGATTAGAGACGGTGTGGTTTTGCATGAAGGCAAGATCGAAACGCTGAAACGTTTTAAAGATGACGTCAAAGAGGTGCCTGCAGGTTACGACTGTGGCATTCTTTTGGAAAAATTCAATGACCTGCATGAGGGTGATATTATTGAAGCTTATACCATGGAGCAGGTGACAGACCAAAGCTGATGGTTATCGGTGTTTTGGAGATACAGTTATATCTTCACGGAGTCAGATCGCTTAAAGGGAAGCGCTCTCTGTTGCAGCCGCTTTTGCATAAGCTGCGCCGGAAATTTAATGTTTCTGTTTTGGAAACAGGAGCCAGGGATCTCTGGCAGCGCAGTGAAGTGGCCGTTGTCTGTGCGGCGGCCACGCCTGCTCTTGCCCACAGAGAGCTGGAAGCGGTTCTTGCTTTTACTCAGCGGGAGCCCGGGTTGGAAATCAGCGATTACACCCTGGAAATAATTTAAGTGTTCCGTGGATGGAGGTAAAAAAATGTCTGAACAACGTACCCAGCGGGTGGCTGAGGAATTACGGAGAGAAATCAGCGATATTTTACGCCATGAAATGAAGGATCCGCGGGTTTGCGGACTGATTAGCATCACGGGTGTTACTGTAACACGTGATTTAAGTTATGCAAAAGTATATGTCAGTGTTTTTGGCTCCGAGCAGGAACAGGAAGCGGCGCTGACCGCCCTGTCCCGGGCTAGCGGTTTTATCCGTTCAGAAGTAGGCAAGCGTATCCGCCTGCGCCATACGCCGGAAATTTCCTTCCATCCCGACCGTTCCATTGCCTACGGTGCCCATATAAACCAAGTCCTGCGCCGGATTAACAAACAGGAAAGGGAAGATGTTGGTGAATAGCCTTGCGGAAATAGCCTCTGTCCTGCAAGCGAGCCGCTCTCTTCTGGTGAGCACGCATATCCAGCCGGATGGGGACGCCATAGGCTCACTCCTCGCCCTGGGGTTGGCCCTGGAAAGCAGCGGCAGACAGGTTGTCATGTATTGTGAAGGCGGTGTACCGCAGCGCCTCCGCTTCCTGGTGGGTGCGGATAAAGTGGTGTCCACCCTGCCAAAGAAGGCTTTCGACTGCATAGTTGCCCTGGACTGCGCCGACAGGCAGCGGCTGCCTGTTTCAGACGAGGTTTTGCGGGAGGCTGTACTTGTCAATATTGACCACCACCCGACAAATAATTTGTTTGGGCGGCTGAATTATGTTAATGCGGAAGCGGCGGCCACCGGTGAAATTATTTTTGAACTGCTGCAGGAACTGGGTGTGCATAATGATGGTGCCGTGGCTGAAGCACTTTATGTGGCAATCAGCACGGATACCGGTTCTTTTAAATATGAGAACACAACGGAAAAAACTCATCTGATTGCAGGCAGATTGCTTGCCCGCGGTATCAAACCGGGCCACATTTCTTCCCAGGTTTTTGATGTAAAACCCCTTGCAGCTGTCATGGCCCTGCGGCAGGCTTTGTCCACTCTCACTTTCAGCGCCGACGGTAAAGTCGCCTGGATGACACTGACGGAAAAAGATTTGCAGCAGGCCGGGGCGGACAATGCGGACCTGGAAGGCCTGATCAATTATGCCAAAAATATTGAAGGGGTGGAAGTGGGGCTTCTTTTCCGGGAAAATGATGACGGGACTGTAAAGGTTGGCTTCCGCTCCTTCCAAACAGATGTTGCCGGTATTGCCGCTCTCTTTGGCGGAGGCGGCCACACGCGGGCGGCCGGCTGTACAATCCGGGGCAGCTTGGACGAAGCAGTCTCACGGGTAATTGCGGCAGTGGCAGAGGTTGTCAAGGCATGAACGGTATGTTAAACATTTTAAAACCGCCAGGCATGACTTCTCATGATGTTGTTGCCTACATCCGCCGCCTGGCAGGAATTAAACGGGTTGGGCATGCGGGCACACTTGACCCCGGTGCGGCCGGGGTACTGCCGCTGTGCCTAGGACAAGCAACCCGGGTGGCTGAATATATGCTTTCCCTGCCTAAAAAATACAGGGCGGAGCTTACCCTGGGAGCGACCACAGACACGGAAGATGCGGCGGGAACTGTTACCGTTCGCAAACCTGTCCCCGTACTGACGCGTGAGGCCGTAGAAAGGACGCTGGAGAGTTTCATCGGTCCTAGGCTGCAGACGCCGCCCATGTATTCCGCCGTGCGCGCGGGAGGAAAAAGGCTGTATGAATTGGCCCGCCGGGGGGAGGAGGTTAAAAGACGGCCGCGTAAAATACATATTTACGACCTGCAGCTGCTTTCTTTGCAAGGCAGCCGGGTGATGTTTGATGTCGCCTGTTCGCGCGGTACATATGTCAGGACTTTATGCCGGAAAATTGCTGAAGCCCTGGGTACGGCAGGTTATATGTCCTTCCTGCTGCGGACGGCAGTGGGGCCATTTTTGCTAGAGGAAACACTGTCTCTGGAAGAGGCTGCACAACTGGCGGACAAGGGGCTGTTGGCTTCAGCTTTGCTTCCCATCGATTATGGACTGCGGCATCTGCCGCAGGCAGTGCTGACTGATAAAGAAGCGGAGAGGCTGCAAAACGGCGCTTTCATACCTTACGCAGGAAAACTGCCTGCAGGGTGTGACATACGTGTCTACAGGCAGGACGGCCGTTTTCTTGCTCTTGCCGAAATGCAGCACGGGCTGCTGCGGCCGAAAAAAGTATTCCATCACAGGTGAGACGCATGCAGATTATTAAAGGTATCATGAACTTTAAGCACTACCACCGCGGCGGTATTTGCCTGGCACTTGGCAATTTTGACGGTGTGCATGTAGGGCACAGGAAAATTCTCCGCGAAACCATCAGCATGGCGGGTAAAATGGGGAAAAAAAGCGCTGCCTTGCTTTTTCAGCCCCATCCTGCCTCAGTGCTTTTCCCCGGGAAAGCACCGGAACTGATTCTGGCGGCAGGCGACAGGGTCAGGCTGCTGGGGGAAACCGGTATTGACTATGTCATCATCCATCCTTTTACCAGGGAGTTTGCCGCACTCTCACCGGAAACGTTTGCCGGTAAAGTCCTAGTAGGCGCATTGCAAGCCTGTGGTGTTGTTGTCGGCTACAATTATTCTTTTGGCAAATACGGCCGTGGGACTCCAAAAGACTTGATCAGGTTTGGCAAGCTTTTTCATTTTGCAGTCAAGGTAATTGAGCCGGTAACAGTAGACGGGGAAGCGGCAGGCAGTACTGCCATCCGTATCCTGCTGCAGCAGGGAGAGCTGACGCGGGCCAACAAGATGTTGGGATATCACTATTTTCTGCGGGGAAAAGTGGTGCACGGAGACGGCCGTGGGCGCCGACTGGGCTTTCCGACGGCCAATCTGGCGGTTGCGCCGGAGGTGGTCCTGCCCGCTTACGGCGTCTATTTGACATGGGTAACCGGCAGGGATTTCAGCGGTTGGGGAATTACCAATGTCGGCAGGCGGCCTACTTTTGGCAAAAAAGACACTACTGTGGAGATCCACCTGATTGATACGGAAAAAAACATTTATGGGAAGGAATTAATTGTCTACTTTTTACACAGACTGAGGGGAGAAAAAGCTTTTACCGACGCCGTTGCGCTGGTGGCACAGATTGCCGAGGATGTCAAGATGGCAAAGATGCTGCTGACGCAGCCCCCCTACAACTCCCTGCTTCTTCCCGCATATACCCCTGCCTGTCCGGCTTAACAAAATCTCGCCGCTTTTCTTGCTTCCGGGCAGGCAATGTGGTAGAATCATTTTTGTTAACCTGTGGCTCGGGCAATCGAAGCTCCGACGTTTGCCTTGGCTGCATGGTGTATGCCAACAAAAAGGAGGTGTGCCGTATGACGATGGATTCCATGCGCAAACAGGATGTAATCAGTCAGTTCCGTTTACATGAAAAAGACACCGGTTCTCCCGAGGTGCAAATTGCCCTGCTGACTGAAAGGATCAACTACCTGACCGAACACCTGAAGGTGCATAAAAAGGACAATCATTCCAGACGCGGCCTGTTAAAGATGGTCGGCAGACGTAGAAGTTTGCTTAACTACTTGAGAAAAACCGATGCAGAACGCTACCGTAACATCCTGGAAAAGCTTCAGCTTCGTAAATAGTTTCCCGGAAAATAAAAAGGAGAAGCGGGGGAAACCCCGCTTCTCCCAAATATTGTGCTGCTATTAAAAGAAGCGCATGTGAGAGAGGATGTTTGCCATGAAGGTATACAGCATGGAACTGGCCGGCAGGGAATTTAGCTACGAGATCGGCCGGGTGGCTCAACAGGCCAGTGGAGCTGTACTGGTACGCTACGGTGATACAGTGGTGCTTACCACGGCTACCGTTTCTGCGGAACCACGTGAAGGTATTGATTTCTTTCCCCTGACAGTGGACTATGAAGAACGTTTGTATGCGGTCGGCAAAATACCGGGAGGCTTCATAAAACGTGAAGGCAGGCCAACGGAAAAAGCCATCCTGGCAGCACGTCTGACAGACAGGCCCTGCCGTCCTTTATTTCCCAAATCATTTCGTCACGCCGTGCACATAGTAACCACCGTGCTTTCCGTGGACCAGGACTGTCCGCCTGAAGCGCTGTCTATTTGCGGGGCATCGGCGGCCCTGTCAATCTCTCCCATACCTTTTGACGGGCCCTTCGGGGCCGTGGTTGTGGGCTGGGTGGACGGAAAACCGGTTATCAACCCTACACAGGAACAGGCGGAAAATTCCCGCCTGCACCTGGTGGTGGCAAGTACAAAAGATGCCATTATGATGGTGGAAGCCGGCGCCAATGAACTGAGGGAAGAGGAAATCCTGGAAGCTATCATGGCCGGACATAAAGCCAACCAGGGGATCATTGCCTTGCAGGAACAGATGATAGCCGAAGCAGGCAAAGAAAAAATGGAAGTTGTGGAATTTACGCCGGATGAAGCTATTGCCCAAGAAGTGCGTGCTTTTTGCAGTGAGCGGGTGAATGAAGTTATCCGCATTGAGGAAAAGCAGGCCCGTGAAGTTGCCATTGACAGTCTGCGGGCAGAAACTCTTGAACATTTTCTGGAGCTTTATCCCGAAAATGAGCAGGATATCCGCACAGTCTTTGACGCCCTGCTCAAAGAAACTATGCGCACCATGATTATCCGGGAGAACCGCCGGCCGGACGGCCGCAGGCAGGATGAAATCAGGCCCATCACCGTGGAAGTGGGCATTTTGCCCCGTACTCACGGATCCGGCCTGTTCCGGCGCGGACAGACCCAGGTGCTCACTGTGTGTACTCTGGGCGCGCCGGGCGACGTCCAGCGCCTAGACGGCCTGGGACTGGAAGAAAAAAAGCGCTACATGCACCATTATAACTTTCCGCCTTACAGCGTGGGCGAGGCAGGTTTCATGCGCGGCGCCAGCCGCCGGGACATTGGACACGGGGCACTTGCCGAGCGGGCGCTTTTGCCCGTTATCCCGCCGGAAGAGGATTTTCCCTATACAATCCGCCTGGTTTCCGAGGTTCTGGAATCAAACGGCTCTACATCCATGGGCTCTGTATGCGGTTCCACCCTGTCGCTGATGGATGCCGGCGTGCCCATTAAAAAACCTGTGGCCGCCGTAGCCATGGGGCTTATTAAGGAAGGCGACGAGATTGCCATCCTCACAGATATCCAGGGAATAGAAGATTTCCTTGGCGACATGGATTTCAAAGTGGCAGGCACCAGGGACGGTATAACCGCCCTGCAGATGGACATCAAAATCAAAGGCCTGTCCCGTGACATCATGGCACGGGCGCTGGAGCAGGCAAGAAAAGGCTACCTGTATATCATGGATAAAATGACCGCCGTGATCGCCGAGCCCCGTCCCGAATTGTCAAAATATGCGCCCAGAATTATTACCATGCATATTCATCCTGATAAAATCAGGGATGTTATCGGTCCCGGCGGCAAGATGATCAACAAAATAGTGGCCGATACAGGGACGGAAATAGATATTGAACCGGACGGCACGATCTATATCGCCGCAGTCAACCCGGACAGCGGCACGGCGGCTGTGAAAATGATAGAAGCGCTGACGAAGGAAGTTGAAGTGGGTGAAGTTTACATGGGCAGGGTAACAAGGGTGGAGAAATACGGTGCCTTTGCCGAAATCCTGCCGGGCAAAGAAGGGTTGATCCATATTTCCCGCCTGGCTCATGGACATGTGGACAAGACTGAAGACGTGGTCAATATTGGCGATGAAATCCCGGTTAAAGTAATTAATATTGACGAACGCGGACGGATTGATCTCTCACATAGGGCCGCCATTCCCAACGCCAAAGGGGAAATGATCGATGAAAATACATTTAGCAAACGGGATAATGCCAAAAGGGATAACAGGCGTGAACGCCGCGGCGGTTCCGACAGGGAACGCCGCTCGAGAGAACATAAACGGTAAAAGTTTATGTTCTTTTTTTGTTTCGGGGCACGCCTGACCGGGCTTTTTCCTGGAAATAAGAATTTGCGCGGAGAAATTTTCCTGTTCAGAATCAAAAAAGAAGCAAGAGCAACCGACGAAGCTGCGTTGCGGGCTTCAATGAAATAACGGCCGGCAGCCGTGTTTTTCCCGACCCGGTACATGCCCATGGCCTTGCCCAGACTGTCAGTGCAAAGCCTGGCCCCATAGACTTTTTTCCCGTCGGGGGCAAAAACATAAAAGCTTCACCGGTTCCTGGGCAGCGGCCCGGTTTTTTTTCTTTGCCCAAACAGCGATCAGGACATTGTCGCCGCGCTGATAGCTTGTGCGGTCCGCCGCCACTTTCAAGGACACGTAACTTTTGGACATGGCTGTCTTAACTCCTTTGCAGCCGGGCACCCGGATTAACCTATGGATATGCGGTCGGAGCACTTTTGGTTAGCGATCGAAGCACAGGCAGTGCCCGGTTTTTCTTTTCCCCGGGCAGTATCATTTTTACTTTTTCCTGTGCATAACTTTGTAGCAAGTATGCTCACGGAAATGAGGTTTGGGTTTGAACAGGGAAACGAGGCGTGCCAGGCGGAAAAAACGGTATTTATACGTTTTACTTTTTCTGCTCCTGCTCCTGACGTATCTTTTGCACCGCCAGATTACACGTAGTGTCTTTGCACCGCTGCTGGAAGGGGTGTATTATCATGTCCCAACAAAAGACAAAGCCTGCACCCTCTCTTTTGAAGTTGTCTGGGGGCCGGGGAAGACGGCGGAAATTCTGGATATCCTTGACCGCTACAATGTCCGGGCAACTTTTTTTGTCAACGGCAACTGGCTGCGCCGTTATGCCGACATGGCGGCGGAAATAATAAACAGAGGGCATGAACTGGGACAGCACGGCTATGAACATAAAATCCTGACGGAGCTGAATGACGAGGAACTGGAGCAGGATTTTGATCTGATGGCCGAAGCATTGCGGGAGGAATTACAGCTTGAAACCCGGTTGTTCCGCCCGCCTTATGGTGAACTGGACCAACGAGTTTTTGATGCCGCCCAAAAACGCGGCTTGATAACGGTTATCTGGAGCATTAACGCCAATGACTGGCTGGGGCTCTCATACAGTGAAACCAAGGCAAAGATCATGCGGGAATTGCATAAAGGTGCCATTATCATGATGCATACGCATTCAAGCCAGATTGTCCGGATGCTCCCGGTTTTAATTGAAAGTCTGCGCTCTGCGGAATATGAAATCCTGACTTTCAGCGAACTTAGGCAGCGCGAAATTAAATAAGGAGGCAACAGGATGCGTTACAGCAGTTTTACGGCAGTCAGCGGCCGCAAGCTTTTGTCCGTGATACTAATATTGCTTATCCTTCCCTATGGAATCAGCAGCTGTACAGGATTGCTGCGGCGTAAAACACAAAAAGTGGCCGAAGGCGTGGTGCTGGGTGATGTTCCCCTTGGCGGGCTCACTGCGGCGGAAAGCCGCGTGGTGATTGAACAGCTGGCACGCATCCGTAATGTCCCTCCAGTAGATGCCTGCCTTGATGAAACCACGGGCGGGGTTATCCCGGCTTTATGCGGCTTGGAGATTGATGTGGATGCCACACTGGAGCGAGTGCTGGCCGCGGGCAGGGGAGAGATGGTGGTGCCGCATGTCAGATCCGTCCCTCCGGCTGTAACACTGGCAGATTTTAAGCAGTATCCTGTTTACCGCGGCAATCCGGCCAAAAAACAGGTGGCATTTCTGATTAATGTAGCCTGGGGGAATGAGTTTCTGCCGGAGATGCTGGAAGTGCTGCGGGAAGCCGGGGCGCAGGCCACTTTTTTTCTGGTGGGGCGCTGGGTGGAAAACAACCGCCAGGAAGCTGAAATGCTTGCCGCTTCCGGTTTTGAAATTGCAAGCCACGGTTATTCCGACGCCATCAGTCTGGGTGAAGCTCCCCTTTCCGTAGTGGAAGAAGATCTACGCAGGGCGGGAGAGATTATTACAGCAGTCTGCGGTAAGCGTCCACAGTATTTCAGCCCGCACAAGGGGGAACTGTCGCCAAGCGTTCTTGCAGCGGCGGCGGCGCAAAATTACCGTGTCATTATGTGGACGCTCGATACCGTGGACTGGAAGCTGCCGGGGGTGGATGCCATGTATGAGAAAATTATACAGGGTGCGGAAGGGGGCAGTATGATTTTGATGCATCCGACCGAGCAGACGGCAGCCTTTTTGCGTCGGATAATCCCCGCCCTCCGTGAGAAAGGGCTGGAACCAAAAACAGTAGGCCAACTGCTCAGTCCGGATTGGGGGCCTGGGGAATAAACCATGATGTCACGCAGAAAAGTGTTTAGTGCGGTCAAGGTAACTACCGTTTTGCTGTTTTTTGCCGTCCTTGTTTTTTGTGCTTTAACCTTTAATGTGGGCGGCGGTGTCGTCCGCTATTTCAAGGGTGTAAAGCGGGGGGTAACCCTGGAAGGCGTGCCGCTTGCAGGCATGCTTGAGCACGAGGTGCGTGCGGAGGTCACAAAGATGGCGGCGACTCTTGGCCGAGCTCCCCGCAATGCCCGCCTGAACAGGGAAACCTTGGAGATTGTGCCGGAGGAGAAGGGACTGCTGGTGGATGTGGAAGCAACGGTGGATGCGGTGATGGCGGCAGCAGAAGGTGAGGAAGTTGCTCTCGTTCTAATTGTGCTGGAACCGGAGATGACGGAAGAAATTTACCGTTCCATTAATAAAAAAATTTCCTCCTTCAGTACCAGCGGGGGAGGCAGCGCCGGGCGGACGGATAATCTATATGTGGCTGCCAAATATATGAACGGTTATGTCCTGGCTCCGGGTGATGTTTTTTCTTTTAATAAGGTTACGGGACCGCGCACTTTTGAACGAGGTTACAGCATGGCACCCGTGGTGGGGGGAATGGGTATCGGCGGCGGGGTCTGTCAGGTGGCAACAACAGTCTACAATGCAGCCCTGCTGGCGGGCATGGAAATTGTGGAACGCCATCCTCACAGCATCCGCGTCGGCTATGTTCCCCCCGGCAGAGATGCAACAGTAACCGACTTTATTGATTTCAAGTTTCGCAATTCCACGGAAAAATTTATCCAGATCCGTTCCGGTGCGGGCGGAGGCTATGTCTGGGTGCAGATCTGGAGCCAATAAAGCATTGACAAAAGCAGCCAAAACAAGTAAAGTGGGGACGATTACACAGGAAGGAGTACATTTATGTGTAAAATTTATGTACGCGTGCTGCCCCACGGAGAGGGATTGCCGCTGCCGGCTTACATGACGGCGGAGGCGGCCGGTCTGGACCTGTATGCGGCTCTTGCCGAACCTGTTGTGATTTTGCCGGGAGAGAGGCTGCCTGTCCCGACAGGACTGGCACTTGCCATTCCTGCCGGTTACGAAGCTCAAATCAGGCCGCGCAGCGGTCTGGCACTGAAAAACGGGATAACAGTCTTAAACAGTCCCGGGACAATAGACGCGGATTTCAGGGGGGAAATTATCGTTATTCTTGCCAATCTGGGGAAGGAGCCTTTTGTACTGTGCCGCGGCGACCGGATTGCCCAGTTGGTTCCGGCCAAAATTGTCAAGGCGGAATTTGTAGCTACAAATGAACTGCCGGAGACAGGTCGCGGCAGTAAAGGATTCGGACATACCGGGTTGTAAGGGGGTTTGCCTTTGCAGAGTTTTTATGAAAAACAATTGGCGGAACTGCGGCAGGCTCTCGCCGCTGAAGTAAAACGACTGCAGGGCAGCCTGCATTCCCCGGAAGTGGTGTCTGTGAGCAGCAAGCTGGATCGGCTCGTGGTAGAAATGATGCGAAAGGGGGAGCAATGAGGATGTTCCCGTTGTTGCTGCTGGCGGCCCTGATTGCCTTTTCCATTTACCTGCGTATGCAAAACAGACGCCGCGCCGATGTCTTTGCCCTGCCGGAACAAACTAAAGAAACGCTATTTTCCGTGGCCCTGCAAGAACTGGTGGCCCAGGCCGGCGGTGTTTATCTTTCGCTTGTTCTTTTAGTTTCGTTCCTGCAGCTTGAGGTGGCCGCCAAATGGAATATTATTGGGATAAAAATGGAACCGCTGGCCTTTCTCTCTCTAATGGTTGCCATACTCCAACCTTTTGTTCTGAAAACATATAGAATGCTCAGAAGGAGCTGAAACCATGGAGTTGTCGCAGCTTGCGCGCAAAGAAATCATTAATCTGCATGACGGCTCACGTCTAGGTTTTATCGGTGAGTCGGACCTGGTGATTGACGACCGTACCGGCTGCATTCGTTCCATTATTGTTTATGGCAGAACAATGGGAATAAAAGGTAAAAATTCCCGGGAACTTGTTATCCCCTGGGAAGCCGTAAAAAAAATAGGCGAGGAAATCGTAGTTGTTGATTTGGCACCCGGTTTTCCGTCACGCGGATTTGCCAGTCATGAATAACGGTGCTTTTTCGGTTGATACTAGAGAAAAGCAGTCTCGACCGAAAAAGGAGGATGCATATGTCACAGACGGTTATCGGGCTGTTTCACTCACAGGAACAGGCTGAAGAAGCAATTCGTGAATTAAGAGTGCGTAATTTTTCAGATCTTGATATCTCCCTGGTAGCACGTGGAGAAGAAGGAGCAGGCGCAGCGGAAGCCGGTTTTGGCAACCAGAACCTGGCGGACGGTACGGCCGCCGGCGGAGCCATTGGCGGCCTGGCCGGGCTTTTGGCGGGGGCCGGGGCCTTTTTAATCCCGGGAATTGGCCCCATTATTGCCGCCGGTCCCCTGGTGGGCGCCCTGACCGGGGTTGTGACGGGCGGCATCGCCGGCGGACTTATTGACTACGGTCTCCCGGAAGAAGAGGGAGAGCGTTACGAAGAAGAAATTGAGCGGGGCAGCATTATGGTGGCTGTGGAAACAGACGATGAAGAACTGGCGGAGGAAATAATGTCTGTCTTTCGCGAAAACAATGCTTTTGATGTAAAAGTCTACGAATAAAACAAGACCCGGCAACCGCCGGGTCTTTTGACGTAAAAGGGGGAAGCATGCCTTTTGCAGCATGCTTCCCTTTTTTTACCCGGTGCTCCTGCTGTAACCTTTGACGGCAGATTTAACATATATTAAATTACCGGGGGAAAAGGTGGGAGCATGAATGACTTTACTCGCAGGGACAGAGATTGCGGTAGTGGGAGGAGACGCAAGAGAAGCCTACCTGGCGGAGGAATTGCTGGCGCTGGGGGCAAATGTTTGGTTTTACGGTTTTTCCCGCTCTGTCAAAAAACTTGCTTCCGGGATTAGGGTCGGTCTTCCGCGGCGGGCGGATGTCATTATCCTGCCGCTTGTGGGAGTTGGCACCGATCAGTCCGTTTATGCTCCTTATGCAGAGCAGCAAATTTATTTATGGGATTTGAAAAAACTGTTTGTTCCATCCGTCCTGGTTCTGTGCGGGAAACTGCCCGGGGCGGAACGGAAAGCCCTGGAGGAAAGACAGGTAACTGTGATCGAAACAGCCGCCCTGGAGGAAGTGGCCATTTTAAATGCCATTCCTACAGCGGAAGGCGCACTTGCTTATGCCATCGGCCATTCTCCCTGGACTTTGTTTGGCAGTAAAATCCTGGTTACAGGTTTTGGCCGCTGCGCCCAGCCGTTAGCCCGTGCCCTGAAAGCATTGGGGGCGGAGGTAACTGTGGCAGTCCGCCGGAGGGAGGCGGCCGCCGCCGCCAGAGCGCAGGGATTCAGAGCCATTGCCATCGGTGAAATGGTGGAACATGCCAAAAGTTTCCGCTTTATTTTCAATACCGTGCCTGCACTTGTCATCGACCGGAAAGTACTGGCCGCCGCTGCTCATGATGTCTGCATTGTGGATTTGGCTTCACAGCCGGGCGGAGTTGATTTTGCAGCCGCCAAGGAATTTTCACTGCATGCGGTCCTCCTGCCCGGCCTGCCCGGGAAGACGGCGCCGGCTGCCGCCGGCAAAATTCTGACAGACATTTATCCCCATTACATTCTTTTACATAAGAGGAAAGGGGGAAAAACTAATGAGACTTGAGGGGAAAAAAATCGGTTTTGCCGTGACCGGTTCTCATTGCATACTGGAAGCTGTCTTCCCGGAAATTGAAAAGCTGAAAGCTGAAGGAGCCGAGATTTATCCTTTAATCTCGCCTGCAGTGGATGAAACGGACACGCGTTACGGGGATGCCACGGAATGGAAGAAAAGACTGGTGCAGGCGACAGGGCGGAAACTGATCAACAGCATTACCGGAGCGGAACCACTGGGGCCGCAGAGAATACTTGATGCTTATATTATTGCTCCCTGTACCGGCAATACCTTGGCCAAACTGGCAAACGGGATTACGGATACACCGGTGCTGATGGGGGCAAAAGCGCAGTTGCGCAATCAGAAGCCTGTTATTCTGGCCATTTCCACCAATGACGGCCTGGGGCTTAATGCTAAAAATATCGGCATCCTGATTGCCACAAAAAATGTGTACTTTGTACCCTTCGGCCAGGACAGTCCTTTCAGCAAACCAAATTCGCTGGTCGCCAGATTGGATCTGCTGGTTCCTACAGTCTGCGCGGCGTTGGAAGGAAAGCAATTGCAGCCGCTGCTTATTTCATTGCCAACCGGTGATTTTAAATTTTAAAGTAAGAAGGTGGAAGCTTGCGTCTTGTGATCCAAAAATTTGGCGGCTCTTCACTGGCTACGCCGCAGAATAGACAGCAGGCAGTTGAACATATTATCCAGGCAAGACAAAAAGGTGTGCAGGTAGTTGTGGTTGTTTCGGCAATGGGACGCCGGGGCGACCCTTACGCTACCGATACCCTGCTTGCCTTTTTCCGGGATGCGGGCGGCAAAGAATTGCTGCGGGAGATTGATCTCCTCCTTTCCTGCGGCGAAGTGATTTCCGCGGCCGTCATGGCATCCGCCATTGCCATGCGCGGCTTTGCCGCCATTGCCTTGACGGGCGCCCAGGCTGGCATTATTACTGACGATACATTTGGCAATGCGGAAATTGTGCGTATCCGCAAAGAAAATATCTTCCGCCACCTGCAGGATAACCGGATTGTGGTGGTAGCAGGCTTTCAAGGAATTACCCAAGAAGGAGAAATAACAACGCTGGGGCGGGGGGGCTCGGATATTACGGCGGTTGCCCTTGGTGCGGCCTTGGAGGCGGAAGTTGTGGAAATTTATTCAGATGTAGATGCAGTTATGACGGCGGATCCGCAGCTTGTACCGGAAGCCAGGCCCATTGCCGACCTTGGCTACCATGAAGTCCTGCAGATGGCCAGGGAAGGCGCCAAGGTGCTGCATCCCCGCGCGGTGGATCTTGCCCTTCGCTACAACGTACCCCTGCTTTTGAAAAAGACGGGAGGCACTGAACCCGGCACTCTTGTCAGCCATCATAAGGCGGAGGGGTTCAGGGCGTATACAGCAAGGCAAAATGTAGTTACCGGCATTACCCATGTTACGGGGCTGGCCCAAGTGTGCCTGCCTGCAGATGAGATGACGGACCTGCAGGTGGAAGAAGTGCTGCAGGAATTATCCGCCGCAGGCATCAGCATTGATCTCATCAGCCTGTCTCCAGGGGAGAAAAAGTTTACCATTGCAGGAAAAGATGCGGAAAAAGCACGTTATGTAATCAGTAAACTTGGACTTAAAGCGTCTGTTGCGGAGGGATTTGCCAAAGTAACGCTGGTCGGAACAGGTATGCGGGGTGTTCCGGGCGTCATGGCACGCGTACTTTCCGCCCTGAACAAGACAGGGACCACCGTCATGCAAACTGCCGATTCCCATTTAAGCATTTCCTGCCTGATTCCGGAAAAAGATGTCGCAAAAGCAGTCCGGGCACTGCACAATGAATTTTCCGTTGAAAAAAGTGCAAATAGATACGGGGATGGGAAGCGGCAGGAGAAAAGTGGGAATTGAGTTTGAAAAGCGACGTTACGTCTGTTATAATTGTTTTGATAACGTAAAGCTATTCCTGCTGCCGGTAGATGCGGAACTGGCAGGCGGCATGTTCCAGCTTGCTTACCGGAAGGCCAAGCAAGCTTTCTTGTAGCCATTTTACCGGAGGTGACCCGTTTTGCAAGCCCCTTTTGGCGAAGTTGTCACTGCGATGGTAACACCGTTTACAGCGGACGGTGAAGTTGCTTACGACAAGGCGTGTGAACTGGCGCTGCGCCTTGTAGAAAACGGCAGTGATGCCCTAGTAGTGGCGGGAACGACAGGTGAATCACCTGCTTTGAGTGAAGCAGAAAAGATACGCCTTTTTACCGCAATCAGTAAAGCAGTACAAGGTAAGGCCAAAGTGATTGCCGGTACAGGTTCCAATGTCACCGAAGCATCCGTTGCCCTGACAAAGAAAGCGGAGAAATGCGGTGTGGACGCAGTGATGCTTGTTGTTCCGTATTACAACAAACCGTCCCAGGAAGGTTTATACCGTCATTTTGCCAGAATTGCGCAGGCTACGGAGCTTCCTGTCATGCTCTACAACGTTCCCGGCAGGACAGCCGTAAACTTGGCTGCAGAAACAACTCTGCGCCTGGCCGGTAAGATAAAAAATATTGTTGCCATCAAGGAAGCAAGCGGCAATTTGGAGCAGATTGCCAAAATTTGCGCCCTTGCCCCTGAAGGCTTTTACGTCTACAGCGGTGATGACAGCCTGACTCTGCCCATTGTAGCTGTGGGTGGCTGCGGCGTCGTTTCCGTTGCCTCACATATTGCAGGGAAGGCTATTAAGGAAATGCTGGCCGCGTATTTTGACGGCCAGGTAAAAAAAGCGGCTGCGCTGCATCAACGCCTTTTGCCTTTGTTTAAAGTCCTCTTTATTACATCAAATCCTGCTCCCGTGAAGTGTGCCCTTAAACTGCAAGGTTTTGCCGCCGGGCCATTGCGGCTGCCGCTAGTCGATTTGACTGAGGAGGAAGAGGCTGCAGTAAGGAAAGTAATGCAGGAACTGGGCCATCTGTAACAGCGGAGCGCCTCCCGCGGCTGGGGAAGGCGCTTTTTTCCTGAAAAGATGGTTTGCTTGCATCCACTTTGTGCTTTCAGCTATAATGGTAGCTGGTCATATTTGGTCGGAAACATGCATAAAGGAGGTGACAAGAGTTGTCCAATGCAAAAAGCAAACGTAGGGCCAAGATAAAACATGTAACAGGTACTACCGCGGCAAAGCTGCAGATTATTCCCCTGGGCGGGATAGGGGAAATAGGCAAAAACATGTACGTCCTGCGCTTTGAGGATGAAATAATTGTGATTGATGCCGGCATGGCTTTCCCAACAGAAGAAATGTTTGGGATAGACGTGGTAATCCCGGACATAACATACCTGGAGGAAAACAAAGACAAAATAAAAGCTATTTTACTGACGCACGGTCATGAGGACCATATTGGCGGCCTGCCGTATATCCTGAAAAAAATCAATGTCCCTATCTACGGGACAAAACTAACCTTGGGTCTGGTTGAAATAAAACTGCGCGAGCATCATCTGTTGGCAGAATGCTCTCTGCAGGTTATCCGGCCTGAGGACAAACTGGAGCTTGGCTCTTTTAAAATTGAGTTTTTCCATGTTAACCACAGTATTCCCGATTCCGTCGGCATTGCTGTAAAAACACCTGTGGGGACCGTTGTCTATACAGGGGACTTTAAATTCGACCAGACGCCTGTCAACGGCAAACCTGCCGATTATTACCGCCTGGCCAAGCTGGGAGAAAGAGGTGTGCTGGTGGCGTTGTCTGACAGTACCAATGCAGAGCGCCCGGGGTACACACTGTCGGAAAAAGAAGTGGGCAGCTCTATTATGGATATCTTCCGGACGGCGCGCCAGCGTATTATTTTGGCTACTTTTGCTTCCAACATTCACCGGATTCAGCAGGTGATAGACGCGGCGCTGCTCCATAAAAGAAAAGTGGCCGTAGTGGGACGCAGCATGGTAAGTGCGGTATCAATTGCCCAGGAATTGGGATATCTGCATGTGCCGGAAGGGACAATTGTCGATGTGGATGAGTTGGATGCTCTGCCGCCCAGAAAGGTTGTGATCCTGACTACCGGCAGCCAGGGAGAGCCCATGTCTGCTCTTACCAGGATATCCCTTTCGGAACACAGGAAAGTGGAAATTATGCCGGGAGACACTGTCATTATTGCGGCAAACCCCATACCGGGCAATGAAAAGCTGGTGGCACGGACCATTAATAATCTTTTTGCCCGCGGGGCAAACGTCATTTATGAAAGTGTCTCGGGCGTCCATGTTTCCGGTCACGGTTCCCAGGAAGACCTGAAGCTGATGCTGAACCTTCTCAAGCCAAAGTACCTCATTCCTGTACACGGTGAGTACCGTCATCTCATTCATCATGCCAGGCTGGCGGCAAAGGTTGGTATCCATGAAGACAACATTTTTATTGTAGAAAACGGTCAAATCCTTGAGTTTACAGCGCAAAGCGCCCGTATGGCGGGAACGGTTGATTCCGGCCATGTGTTGGTGGACGGGCTGGGTGTGGGCGATGTGGGCAACATAGTGCTGCGCGATCGTAAAGTACTCTCCGAGGACGGGATTTTTATTGTGGCCATGACCATTGCAAAAGAAGACGGCAGCATTATTGCCGGGCCGGACATTTATTCACGCGGTTTCGTGTACGTTCGTGAATCGGAGAAATTGCTGGATGAGGCAAAAGAACATTTGGCACAGACGCTGACTAAAATTATAAACGGGAAGAAAACTGACTGGTCGGTGGTCAAGAACCAGATGAAAGATTCCCTGTCGCGCTATATCTGGGAGAAAATGCATCGTCGCCCCATGATTTTACCAATAATTATGGAGTCCTGATGTTTGCCGCCGGGGCAACTTCCCGTCGTGGTATAGGAGTAAACCCATGCGAAATACTACTAGAGAGATGCTTGCGAGGAAGTGAACCAGGATGCGGCAACCGCAAAGAAGAATACAAACGCCCAAAACAGCAAGGCGGCATAGGCCGGACAAACAGCCTGCCGAACAACCGGAAAAAACGGAGGAGGCGGTACAGAACCTTAACCGGTTGGGCCAACTGACCGTCCCTACTCCTCCACCGGAAAGCGACATTCACAGCATTGCCATTATCGGCCAAATTGAAGGCCATCTTACTCTACCGCCGCAAAACAAAACGACCAAATATGAACATGTGATACCGCAGTTGGTGGCAATTGAACAAAACCCAAATATAAAAGGGCTGTTGGTGCTGTTAAATACTGTGGGCGGAGATGTGGAAGCGGGACTGGCTATTGCCGAAATGATTGATACTGTTTCCAAACCGACTGTTTCCCTTGTTCTGGGTGGGGGACACAGTATTGGTGTTCCCATTGCCGTCAGTGCAGATTACTCTTTTATTACGGAAACGGCAACCATGACAATTCACCCCATTCGTCTCAGCGGGATGGTGATTGGTGTGCCGCAGACATACGAGTATCTGGACAAAATGCAGGACCGAGTCATCAAATTTGTTACCAAGCATTCACGGATCAGCGAGGAGAAGTTCCGTCAACTGATGTTTTGCACAGATCAGCTGGCACGCGATATCGGCACTGTCATGGTGGGAAAAGATGCGGTAGAAATCGGGCTGATAGACGAAGTCGGCGGTCTTGCCCAGGCAGTAAAAAAATTGCGTGCCATGATAGAGGAACGGCAGAACGGCGGGGTGCTGCACTGATGCTTTGGACGGTAATGCCCCTGGACGTAGTGCTTGCCGGCAGCGACAGCTACAGGCCGTCTTACGTAGAAATAAGGCGGGGGCAGGCTGTTCTGCTTGTGGAAGCAACAGGCGGGAATGCGGGCAGGCTAATCCGGGTGATTTCCTCGGACCCCAATGATTACTTGAAACCGGAACTGCAACCGGGTATGAATATTAACCTTAACGGTTGAGCTTAAACAGTCTGCACTGGCAGGCTGTTTTTGCACTCAAAAAAAAAAGCGGCAGGTATAAGTTTTTCCCGGCAAAATCTGCGAGCCGTGCTCATATGCTTAAGCGGGTGATTTTTATGCCGGCTGTCCGCCTGTGTTGCGGCCTGCTGCTTTTCATCGCCGGTCTGCGCCTGCTTGCTTCAGGCTTGGAAGCTTTGTGGGGCACGGCTTTTGCCGATGTACTGCAGCGCCTGACAGGCTCCCGCCTCACAGCCTTTTGCAGCGGACTTTGTTTTACCGCCCTGACGCAAAGCAGTTCGCTGACAACCGTCCTGGTGGTGGGTCTGACTGATGCGGGACTGCTCCCGCTGCAGGCGGCTATCGCTGTAATTATAGGGGCAAATGTAGGAACTACTGTTACCGGGCAGCTGCTGTCATTTAACCTGGCCGATTATGCCCTGCTGCCGGCTGCACTTGGTCTGCTGCTTCTTGCCTGCGGCGGTCAAAAGACGCGTTTGGCCGGCAGGGCCCTAATCGGGTTTGCCGTGCTGCTCTGGGGAATGAAACTGCTGGCGGCAGCCGTTATTCCTTTGCAGGAAAGAAACTGGTTTGCGGCGGTACTTGCCCTGGCGGCGCGCAGCCTTCTTTCCGGCATTGTCGTTGGTGCTGCGGCTGCGGCCATTGTGCAAAGCTCCAGTGCAGTGGCGGGAATCACATTGTCTTTGGCTCGGGCGGGCGTCCTTAATCTGCCTGCCGGAGTAGCAATTATGATGGGGGCGGATATCGGTACTTGTACCGACACGCTGCTCGCCGGTTTTCTTAGTGGAAAAACAGCCCGGCAGGCTGCATTGGCCCATTTGTTGTTTAACGTCTGCAGCGTAATTCTGGTGTGGCCGGTTCTGCCCATTTTGCTCCGCCTGGCGGCCGCTTCGGCCAACTCGCTGCCCAGGCAGCTGGCCAATGCCCACACTCTGTATAATCTGTGGGGTGCATGCATCATGCTTTTTTTGTTGAAGCCGTTTCAAACCATGGTGGAAAGCTTTGTCAGAACAGAGAAACTTGTAAAAAAGAGGATTTTCCCTCCTTTTAGCGAAATCATACGCAGATGGCTCTAATACAGGGACTTTTCCCATCCGGGAGGTTTGCATGGGGGCACTGGAAGGTATAATCCTAGGCATTATTCAGGGATTAACAGAATTTTTGCCCGTTTCCAGTTCCGGGCACCTGGTAATTTTTCAGCAATTGCTGGGCGTCCGCGAAGCGGGCATCACCTTTGAAATAATGCTGCATTTTGGGACGCTAATTTCTGTGTTTTTTGTTTTTGGCGGAGATATCATTAGAATTTTACGAAACTTTTACAGCAAAAAACAGGAAAGGCATTTTTTACTCATGCTAATCCTGGGGGTCATTCCCACCGCCCTAATGGGTGTTCTTCTGAAAGGCTACTTCGAAGGCTTTTATGAATCTCCTGCAACCACCGGCTTCATGCTGCTGGTGACGGGATGCCTGCTTTACACCCTGGCATATCTCCGACCCGGCAGGAAAAATGAAGCAACAATGACGGCGATTGATGCGCTCCTTATCAGTGTGGCACAGGGAATAGCCATTATCCCCGGCATTTCCCGCAGCGGTGCCACAATTACCTCCGCTCTCTGGCTGGGACTGAACAGGGAGACTGCCGTCCGTTTTTCTTTTCTAGTGTCAATCCCCGTCATCCTGGGTGCTACCCTGCTGGAAGCAAAAGATTTGGCCGTAAGCGGTTTTAGCGGCCTTACGGCAAGCGTACTGCCGGGCATGCTGGCGGCATTTCTCTCCGGAATTTTGGCCATCCGGCTCTTTGTTAAAGTTCTCCGTAAAGGCAAGTTTCATTACTTTGCCTACTATTGCTGGTGTGCAGGTATCATAACTC
>LSQX01137576.1_pt1 | contig 21785 bp, 12 predicted proteins | sample 654561 | NCBI WGS metagenome assembly LSQX01 (sample SAMN04489861, study PRJNA283612) | anaerobic digester metagenome | isolation source: 4 biogas reactors fed with cattle manure at either 37C or 55C with and... | place: Denmark: Kongens Lyngby | collected 2014
AACGTCCTTCTGGAGCAAAACAACTGGAGGCATGGACGTAAGTTGGACACTAGCCGAAAGAGCTATGTTGAAGAAAAGCGGAGGGGGGAGAGCGGAAAGTGGAAAGCGGAGGTGGACATGTACAGGAGCATAGCAGAAAGGAGGGTTTTTGGAAGGGTTTTTCTGAACGGTTGGGAAGAATTTTGGGGGCCAGCAGGTTGCGGGTTGGAGAGGCGAGGGGAGAGGAGGCGGGGGGGCGATGAACAGTTTTCGCGGGTCCATCTCAATACTACCGAAGAATTGGTCTCGTCGACTTGCCTGGTTTGAACTATACTGACGAGCCGTTAGCCGCTTCCACTCACTACGAAACCCAACGACGGATCTCCTTCGTCGTGACCAATGCCTCTAAATGGGATTGCAGCGACTTCGGCGTCGAACCGCCTCGCAGCAGAACGCCAAGTTCCATGTTGTGTTCCAGTGCCGCAGAAGTGAGATTCGCACTGGTTATGAACGCGAGTTCGCCATCTGCAACAACACATTTCGCATGGACCACTGCTGACAGTCCGGTTTTCTGTGAAGATGGTGTGGCATGATCCCAGACGTACATTTCCAACCCAACCACCGCGTCGGTGATCTTCTTCATGGAATCGCCGTGGACCGCCCCGCCGTCATCCGTCGACAATTCAAGGAGGACCCTGACGGTGACGCCTCGTCCGATTGCCCTCAGCAAAGCATCTGTGATGACCGTGGCATTGTAGAAGACGTAGCTGACGACGAATAGTTCCGACTTCGCGGAATCGATAACCTCCAAGAAGACTTGTTCGGTACTTCGCGTGGGGATGAAGCCGGTTTTGGGACCGGTCCAAACCACTTCTGCTGCCCCGGCGGATACGATCATTTCCGCAGTTCGCGATGCGGAGCGTAATGCTGCGGCAACCTCCCTCGGTGAAAGTTCCGGGCAGGCCAACCACGCCGACCGCAATGCTGTGAATTGCCTCTCGTCAAGATTCGGGCCGAAAGCACGCTGCGTTCGTGCAATGTCATGAACTGAAGCTGTGTCTGAAATAGCCTTTGCAATCGCCTCGATTCGGTCTCGATGCAGTTCTGCCCCAAGTGCTCCAATGATGTGCCAGATATCAGCCATCTGCTTCGACCTCTGCCGCAAAGAATGCGGCGTTGGTGCAATCGAACGTTGGAACAAGCAAGGCCCGGTCCAAGTATCGGTTGCTTCGCTCGCATGAGGTCTCCGCGACGAACGCACAGGCATGGCATGACGCTGAGTGAAGAGAGCGGTCCTTCTCGGGGTCATGTTCCGAGCAGAGCGGGTCGGACGAGCATATGGAGGCACGGTGAAGCGACTGCTCGATCAGCCTGCCGAGATTCTCCGGCTTGCCTAGTTCGATGAGGCCACCAAGCGTACCGTCTGAGTCGGCTGCGGCAGTGTAGAGCAAGACTCCCGCCATTGGCTCGTCCCCGGAACTGGCATAGATGCGTTCTCGGATGCTGGCGGCATTGTAGCCGCATTCAAGTGCCAACTCGCGAATCATCAGATGGGCAAAGGTGTGCAGCATGGCGTATCGAATACCGGGGAATCCTTTCTCCGGATCGAGCTTCCGGGCGTTTCGCCAGCCTCGGTGCCCCGCCATCAAGAGCGATTGCCGGTCGGTGACAGGGACCTTGGATTCCCAGGCATGTACGACAGCCTCGTTGAAATGCAGGAAGATGCCCTCGCCATGTACCTCAGTCGCCGGAATCCAATCGGGGCGTCCCCGGCAGAGATCGGCCATCGGCACTCGTTCGTCCGGATCTGTGGTTTCCTCTGGAGCCTCGACGCGAGTGTATCCGATGAGTGCATTTACTTCGCGAAGTCGTTTGACCAGCAACACACGAGAAAGCACTGACGCATAGCTAGCCGGACACGGCACTTCCTCGCTGAGGAAATGCGGCCAGTCGGTCGGCGGACTCGGATGCGTTAAGACAGTCCATTCCGGGCGTTTGATGTCTTCTGGATCGGGTGCTGACTTATCCATGTCGCCGGATTTCCGTTTCTCGACAGCGTCCCATACATCGTCTGGGGGGAATCGGTCGATTCCTGGAAGAAGACCACCCTTCTTCAATGTCTTGCAGATAAGACCGATTTCCACAGCCGATCCTGCGTCCTGAAAATACTCCCAGCCATCTGCGACGAGCTGGGCCAGCGAGTCGCCTTTATGCGGGATCGCAAGAACGGATAGTGTGACCGGGAACCAGCTGTTTGTTGACCCGAGGAGAACGGTCCTCGCGTCCTCTTTGCAGTCATCGTTGTAGACATCTAGATGCGGGTGACGTCCACGGCATGCAGGAAGATTTGCCTTTGCGTGACTGCCGAACGCATGGACGAGCGATCGGGCTGCACTGCAAGCGTCGCACTTGACCCACAGATTCTCAGTCTGAAGTGATGCCCCCCGCTCAAAGAACCGAAGAGTTCCTTTGCATGCGGAAGCACCGCCATGAACGAAGAAGTGCCAGGGGAAATCGTCCAAGTGTCCATTGCGACACGCGAGCAAGAAACGTGCGGGAACGGCATCGGAATGGGAGCCCTTTTCGCAACTTCCGTGGATGAAGTGAGTCTGGTCAGGGCGATAAAGATTCTCTTTGATCGTGAAGAGCCCCGAATCGAACTCCGCGAGCAATCCGCACCGCACACACCGCAGCCATCGCGGAAATGGTCGCACGGGCACCCCGATCTTGCCTTCAGGTGTGAGCGGGCTTGCATTGTCATCAGTAACAACGGGCGGCATGCGAAGACGCACCACCTGCGGTCCAAGAACACGACGGACTGCATCGAGAAGTCTCGCTTCCTCTATCGGCAGGCAGCGATCGACCTCCCATCGGTCCAGCCCCATCGTGATAACGGACAGGTTCGGGAGATCGATCAGAGCACCGGGGCCGTATGTCCAGAGCAGTTGGCTGGGACGGACGTCGCCAACGACTAGCTTATTCATGATACGTCTCCCTTCTCGCCGGTCTTTGGCCGGAGCTTCCATGGTGGACCTTCCGGGAGATTATCCGTCAGCATGACCAACCGAACTCCGGGTTCGACCTCCCGCATCGACATAGGCACCGTGAAGTGGTCCCAACTCTGCAATCCCGGCTTCTTGAGAAGCCCGGCGACATCATCCTCGCCCTTTTTCCGCTTCTTGCCCGCCTCGTACCCGAGTTTGCGACCGCCTCGCGTGGCCTCCTTTATCCATTCGTCGCATCGCTCACCTACCATCGCCTCTGCGAGTTCCTGCACGGCCTTCTGGTCGGTCACTCGCCAAGCACGTTCAGAAATCACGCTCTTCGTTTCACCAACCTCCGGTCGCGATGCACTATCCATCTGTTCCGCACCCAGATTGGAGTTGAATTCCTCTCTCGCCAAACGTAGCCAACTGATCATCGTTCCTGTGAGTCCACGATCAAGAGCCCGAGGGGCAAGTGGCGTTACGGACTGAGCTTCGACATGCTTGTAGAAGGTTGCGTGATAGTGTTCGAACGACTCGTAATGCGAAAGGTCGCGGGGCCTTGACCAAGTCAGTACAGAACATACCAAGCCAGGAAACGCACGACCAACGCGACTCGTCGCCTGGATATATTCGGCAGTGCTCTTGGGCTGGCCGTTCACGGCCATCGAGCCGAGCCGATTCACGTCCACGCCGACTGACAGCATATTGGTTGCGAGCACGACATCGATTCCCTGAGTCTCGCCCTTGACCCGTTTCACCTCGAACACGCCCTTTTCCGCGTTCCATTCGGACGCGAAATTGATCTCCAGTTGATCCAGCTTGCGGGGAATATCTTTGCTGGACACACGCGACGTCAACTCATCGACGTTCTTGACACTGCGTTGTGTCAGCCCTGGGCGTGCCACGCGACTCATATTGACTCGGTATGCACGAGTCTGAACATCGTCTTCGGCCAGTCGCCGCATTCCACCGAGTTCGCGAAGCGAATTGAAGTATCCCACGGTGGTCATCCATGGGTCGACTGCCGAGCCGAATCGCTCGAACAACGATTGGGCGGCAGTGAGCAAAGCCGTGTACACCCGGATCAGCACGGCGGGTCGGGCACTGCCCGGAGAGCATATCCCCATGTACCGTCGGCCTGGTCGCTGGCTGATAGGCCTTTGCACCGAGAAGAAGTTGTCTTCCACATCGAGTCCGTGTGGTGGGAAGATAGCGACTCGGCGTAAAAACACATTATTGACCTGCTCATCCGCCTTTCGGACGGTTGCCGAGGAAGCGATCACTTTCGGGCGAATGGGAGTACCATCCAAGCTCCAGGTAGCCAACTCATCGACAGCCGTTTCGTACAGACCGACCATCGTGCCGAGTGGTCCGCTGATCAGATGAAATTCGTCTTGGATGATCAGGTCGGGTGGTCGGATCGGCAGCACGGTCTTGGCGTCGACAGCGGGGAGCGAGCCCCGCTTCTGATGTTTACCGCTGCAATCTGCTCCAGGCCAGAGCAGGCCATGGCGTGGGCATTCCTTTGCAGCACGTCCGAATAGCGTCCGCACCTGGCCTCGCCAGGCCATCATCGCGAACTTGTCGACCGTCGCGATGAGCATGCTGGGGGGGCGACGATAGATCTCGTCGTCCACAACCAGGACCGGTAATCCGATGTCCGGCGATTTGGCACGACTGAAGTCGCAACGCCCAAGTTTGTCTCCGCAGTGGATGAGCGTCCGGCCTTCTCCGGATCCGAAACGTCGCACCTCGATGTCTCGTCCCGGTGCGATTTCGGAACCGCACCAGGGGCAATTGGTCAACTGCGACGGGCTTGAGCTTGTGGGACGTTTTCCTGTACGCTCCGCCTCGATCGCTTCATGGCTCGCTTCCGTGTCATTGGGTGTGACCTTCTGCCCAACCCAAAGGCCGATCGTGAACGGAGTCGTTCCCCATGTCTTCTCATCCTTGCGTCGGAGCGACTCCATCGCACAGATCAGCGTCGTGGCTCGCTGGAATTGCTGGAGTGTCAGCAGCCGCAATGTATATCGCATGATTACGGACAGGCCGCGACCACCATCGAGTCCGCCTATGGTCCCTTGAATCCGTCGGATTGCCATCGTGAAGGCAGCCACGCCCAGGTATGCCTCGGTCTTGCCACCACCGGTCGGGAACCAGATCAGATCGGCGAAAGCATCCACCGGCTTGGTTCGGTCCCTGTGCCTCGGATCGGCAAGGGCAGGAACCGAAAGCAAGACGAACGCAAGCTGGAATGGTCGCCAAGAGCGGTTCTTTCGCTCATCGATGTCGGCGAGGGTGATCTTTTCGCCGCGTCTCCGCTTAAGAGCGTAGATGCTCCGGATTCGCTGCGAGGCCATTGCGCGATTGGCGAATCGGAAGGCTGAGAGTGCGTCATCGTCCTTGTTCAGGGAATCGATGCCTTCGCGAAGCCGGGCCAGGATCTCATCGCAACGATCCATCGCTTGATTCGCTGCACTGTCATAGCCTACCACATCCGTGCCGACGCGACCGCGTTGGTCGCCAATCCAGGACTCGTAATCGTTCGTAAGGATGGATAGAGCTTCGACGAGTGCCGGGCGTTCCAGTTCCGCCAGAACATGCATGTCCAGGAATCCTTCGTCGACCATTCGACGCATGGCAGGGCGGTCTTCGGGATTCAGGCCCGGAGTCTCTGTGACCGGCACCTCGTACTGGGGCAGCACGGTTGTTCGGATTTCGATGGCTCGTTCCAGATTCTCTTCTGAGGGCGTCGCACTCACCGAGATACTGTGGCCCACCGCGAACTCGACCTGTTTACGGTAGATCATTTCCAAAGCTTCGCGTTCAGTATCGCGACCATCGTGATCCAGCAACGGTCGTCGACGGAAGACGGCTTCACCCTTCTGGTCGCGAACGATCAGTTCAGGCTGGAAAACCCAGGCTTCATCTTGGTTCTGTTCCGGCTGCTGTTGATTATTGATCAGAAACAGAGTGACGAGGCGGTCGCCCGACGCAAGCGGAGCACGGATCGTCCCCTGAACCAGAACGTCCGGACACTCCGAATCGGATGCGATAGGGTCGACCAGTCCATCTTTCATCGAAAGCTTGATCCGCCCGCCTGACGGAATCCGTTTCCACGCCCGCATCGGCTTGCCGCCTTCGGTGGTCTGCTCTTCGCTTTCGGTACGGATATATCGGCCCCACCGGACTTCCAGCTCGATTTCCTCTACGTCGCCATCGACGCAGAATGTCATCCCGACCGAGGACGGAGCGAACGACTGGTTTTTCGATGCGTCGATCGCCGAGCTTTCATCGTCATCCGGATCGGACGCCCCCCGAGCCGAACTGAACTCTTCACCGGGCAATCGGCGGCGGCCTCCCTTATCCTTCCCTTCACCAACCTCACTCAGCGGCCTCAACTCCCCGTCTTCCTCGGGTTCTTCGGCGGTCGCACCCCTCAACCCCTCAATGCAACCCTCGGTGACAGCGGTGACGGGAGCCAGTTTGCCGACCAGATATCGATCGCGGACGCTCATCCCCACGATCTCCTCCTGGGGACCGCCCGCGGGGCCGAGCAGATCGTCCATCACGGCGAGTTGGAGCAGTTCGCGAATGTAGGCCTGTTCGTGACTGGATTCGCCTTTCATTATCGGCAACGCCGCGAATTCGATCCCGGCTGCAGTCTTGAGGGCGTTCTCGAAATCCGGCCAAGCTAATCGTGAGACTTGGGCGTCTGTTTCCGGGAGTGAAATGCCGATCGTCGTCGGATCGATCGGCGGACTCAGCGGCATCATTCCATCGAAGTACAGTGTCGTTGCTTCCAGGCCTTTGCGAATGCGATAGACACGGGCGAATGCCACGGCGAAGAGAGAGTCTGTCTCCTCGCTGGCGACCAACACGCCATCCCCTTCGGCAATGCCGAGGAACAGTGCAGGTATGCCGGGCATGCGAACGGCAAAGCTGCCTTCCACCCACCGAGAGTCGCTGATTCGCACGAGCCATGCATTGCGTGCCAGTCCTGCCGGGGCTGTATCTGGTTCGTGTGCCATCAGTTGACCACGCTCTCTTTCTTCAGGAACTCGGCGATTCGCAGGGGTTCGAGGGGTACTGGCAATTCCAGCTTTTTCACAAGACGCTTGATTTGCTGTTCTCGCTGTCCCGTTCCTTGCTTCTTCAAGTCGACTTTTCGATCATGCATTGTAAGCCATCGCTGCACGAAAATCTTTTCTGCAGTTTCTGCCCTCGCTAGCTCCGCATCCATTGTGCAAACCAACTTCAGGATAATGTCGGAGAGTCCGGCTATTCCTCGCAAACTAAGTCGCACAGGGGCTCCCTTAGCAATTGGGTGGTGTTCCGGGATCTCGCGAGCACAAAGGTCTTGTGGCCGGAGCGACGAAAAGTTCGCATAAGTTCCCACGACCTTATCGCTAGCCACCCCACCGTTGTGTGCTATCGCATTTCGGCATTCCTTGAAAAAGCGATAGCAGTGCAGCAGTTCTTTGACGTTGCCAGAGCAGCATTTCTTGTTCTTGAGCAGCCCTGGATAAATGCATTCCTCGATCAATGTGGACTTGGGGGAAGTGATTCTTCGAATGGACTCCTCGTACTCACCGGGAAACTGCAAACCCTTGAGATTGTTCTTCGTGTGCTTCCCGAGAGCGACCAGGACTTCTGAAAGCCATCCTTCATAGATCGCACAGAGTTCGACGAGCAGAAACTGGGCAAATCTCTCTGTTTGCTGCTCCCATGAGGTCTCTATGCAGCTTCGACGGAGGTTGGCTCCCTTGATATTGCTGCCCGCAATGAACCGGCTCATGAGCTCTTCTTCAGTAGCGTTTGCTCGCACTCCAACATACCCTTGCACTTGCCATCTCAAGTTCCACATGGCTGCTGCTGTTGGCCAGATGAAATCGAAGACAGATGTTGTCTGGCTAGCAGTACTCTTGGACACAGGAAAGAAGAAGGGACCCATCTCGTTGCTTTCAGTCAAGTGGTCAGTGCTGTTGTCTGTGGATGCTGTTACTGCCTTCCATGCAATCCCCGCTTGAGTTCTTCCGCGTATCGTTTGTGGTTCAAATTCAAGAGGCGTTGGAGCACTGCTTGGCGAGCTTCTTCGCTGATTGCGTAATGGAGTCCCTGCCTTGTTTCGTGGAAACCGTGGCCGAGGTCAAGATCGCCCCAGCCATAAGCGGCTGCGACTGCATTGTCCATGCTGGCATAAAGATCACGTAGTTCCGTAATGTCCGATGAAGCTTCTGCGGGGGAGTCGATCAAGTTGTATATTGCCGTTGCTCCTTTGTTACGTGACTCAAGAATATCCTTTCTGAGAGAGTGGAGACATCTTCCGATACTCTCAAGCGGCGTACCGGCCGTGTCTGGCATTGGGTACGTATCAAAGCATTGCGTTGGCGAATACTGAGGGCGAGTCTCCAGCTTGTTGCCGTACTCAAGAGCCCATACCCAGTGGATATTGCTCTGAAGAACGGCAAAGTCATCCCAGCCCTCAAGCACGACTGCCGTCGTTGTATGTGCCAGCGTGATACCTGGCTCACAAAAAAAGAAGACGTGGTGTTTACCGGTAAATGGGTGGACCAAGTACCGCTCCGTCGTGCGAATCATTCGGTAGAGTTGTTTTGCCTGGGAGTCGTACTGCCAGAACAATCTTGAAAGAAGCGTCCTCTTCCTCTTGTCGTTTATCTTCTCTCGCTCTGGAAGAACTCGTTCCCTCACGATTTTGAAAAGGTCGGGGTACGAGGCCGCCCTCGCCTCATCCCAGTCGAAGAAATTGATGACCCACCTAGATGGCTGTTGTGTCGGAGATGAGAGAATGTCTTTCCCACCCAAAAACGGAAATAGCACCTCCTTATTGCGAGCTGACTCGTGGATGTACGTCTCAGCTTGTTCTATGCTCAGTGTAAAACCGATGCCGCGAATATTCGAACCTTGGAATGCTTTGCCAATATTGCTTGTCAGCCGATATGGTTCACTCGCTGTCTGTCCGGGAACCTCCAGAGTTGATGCAATTTCGTTGACGAGTCTGCCGTCAAGCGAGAAGTACCCTTTCGGCCAGCTACCCCGGCGGAGCCAGACAATGGACACGGCAAGGTTGGCCTTTCCAGGCCATTTGCGGCTCTTGACAGCAAACGGAATTGAGAAATCGTTCTCACGAAGACGATTCAGGCCCACCTGACGTGTCTCACCTTGACACAGCGTGTTGGTGGCAAGCATGCCGATCATGCCACCTTCGCGAACGATTGAGGAGAACCGAAGGCAGAAATAGCAGCACAAGTCCGCATTTCCTCGTCGAGAATCAGCAACCACGCGAACAACGAAGTCGCGATACGATGCTCCAAGAGCACCAGTAATTCGCTTGCCGCCAAGAAATGGTGGGTTGCCCACGATCGCATCGAACCCAGCTGGCTCATCTTTCCCTCGTTCAAACACTTCAGGAAACTCGATTGGCCAATGAAATGTTGTTGGGCAATTGGACTCTACGCGAACGGCGTGTCCGGCAGAAACATGCTCGTTGAGCGAACCATTTCGGAATCGATCGAAGTGCTCATGAAACGCTCTTTGCAGGCGAGAACGCACTCGGTCGCCTCGCTCTTCCCAATAGCATGCGATGATCACATCGGCCAGGTACTTCAGGCAAGCTGCCTGCCGCTTGACATGTTCGTATATGCTTGTCTTCGCCGCAATGTCCGCGAAGGTATTGGAGGGGTTATGCTCAAGCTGGTTTCTTTGCATCCGAGCCGCCGTCACCACGTTGCTGATGATCTCAGTCATCTGTCCAAAGAGCGAGCCCTTGACGCTATCCGTCTTGTTCAGGGCGAACAGCTCCAGTTGCTGGATGTCGGTCAGGCCTACAAGCGAATCGCCGGGTCGCAGTGCGTGGTCCAGAAACGCGAATGGACGGTTCTTCGACAGCGTTACAAGCCACAGCGAGAGTTTTGCCAGTTCGACAGCAAGCGGGTTCTTGTCGACGCCATACAGGCATCGATCAGCAACGAGCCGCCTGGCGAGAATTAGTCGATCGTCGAGATTCTCTGTCATCGGCTCATGGTCGTCAATCGAGTCGAGCACCTCTCCCGCGGCATTTACGACTCGCCCTGCGTCCTCCTGCTTCCGCCACGCCTCGACCAGCCGCTGCGAAAGATACCGGCAAGCCTCGACGAGGAACGCCCCTGAGCCCATCGCCGGATCGCAAATTTTCAACTCCAACAGTTCGGCGGGAGCCTTGAGTTTCCAGTCCTCACGCTGAATGCCCTCCGCTGGCCCGGCGTAGACGATCGGCTCCAGAGTCTTTTCGACGATCGTCTCGGTCAGCGATCGGGGGGTGTAATGCGTGCCAGTCTCTCGGCGGTCGGTCCCTGGCACGACGGCGAACGATCCCTCGTGATAGACGAGCAACGACTCCCAGCTGTCGGCCCGAATCAGCCGTGCGAACGGCAAGAGACGCTTAGCCAACGCCTCATCACCCCCGCACGATTGGATCAAGGCTACTAGGTGAGCCTCGTCTCCCCCGCTGTTGATTGCCGTCTTCATCGGCGACTTGGATCGTCCCGTAAGATCCGAGAGCTTCTTGGCCGCAGTATCCACCGGTTCGGCAGTGATCGCTTCAAGCTCCCTCACGGTGATTGAAGGCCTGGGCACCTTCTTCGACCCGATCAGTGCCACGGTCGGCTCAGGCAGCCGGGCGACAGTGTACTCCAGGAGACCCTCGTAAACATGGCCAATCTGTTCGACATCGAGGGCACGATAGGAAAGAAGCTGAGCACCGCCTTTCTGTTCGAGAACCTGTAACGCGTTCATTAGCAACAGAACCGTTCGATTGTCGATCGGAAGCGGGGAAGCGGCTTCCTCTCGCCATGACGATTCCGCTGACCGGCCTTCAAGGAATGGGAACCTGTCGGGATCGAACAGGGAACCGCCCAGGACGGGGAGCCGCAATGCCTCGTGCTCGACTCCCGCATATACCATTCGGAACACGGTCAGGATTCGCGACCAGGCGTCCTTACGTCTTTCAAGCACTTCGACGCCGTGCTGGTCAGCATCCTCGCGAAGTCGTGCCCTTAACGACGAAATGGCGTAGTGCTGGTCGTAGTTTGGGTCGCCAAGCAACAGCAGATCGCGTTCCTCGGCACAGAGGATGAAGACCAGCCGCATCATGACGGTAAGCCCGGCTTCGTAAAGCACTTCCGGAGAAACGTCCTTCAGCAACTCGCCGTTTCGGTCCTCATCGGCTCTCCCGAGTTCCTGAATCAAGACCTCGACCGCCCGACGGACCTGTTCGCCAAGCGAGTCGGTTATTTCCTCCTGGAATTCGAGCGACGCCTCCAGTAGTTGGTCGAGGCGTCCTTCATCCGTGCCGAAACACCGGCGGACGCCCAGCAACGAGACGAACGCCTTGAACGTTATGGGCTCCTGCCACCAGATCCGAGCGAACCAAGAAGCGTAGCTTGATGTGCTGCCGATCGGGGCATTGACCAACATCCACTGCTCGCCGTTCGTGATCAAACCGAGCCGGACCTCGCTGGCACGACAGAGCGAGGTCATCCGTTCGGCAGGCGACACCGGCCAACGGTCATGCTTTGACGGTCTTTCCAGGTCAGTGCCAGGTGGATATGTTGAGATCAACAGCCGAAATACGCCATCGTCCGTGCGAACGGCGAAGTCAGGCGTCTCCTCGACCCCGTGTTCCGGAACGCGATGAACCACTTGTCCGTTCAACTGCTCACGAGCAACGAGAACTTCACCCTCGTATTCCAAAGCCTCTGCAACCACCATCCGCGTCCACGCGTCGTGCAACTCGGCGAGCTGGGTATCTGCCTCATCGACCGCGTCTCGCCATTCCTCGTACGCTGCTCGCAATCTCTGACGACGAGGTGTCTCGACCTTGTCGAGCCCCTGCGGGAACGCATCCTCCAGGACCTTGCCTGCCAGAAAGGGACCGGAAATATCGATCAATGAGAACCATTCGGTCTGTTCGGCGAGTTTCGGCATAGCTCACTGACCTTTCCCGCGTTCGGACTCGCTGGCAGAATGTGGACACTCGGTTAACATGGAGATCCTGACGTCCATCGCGGCTTGGCCCCTTTTTGCGAATTCAACCAGCACTACTGATTCCCTTTCTGCGATTCTCGGGTCCGTTTTAGCATTCCTACTGCAAGCCCTCTCTGACTTCTTCTTCGTAGCGATCATGGTTCAGCTCCAGAAGACGTTGCAGGATCTCGACACGGATGACGTCGCTTGGCGAGTATCGCACGCCCAGTTTGGAGTCATGGAATGCTCGGCTCAGATCAAGATCGTCCCATCCGTAGGCACGTGCAACTGAACGGTCCAACTCGACGTGCAATGCACGGAGTTGCTGCAGATCATCTGATGCCTCCTTAGCATCATGCAATTGAGTATAAAGAGGTGTCACACCAATAGCTCTACTCCGTTTCACTGACGTTACGTGAGCACGCAAACATTCCCCGATGTGCTGCAGTTCTTCGTATTCACCTGGGCGAGGAAGAGGGAACGTATAGAGACAGTCGGTCGGAGTGTAGCGGAGTTCTGTCCCGAGGGAGCCACTCGTATCCCTCGTCCAGAAGTCATGTATGCTACTGTTGAGAATGGCAAATAGTTCGGCCCGGTCGCTTGGAAATACGACCGTCGATTCAGAGAACACGCCATTTGCGGGAGCGAACTGCGGACAAAGAAATTTCGCGTGACGAAGCTGAACAAGTGCCTCCGTCAGGTTCGAAAGGGCTGCGTAGAGTTCTGGCCTTTTGTCACCGTAATGCCACCACTTTTCGCGATGAGCCTTTCGGCGGACCCGTGAACGAACGGGCAAGACCTTTGACTGGACAATAGCGAAGGGATGTTCGTATGTCTGTGCAACGTCGATTGGCCAATCACGAAAATTGATCACCATTCGCTGCGGCACCAGCTCCGGCAGATTGAACACCTCATCGCCTGTGAAGTACGGGGCTATGACGTCGCTGTAGCGAGAATCCAACTTCAACAGTTCCTCGGCCTCTTCCAGTGTGAGAATGAACCCTTTCGCGGCAAGGACGCTGCCTTGGTAGCATAGTGACGTATTTGTGCGGAGAGTCTTTGTATGCTCCGCTACTGAATAGACCTTCAACGAGGGAGTGATCTGAGGCACGGGCTCCCCCTCAAGAAGGCACGGCAGCGTTCTTCCAGCCTTCTGCACATGAACAATCGCCACTGTGACCGCGGCACGACCGGGCCAAGGATAATCATCCAAAGCGTGATAAATATGCCCACCTCGGTCTACGATTCTTTCCAACCCGGTTGCACGAGTATCACCCTCTGCGATGGTATTCGTGGCGAGCAAGCCGAAGCAACCGTGTGCTGAACACAACGTAAACGCTCTGAGAAAGAAGAATGAGCAAAGATCTGCGTTACCGCTCGCCCCAGGTTCGAGAATCTCGGTCAGATACTTAAGGGACCTCTCGCCAAGGGATCCACGGATCTTGCGTCCGCCGATGAATGGCGGGTTACCCACAATCACATCGAAACCGGCATTCTCTCGTTGAAATACTTCGGGGAATTCTATCGGCCAGTGGAATGGTGTTGGGCAACCTGAATTCGTGCGAAGAGCGTGTGCAATGGCAACTTGCTCCTCGGGTGATCCATCGCGAAACCGGTCGAAGTGTTCGTGGAACGCTCCTTGCAGCCGGGCTCTCAACTGATTGGCTCTGCCCCCTTCCCAGTATGCGGCCATGAGCACGTCGGCGAGGAATTTCAGTTGGATCGTCTGACGCTCGACGTCTTCGTATGTGGTTGCCTTCGTCTCGATATCTGCGAACGTATTGGATGGGCCATGTTCGAGCTGTTCCCTTTGTGTCCGGGCGGCGTCAACGATGTTGCTGATGATTTCCGTCATCTGGCCGAAGAGCGATCCCCGGATGCTGTCCCCTTCGTTCAAAGCGAACTGTTTCAACTGACGGATGTCGGACAGACCGACAAGCGAATCGCCACTTCGCAGAGCATGGTCGAGAAACGCAAAGGGACGATTCTTCGATAGCGTAACCAGCCAAAGCGAGAGTTTCGCCAGTTCGACGGCCAGCGGGTTCTTGTCCACGCCATACAGACATCTATCGGCAACGAGCCGCCTGGCAAGAACGAGTCGATCATCGAGATTCTCGGGCAGTGGCTCTCGGCCCTCAAGTCGCTCGAATACTGCCCCTTCGGCGGTTACGGCTCGGCCCACGTCCTCTTCGGATCGCCATGCCTCGACCAGTCGCTGAGACAGATACCGGCAGGCCTCGACGAGAAACGCCCCCGAACCCATCGCCGGATCGCAGATCTTCAACTCCAAGAGTTGGGCGGGAGTTCTGAGTTTCCATTGCTCTCGCGGAAGGCCGTCCGCAGGTCCGACGTAGACGATCGGCTCCAGCGTCTTCTCCACGATCGTCTCGGTCAGCGAACGGGGCGTGTAGTGCGTGCCCGTCTCTCGCCGGTCTGTACCCGGCACGACGGCGAACGATCCCTCCCGATAGACCAGCAAGGATTCCCAGCTATCGGCTCGAATCAGCAGAGCGAACGGCAACAGACGCTTTGCCAGTTCTTGGTTTCCCCCACATGCCTGGATCAAGGCCACCAGGTGGAACTCGGCTCCACCTGTGTTGATAGCCGTCTTGATCGCGGACTCGGAGCGACCAGTAAGATCGGCCAGTTTCGTAGCCGCTACGTCGACCGGTTGAGCAGCGATCGATTCGAGTTCCCTCACGGAGATCGAGGGCCTAGGCACCTTCTTCGACCCGGTCAGGGCTACGGTCGCCTCGGGCAACCGGGCGACCGTATATTCGAGCAGGCCCTCGTAGACGTGGCCGATCTGTTCGACATCGAGGGCACGATAGGAGAGAAGCTGTGCACCGCCTTTCTGTTCGAGAACCTGCAACGCATTCAACAGCAACAGGACCGTCCAATTGTCGATCGGTAGCGGGGAAGCGGCTTCTTTTCGCCATGACGAGCCTGCTGACCGGCCTTCCAGGAAAGGGAACTTGTCCGGATCGAACAAAGAACCGCCCAGGGCGGGCATTCGCAACGCTTCGTGCTCGACGCCCGCGTAGACCATTCGGAACACGGTCAGGATTCGCGACCAGGCATCCTTGCGACGTTCGAGCACTTCGACGCCATGCTGGTCGGCATCCTCGCGAAGTCGTGCCCGCAACGAAGAAATTGCGTAGTGCTGGTCGTAGGTCGGGTCGCCAAGCAACAGCAGATCTCGTTCCTCCGCACAAAGGATGAAGACCAGACGCATCATCACCGTGAGCCCGGCTTCGTAGAGCATTTCCGGAGAAACGTCCTTCAGCAACTCGCCGTTGCGGTCCTCATCGGCCCTCCCGAGTGCCTGAATCAAGACCTCGACCGCTCGACGGACCTGCTCGCCGAGCGAGTCGGTGACCTCCTCCTGGAATTCGAGCGACTTTTCCAAAAGTTGGCCGAGGCGGCCTTCCTCCGTGCCGAAGCAGCGGCGGACGCCCAGCAATGAGACGAACGCCTTGAGCGTGACGGGCTCCTGCCACCAGATCCGGGCAAACCAGGAAGCGTAGCTCGATGTGCTGCCGATCGGGGCGTTGACCAACATCCACTGTTCGCCGTTGGTAATCAAGCCAAGCCGTACCTCGCTGGCACGACAGAGGGATGTCATCCGCTCGGCGGGCGATACCGGCCAGCGGTCATGCTTTGCCGGTCTATCGAGATCGGTGCCCGGCGGATAGGTCGAGATCAACAGCCGAAACACGCCGTCGTCAGTTCGAACGGCGAAGTCAGGCTTCTCTTCGACCCCGTGTTCCGGAACGCGATGAACGACTTGCCCGTTCAACTGATCACGAGCAACGAGAACCTCATCCTCGTATTCCAATGCCTCGGAAACGACCATCCGCGTCCACGCGTCGTGCAACTCGGCGAGCTGGGTGTCTGCCTCATCGACAGCATCTCGCCATTCCTCGTACGCCGCTCGCAATCTCTGACGACGCGGTGTGTCGACCTTGTCGAGCCCTTGCGGAAACGCGTCCTCCAGCACCCTGCCAGCCAGAAATGGACCGGAAACGTCGACCAGTGAAAGCCATTCGATCAGGTTCGCGGTCCCCGGCATGTCTATCGTCCCTCCGCAAGGCTCTCAGGCACTATGAATTCGATTGCGACGGGGAAGGTCCGGTCAATCGGAGCTTCGTAACGTCTTCGGATGGCAGCGATCTCCTTTTCGCGTTCTTCGGGAATGCGATCCAGACGTGCCTGCAACGCTTCCAGGTCGCAACGAAGCTGTTCTCGCTGGTCATCTGGCCAGAATTCCATTTGCCGGTCCCGCTGCTCCGGTGCCAACTTCCCTTCGATCATTTCCTGCAAGCCATCCAGGACTTCGTTCAGGTCACTCTCTTCCTGTTCGCGTCGCCGATTCAGCGTGTTCGTCAGGAATTCGAGTCGTTCGCGAGATCGGGCTTCCACGGCTTTGCGGATCGATTCCTCGGATTCAGAGAATCGCTCGCACAGCATGGTGAAAGTCCGCTCGCTTGGTTCGTGAGGACGGCCTTCTGCAAGCAATTCCTCAAGTTTGCCCAACGTGCGAATTCGGCTGAATCCGCGTAGCTTCAACTCTCCACCGGCCAGTGTCAGTTCTTCATGCAGTCGCTGATGTGTTCCTCCCGTTATAACCAGTCGTGACCAGACAATCGCTGCCGGCTCTTCGACTGTTCCATCCGAGACGGTCCGAATCGCCACGCGATGCAACTTCCTGCGATCGTCGTGTGCCCACACTTGCTCCCGAAGCAGCCGCAACGACATCTGAACAAGCTTGTGCTGAAGATGTGCTAGGACAACATTATCTGTCCCTTGAGCCCTTGTATGGTCGAAGGTGATTGGTCGCCGGACTCCTGTGTGCGGATGCGGCAATCCGTGTGTGGCACGGTCCCATGAGCCCGTAAGCAGCGGGACCTTATATACGGATCCATTCGGATTGTCGCATTCCGTCACCGGCTGCAAAGGCGGCTTCTCGGCTAGCTCCAGAGCGACTCCGACGGCCCGTTCGATACGTTCCGGTGACAACTGATAGCTTTCTTTGACTTCCAGCAACCGTGAATGCAGGCGAGCTATCTTCTCCTGCAGCTTCTTCTCCGCAGCAACGAGTTTGCCAGCTTCAGCGGCCTTCTTTTCGGCATGTGACGTATCCATCTCCGTTCGCCGGCCAAGCATCGCCTCTTCAATTTGCTGGGCAATGACGGGGCCGACGCACCCGAGATCTTGGCGAATAGCGTTGACCTTTCGCACAGCCCGCATCAGAAACTCGCAATCTCCCTCGATGTCGCCGGGCTTCTTGTCAACTGCCTCATGCATTCCTGTGCTTCCCGTTCCAGCGGGATGCCAAATGAATACGGCTTTCTCCTTCTGGCCATGACGGTCGATCCGACCGTTCCGTTGCTCCATGACGTTTGGATTCCAAGGAATCTCGATGTGAATCAAGTAGTTGCAGAAGTTTTGAAGGTCGATGCCCTCGGATGCCGCATCCGTCGCCAACAGGATACGGACTGGAGAAATGTCGGGATCGGCTTGAAACGCCGCCTTGATTCGCTCCCGATCATCCGGATCGGTTTTTCCATGGAGTGTCATGAGCCGCTCGCCGCCCCATCCTGAGGAAGCGAGGATTTCCGTCAGCCACGAGTGAGTCGCTCGGTACTCGGTGAACAAAATCACTCGCTTTCGATTGGGCATTCCGTCGGTCTTCAGGTGCTCGTCAAGCCATTCGAGAATCGCATCCGCTTTGGAGTCTCGACGATTCTTCGCGTTCTCCGCCCACGCAGAGAGTCTTTCCAGCATATCGGCCTGCTCTGCCGTCACGGCACCAGACAATTCCGTCGCCGATTCGACTGCCTGCTGTTCAGCTTCTTCGACCTGAAGATCGTCAGCGTAGTCCTCTTCACATCGCTGAATCGCCTTACGAAGAATCCGTTCCTGCATGGAGCGTTTCTGCCCTTTGTTCTTGCCGTTCGCTAACGTCTGGCGGTGTTTCGCAAGCGTCAATGCGAAGGCCAAAGGGGATGAGAACAATCTCTTCTTCAAAAGCTTGTGAATGAAGGATGTGCCGAAGTCCGACGGCGTATCGTGGACGGATTCGAGGCGGCTCTTAGTGAAGGAATCCAGAAGCCCGTGGATCTCGCGTTCTTGCTCCGTGTATTCGACGGACAGTATCTCAAGCTCCCGCGTCGGATAGATGCGGTCGCCATTCTCGTCGACCAGGTCATCCTTGAGCCGACGCACCATGACACGCTGTAGCTGCTTTTCATCCGGCATCATGGTGCGACCGAATCGCTGATCGTCGAGCAGTTCGAGAAGCGATGTGAATGATTCCTGATAACCGTTGTGCGGAGTGGCACTGAGAAACAGTCTGTGCTCGAAATGCGGGGCCAGGGTTCGGATAAGCCGGGTGCGTTGGCTCGGCATCGCATACTGGCTAGCTGCTGAGGGAGCAACGTTGTGGGCCTCGTCCACCACGAGAATGTCGAACTTCCGGGGATAGGTGACATGCTGCGGCAGGACATCCTTGATCAGACGCAGGCCCTCGCCGCTCTTCATCCAATCCATCGAGCTGATAAGCCTGGGGAAACTCGTCCACGGGTTCGCGTGGATTCCCCTCTCGCGTCTTAGACGCTTGATGTAGTCCGTGTCGACGACGCGGAACTCCAGCCCGAACTTCTCATGCATCTCGATCTGCCACTTCCTCTGCAGCGAAGCCGGGCAGACGACCAGCACCGTCCGGGCACGATGGCGTACGATGAGCTCCTGGATCACCAACCCGGCTTCGATGGTCTTGCCGAGCCCCACATCGTCCGCGATCAGAAGACAGACACGAGCCATGTCGATAGCCCGAACGAGCGGATCGAGCTGGTAGTCTTGGATCTCGATGCCGCTTCGGAATGGCGACTGGAGAAGCGAGCGGTCGGCATGCGTCGTGGCCCCCCAGCGGATCGCGTCCAGAAATGCTTCGAGACGGGAGCACGAGTCGTAGCCGTCAAGCTTGGGCAACCCGGCAGTGTCGAGTGTTGTCGCACCGGCCTCCAGTTCCCAGATGACCGAAAGCGTTTCGTCGAGTGCGTCCTCGTCGAGGGAGGCAAGTGCAATCAGGTGCTGCGGATCGGAGGTTGCGTCGTCCATAATGGCGGATGCCTGTATATCCGTCACAACCCATTGACGGCGACGAACCTCGACGAGTTGTCCCGGTTCCGGAACGGCCAGAGATGTCATGTTATGCCTCTTCTCTATCGACTAAAATTGTCTCTCCCGCACCGCAGTCACTATTCGTGTGACTGTGCGTCGTGTGGGCGGCAGACAGTCATGTTCCCACACTCGAATCACTCGCCAACCTGCTCGGCGAAGCTTGGCGGATTGCCGCCGATCGCGATCTCGATTCTCCTCCAGCTTTGGCAGCCAGTAGCCTTGATTCGTCTTCGGATAGGTCGCGTGTTTCGGGCAACCATGCCAGAAGCAGCCATCTACAAAGACGGCGACCCGGGCCGACACGAAGACGATATCGACAGTCACGCCTTCGATTCGGCGATGGAGACGGAAACGAAGGCCCTCCGCGTGAATCGCCGACCGAAGCGAACATTCCGCTTTCGAATCTTTGCTGGTCACTCGGCTCATGATCTCAGAGCGAGTGAGTGGCCTGTTTTCTCTACCTTTCCGTTTCATGTGTGGCAGAACCACCATTACTTCATCGTGTCTTTCGTCTTTTCTTCTTTCCTGTGCCGCATGCCTCCGGACACAGCTCCGAAACATGTTCCATGATCGCTCGCCCGATGGCCTTTGCCAATTTGGGCGGCACTGCGTTTCCGATCATGCGTCCGACAGCCTTGCGATTGAGTTGCTCATCCGATGGCCAAAACTCGTAAGTTCTCGGGAAGGACTGAAAAAGTGCTGCTTCACGCAAAGTGATTGCCCGGTCCTGTTCAGGATGGCCGAATCGCCCGTTCCCGATTCCGGTGCAAAGCGTCGTCATCGTCGGAGCGGGCTTGTCCCACCACATTCGGCCATAGATCGAGTGGTACCGTTCACCCGACTTCCGTTGGTGGCAGTCGAGCACCAGATCTTCCGGCCATTCATGCCTTGTCCCGCCATCGTGCGAGGTTGCACGAATACGTTTGAGATTGGTCTCCGACAATTGCGATGCCACGTGAAGTGAATCGGAGGGGTCTTCCTCTCCTGATTCCAAGCGAGGGAGATTTTCTATGGTTTCGCGAACAGTCTTCCATCGACTCGGCTTCGTGTACTTCCCGCCGGGCACTTGTAAAGGCCCTAGCCGAGACGCAAGAAGAACCAAACGTTTTCGAGATTGTGGTATTCCGAATTCAGGGCAATTGACTATTCGCCAATCAACACAGTATTCGAGCCTCTCCAGCGTGCGAATGAACCTGAAAAACACTTCGCCACCTCGATCCGCCAGTTCTGGCACGTTCTCCATGGTTACCAGCTCAGGCTCAAGACCTTCGATGAATCGCTTGAAGTGATCCAGTAGATTCCATGCACGATGATCCGTCACCCCCTGCGTCAGCTTGGAGAAAGGCTGGCATGGAGCACATCCGGCAAGCAGGCGAATCTTGCCTGGCTCGAATAGCTTCTCCAAGCTCGGGCTTTTCTTGCGGGCAACATCCCATCGCAGAAATCTCGCATTTGGATTGTTGACTACGTACGCGTGCTCCGCCTGTGCATCGATGTCGACACCTGCTTCGACCCTGATGCCAGCCTGTAGCAGTCCAAATGTCAGGCCACCGGCACCGCAAAACAGATCAACCGCACTGATCGGGCTCGCGGACGTGATTCTCTCCAGCCGTCTTCGAACGGATCGGCTCAGCATTTTGAAGCTCCCACGCTTTGTTCTGTTCTACTTGTCTTGGGGGCCCTGGGGGTTTTTTCTTAGCCACTCATCCACTGCTATCTTGTGGAATCGCCACTGCTTGCCGACCTTCTGTCCCGGAAGGCCGCCTTGCTGGACCTGTTTGTAGAGCGTGGACTTCGAGACTTTCAGATATCTCGCTAGCTCGTCGAGGCTCATGATCTCGCTCGACCTGCCATCGGTCATGAGAGCCGCTCCTTTAGGGGGCATGGAGGCGGGGTGCCTAACTCGGCGCTGCCGTTATTGTCTGTTTTTGACCGTTTCTGTCAATATCACGGGCGTTCATGGAGGCTGTTTTCGGGCTTTTTTCATGAGTTCGGCCGCGATACAACCGGCAACATCGTTGAATCCGCTGAACTGTCGGTACGTATGTCGGATCCACGTACATTCGCTCACAGTCACGCGGGCAACCAAGTGGTGCCCGACAGCTTGTACCGGTGGGCTGTCTGTTCGCGAACGAGAGATTGGGCGATGTCAACTACCCGTGACCGGCGTTTCAGTCCAGCTCGATGAACCGCACGTAATCTGACTGCCATACCAAAGGTATTGTGGACCGTGCGATGTCGGTTGGCCAGGCAAGGCCTAGCCAAGCCTTTTTGTCGTCGCGGTGGAGGAGACGGAAAAGACGCCGGTCAACTGATGAGGCGCCGGTGGTACGGGGAACCTCATACAGAACCTTTCGGCCGGCGGACGCTGCGTGGGTAGACTGCGACTGGCGTGCTCGAAAGGAGGTGCCGTCAGACGACGCGACCGGTCATCATGTGCTGATTCCGGTCGCCCGCCGTGCCGGCGCACGCAAAGTGGCTGCAACCGGCCAGAGCCGGCCTCTCGCGATCGGCCGCGAGGGGGAAACACGCGGGCGACCGGCCGAGGCCTGGGCTCTCGCCGGGTGCTTGTTCGTTCACGGTCTGCCGGCTGCCGGCCGGATCACTGCT
>LSQX01209717.1_pt1 | contig 21783 bp, 11 predicted proteins | sample 654561 | NCBI WGS metagenome assembly LSQX01 (sample SAMN04489861, study PRJNA283612) | anaerobic digester metagenome | isolation source: 4 biogas reactors fed with cattle manure at either 37C or 55C with and... | place: Denmark: Kongens Lyngby | collected 2014
GAAAGCGATGTGGCGTAAGCTGAAGCGTCATGCCTGCCCGCTGGCGGTGCGGGACGGTTCACTTACAAAAACGACCGCGCAGGCCGTCAGGCGCTGCGGAGCGGGGGGTTTTGCAAGAGCCTCTTGGAACATGGGAGACAGTTGTGAAAAAGTTGCTTTCTGTGGCTGTAATGGCGGTGCTGGCGTTCGGAGCTGCGGGTGCGGGAGCCGGCACGACAGATATCGTGTATGACGGCATAATCGGCTACGATGAGTGGTGCGAGGTAGGCGTATGCCCATCCTTTGACCTTATCCGACTGCCGATTGTCGCGCTGGGCGACGGCGGTATTTTCGTTTCCCACAACATCACCTCGCATTTCGTGCGCGTGGAGAACAACTATCTCTACGCGCAGTTCCAGGTCAAGGTCGACTTCTGCAAATGCGTTGCCCTCAAGTTCAAGATCGAGAACGGCAAGCTCCACGTCATCAAGAACTACGCCGTATATTCCAACAAGGACGACTACCCCCGCGACTACGGAATCAGCAACGGTTCAAGGTTCGACTACCGCTTGAACCGCGTGACCGCGACAGTGACGGATTTCAATGAGGCGCTTCTGGTCACAGGTGCTCCGGCGGAGTAAGGCACTCCCACGCCGGACTACGGATACAACTACGGCATGGTGTCGGGCACCGTCTATTCCGTGAGCGCGCCTGCGACGTGGATGAGCCCGGCGGGCGACAAGGAGGCGACATGTTTGGGCTGGAAACTGTACAAGTACAACGTCAACGGCACATGGGATTTGTGGCGCGAGGGCAACGGCAATACCATTGCCGACTACGAGCATCCCGGCGTTTTCACGAGGATCGAATGGCTGTGGACGGAGAGTTTCAAGTGTACGGCGGTGGCAAGCGGGCAGGGGAGTGTGGACAAGACCAGCGAGTGGCATGCGCGCGGCGACACGTTCACGGTGAGTGCGACGCCATCGAACGGATGGGTGTTCGCCTGCTGGACGGGCAGCGTCCCGAAGTCCAAGGTTGTCGATAACCCGCTTGTGCTCGAAGTTTCGGATTCGATCAATGTGACCTCGGTCTTCGTGGTTGCCGGGAGCGTCGCCTACTGGACCGGCGCCGGAACCAACGCCCTGGCCTCCAATCCCGCCAACTGGCGGGACGGAGAGCAGCCCTTCCACATGCAGACCATCGCCTTCGGTGCCGAAGGCGCGGACAAGCCGATGACCTGGGATCTCGATATCGCCCCGGGCGGATGGGTGCAGACAAACTACAACTCGGTTGTCACGTTCAACACGGTCTATCCCGACGCGGGCCTGGGCGATTTCACAATTCTCCTCATCAACGGCGACGTTAACCTGCAGTCGGGGAGCTGGACGCATCTCGTCAACAAGACCGGGCAGTTCTACCGGCTCAATGTCAGGGTCGGTGGCGACATGGCCATCGGACCGGCGGCGGCTATTGATGTTGCGGCCCTCGGCTACAGCCAACTGTGCCTCGATGGCGGTGTGGCGAAGACCTCGGCCAACGAGGGCGGCAGCTATGGTGCCCGCGCCGGTGTCAACGGCACCCGTGCGGTCGATCCCTACGGCTGCTATTATGCGCCGGAGGAGCCCGGGAGCGGCGGCACCGGCGGCCAGGATGGGCGCGGAGGCGGCGCGGTGAAGCTGACGGTCGCCGGAACGCTGACCCACAATGGCGTCATCAACGCCAACGGCAGCCGCAATAACTGGGGACACTATATCCCATCCGGAGGCTCCATCTGGATTATCGCCGGTGCCATCGAGGGCACGGGCACGCTGTTGTCGCGCTCGCAGAACCAGAACTACTCGGGCAGCGGCGGACGCATTGCCGTGATCCTGACCGGAAAAGGTGCCGACTTCTCCGCCTACGACCTTGTCCACCTGGCCAACGCCAGCACCATGCAGGCGGATGCGCCCTACTCCGGCGGCCCGGGTACAATATATGCCGAGACGGCGGCGGACACACCGCAAGAGGGCTGGCTGATCCTCAAAGGCAATGGCGTCATGCCCGACAGCGCATGGCGTTACGGCAATCCCTTCACCAAGGATTACACGTCGCTCCACTTCGCCAGGATCACACTCACCAACACCGTCTATCTCACGGTCGAGCCCGGACGCACGCTCGACCTGCGCGGCACGGAAGTTGTTGCGGCACCGTCGTCGCAGGTCAACGGCATCTATATGGCAGGCGGCGATCTCGTGCTGGATCCCGTTGATCAACCGATCTCGTCCTATCTCAAGATAGCCAACGGCTACGAACTCGACACCGCCAAGCTGACCATAGGCGCCAACGGCAACCTCTGGTATCTCACGACGCCCGCGCCGTTTGGTGGAGACATCGAGGTGGCCGCTGGCGGCACGCTTACCATTGCCAAGACGCTGACCGTGGATGGCAGCATGGCCGTCAACGCAGGCGGCCTGATCCAGACCACGGGGCCGTATGCTGCGCCATCCATTGCGCTCGATCTCCACGTGAAGGGCGACATGTCCATCGCCGAAGGCGGCACCGTATCCGCCACCGGCAGTGGCTACTCCGGCGGCAACGGCCCGGCACCGGGTGGCGTCAACTGCGGCGCGTCGCATGGCGGCTGGGGCAGGGACGGTGCCGGCACCTGCACTCTGGAGCCCTACGGCTCGATCTACAACCCTGTCACGCATGGCGCGGCCACCGGCGGCAGCGGCGCGGGCGGCGGCGTGATCCTGCTGGTAGTCGAAGGCATGCTCACCAACAACGGTTCGATCGAGTCATGCGGAACGACAGGCAGCTATCACTACGGGGGCGCGGGTGGTTCCGTGAACATCACCGCCGGCTCGCTTGCCGGTGCCGCCACGGGCGTCATCAAGGCCGATGCGCACCCGGTGCATTGCAGCGCTTGCGAGAAAGGGCCATCCGGCGGTGGACGCATCGCCGTGACGCTCACCGATGCGGCTGCTGATTTTGCGCCGTATCTCGGCAAAATCACCGCCTTCGGCGCGCGTATCAATACCACTACGCGTTCCGGCGGAGCCGGCACGATCTACCTGCGCACCGCTGCGCAGCAGTTGGATGAGGGCACGCTGATCATTGATAATGACAACGGCTTTGACCCCGCCGGCACGCCCGTCGGCGGCGCGGTCGAGGGCACGGCCTTCGGTACAGTTGAAATCCGTAACAAAGGCAAACTGGTCGCCGCGCCTGACGCGAATATCACTGTCAGTACGGGCTGGCATAACTGGAGCGGCATTTTCGAGAGCGGCGCCGACTCGGGGGTGCAGTTTAGCGGGCCGGATGCCTTCACCTTCGGCGGCACCAACACCTTCGCGAACCTCGGCTGCACGGTCGGCGGCAAATCAATCACCGTGGCTAACGACTCGCGGATCGTGATCTCCGACAACCTCTCGCTCTCCGGTACGGCGCACTCGCCCCTCGCGCTCGCCCCCGCCACACCGGATGGCACATGGACGCTCGACACGTCGGCCGGCCTCGCATCCATTGCGGATGTGGCACTGCGCGGTTGTCAATCGGTTGCCGAGGTCACGGACGTGAACGGCACGGACAATGGCAACAACGTCAATGTGATCTTCACTACCGTCGCCGCCGGCGAGACGGTCATCTGGACGGGCGCCGCCGGCACGGCCTGGAACGATCCGGACAACTGGAACCCCGCGCGTGTTCCCATCCGGAGCGATAACGTCGTGATACCCGGCAACACGCCCAACTATCCGATCCTCTCGGTTGGCGTCAGTTGCGCCTCGGTGACTGTCAACACAGGCGCCTCGCTGACGATCGGCAACAAGCTGCTCGTGGTTGATGGCAACTTCACCATGCACGGAGCCATGATCGCCTCGGGCAATGGCGAGGTCATGGTTGGGGGAAATGTCTCCTTCCACGGCACCTTCGAGACCGGCACCTCGACCTTCCGGCTGAATGGAGCCGCCGCGCAGAACTTCCAGACCACCTCGGCGACCCTCTATAACCTCGTGGTCGAGACGCCGTCCGCCACCTTCGCCGGCGATCTGTCCTGTGCAGGTTTCTCAGTTGGCGACGGCGCTACGGCCCATGATGTAGCCTTTGCCAACGGCATGACGCTCAAGGCCAACTCCTTCACCATCGCCGGTGATACGTCGTTGCAGAACGTCACGCTTCGTCCTGCAACTGCCGGCGGCACATGGTTGCTCAATGTCAACAATCCCTCTGTCTCCGGCGCGACAGTCTCCGGCAGCGATGCCTCGCTGGGTGTCGCTATCGTGCCGGCCGACTCGACGGATGCGGGCGGCAATGTGAACTGGTTCTTCACCGACAACCGTCCGCGCTGGCTCGGTACGGCGGGCACGGCCTTCAATGAGCCGACGAACTGGTCTAGTGGTACCGTGCCGGGTGCCGCCGACAGCATCGTAATCGCCAGCGCCAATCCGCTTGTGATCTCCACCGCGACAACCATCGGCGCGCTCACCGTTTCCTCGGGGGGCAACGTGACGGTGGATGACTCGCTTACCGTCAATGGCTCGGTGGTTGTCGAGGATGGCGGGCTGCTCGTCTGGAACAAGCGCGGTACGATCGGCGGCAGTCTGGTGCTGCTCGATGGCGCCGAGATGACCCACACCGTCAACACCGGCTCGACGGAGCAATACAAGATCGACCTTGTGATTGGCGGTGATGGCTACATTGCCGCCGGCGCGCGCATCAACTGCTGCGGCAAGGGACTGACCGCCAACGGCCTTGGCGGCGGCGTCTTGGCTGGTAGAGATGCCGGCGGCTCGCATGGAGGCCGCGGCTATGCGACGCATGCCGCCATGCCGTGCTACGGCTCGCTCATGAACCCGACCAACATCGGCTCGCGCGGCACCTGGGGCGCATATGGCGGCGGTGCCGTGGTGCTCAACTTCGCCGGTGACTTCGTATTCGATGGCGAGATCACCGTCGAGGGTGGAGCGGCGACTGGCTACTATACCGGTTCCGGCGGCAGTATCTTCATAAAGTGCGCGACTTTCTCGGGCACAGGCTGCCTCAACGCCAACGGCTCGACCTCGTCGGAGAACAGCTTGTATGGCGGCGGCGGACGCATTGCCGTCCACACCACCTCGGCGACCTCGCTGGATGCCTTCACGGGCACCATGACCGCATGGGGCGGCTGCACTGGCGGTGTCACCGTCAACGGTTCGGCCGGCACCATCTACACCGAGACGGCGGCGGTGCGTCCCGGCCATGGTACCGTCAGGATGTCGAACAAGCCCGGCTACACCAGCCGTAACAACACTTTCGACATGACCGACTTCCCATCCACCAACATGGGCGAACCGGCCAGCGCGCTCAAGAATGTCACGCTCGTGGTCGAGCACTATGCTTCGCTCAACATCACCGGCGACTGCACCGTTTCAGATCTCCAGCTCGGTTCCGGCACACGCCTGCTGCTCAACGGATACACGCTGACGGTACGCACCAGGGAGCACCCGCTCTCCGGCAGTGTCCAGACAGGCGATGGCGGCCAGATCGTCTGGCTGCCGCGCGAGTTGCCGACGCTGCTGCTGGTGCGCTAGGGCTGCTGCTTGCGGTAAAAGACCAACTGGAATGACCGCGGTGGCAGCGCGACGGTTAAATTCGCAAGTAAAGCCATTTGCAACAGAATCGGTGAAGATGTATGATGTACACATCGCGTTCATTACATGTTTCGGCGCTGACGTAACCCAAGGCATGACGGTAGAACGATAGCGCGGCTCCAGCTTGTGCATGACGGAAAAGGATGACCATGAAGAGCAACGGCCAAAGTAACGGCAGGCAGGGCATCCTGCTGCTTCTCGCGGCGGCGCTGGTCGCCGTCGGCGTCATTCTCGCCTCGGGCTACGCGCTGGCGCAGGCGGGGGCGGCGGTCGCCCGTCCCGTCCGCGCGCCGCGCCCGGCTCCCGCCACGCCGCTGGAGATGGCGCTGCGGCTGGAGCGCGAGCTGGCGCGTGGCGCGGGCATGCTCATGCCTGATCCGGAGCGGCGGGTCAGGCTTGGCGGCGGTCTCATCCCCCTTGACGGCAACAGCGGCGGCTTCCCCGCTGATTTCCTGGACGGCCTCGTGCCCGAGACGCGCAACGGCGTCGAGGTGTGGCGCGCGGTACTGCACGCGGACGACGCCGGCGGCGACATGCTGTTCCACAACGCCGACGGCAGGCATTTCTGGACGGTTCCCGCCACCGGCGGCACCTGGTCGGCGGACTGGATCGCCAGGCTCCACTCCCCGGATGGCACGGCGGCGGACTTCTTCACCACCGCGCAGCGCTACCAGGAACTGCTAGCGCGTCCCTCCCGCGCTACAGTGCCGGACAAGGTGCTCCGCCGCGCGGCATGGCAGGAGACGCGGCAGTTCTTCCTGCCCTCGCATGTCGAGCTGGAAGCCCCCGTGTGCGAGACGACGGCGTACCCCGACGGTGTTTCCGGCCACGCCGTCCGAGTTGACCGGCGCGGGGTGCGCACGGTCACAACCAGCACACCGTATCCCGACCGCGAGGTGACCGCGACGCAGACGTTCGCGCCGGACAACCCCGGCGTCTGCGTCATGGCAGCCACCAACATCGTCTACCGCAACGGACGCTCGATCGCCATCCGGGCCTGGGACGGCGGCTGGACGCGCGAGACCTCATGGACTGACTACGCCGCCGACGGGACGCGGCGCGCCTTCTCCGTCACCGAGTCGTCGGACTTGCCGGGCGCGGTCACCAACCGGGTTTCGTACAGCGACTTCCTCGGGCGCACGGTCGCGGTGCTCACGCCCGGCGCCGGCGGCGCCATGCTCGTGACCACCAATATCTACGACGGCGCGACCCCGCGCCTGATCCGCACCGAGACGACCGGCCAGCCCGCCACCACCTACCTCCATGATGCACTGGGCAACACCGTCGCGTCCGTCCGCAGCGGCATCACGTCCGCCTCCGAAACCCGCCACGAGATAATCGGCGGAACTGTCTGGAGGGTGGAAACCAGCAGCACCTCGTGCGGCGGCGTCACCAATGCCGTCTCCACGACCCGCCGTCAGTTGACGGGGCTTTCCGACGCCCTGCGGAGCCAGACGGTGAGCATCGCGCCGAACGGCTCGACGACGACGGAGCAGAGCAGCTTTGACCCGCAGAGCTGCGAGCTGACAACCATCCGCGCCACCGATGCGGCGACGCCGCTTGCCACCGTCTCGAGGTTCGGGCGCACGGTTGAGCGCGAATCGCCACGGGAAACCGTTTTCAACTACTTCGATCCGATGGGACGCGTTGCATACTCGGAGGCGCGTCACCCTGCAACAGACGAACCGCTCTATTGGCGCTGGTCGCAATTCGACGGATCCGGCAACGAGGTCAATTATGGAACCGACTATTTCGACCATGATACTTACGAGTATCTGTCCGTTACAGGCTCGCGAACCTTCGACGCCTTCAACCGCGAAACGTCCCGCACCGACGCTCTCGGCAACACCGTGACCAACACCTACGACGCCCTGGGGCGTCTTGCCGCCACCATCGGCGCGACCTACCCCGTGGGCTACGGGTACGACACCGCCGGCCGCATGACCGCCATGTCCACCACCCGCGACGGTACGTCATGGGACGCCACGCACTGGATCTACGACCACGCCACGGGGCTTGCCACCGGCAAGACCTACGCCGACGGCTCCGCTGTTTCCTACACCCACACCCCCGAGGGTAAACTTGCCACCCGCACCTGGGCGCGCGGCGTCGCCACTGCCTACGCCTACAATGCCGACGGCCTGCCCATCGCCACCATCTACAGCGACGCCACGCCCGGCACCGCGCTAACCTACGACGCTCTCCTGCGCCCCGCCACCGCGTCGAATGCCGTCGCGCAGTACGCCTACGCCAATGATGCGCTCGGCACCGCCACCAACGAGACGGCCACGCTTGGTGGTACCGTTGCCACCCTGGCCCGCGTCATGGACAACCGCCACCGCCTGGCGGAGCTGCGCAGCGGCGGTGCCGCTCCCGTCTATTACGGCTACGACGTTGAGAACCGCCTTTCCACGGTCTCCACTCCTGCCTTTGAGGCCGAATATGCCTATACCTTGGACGGATGGGACGCGGGGTATTCGGTGGCCTTGGCAAATGGTGTCGTACTGGATCGCATTGTCGCCCGCGACCGCTACCGCCGCAGTCTGGTAAAGGCCATCACCAACAGCGTTAATAGCATAGCGACGGCTCCATTAGCCTACGACTACGACAAACTGAACCGCGTTATCAGGCGCAACACCGACACCTTTGATTATAACATCCGTTCCGAGGTCATATCCGCCGTCATCCAGACCAACCATGCCAGCCGCTACGCCTACGACAATATCGGCAATAATCATTGGGTGTCGGTCAACGCCGTCACCAATTTCTATGCAGCCAATGAGCTGAACCAGTACACGGGGATCGGCAATGAAACAATCATCGAGCCGGAATACGATTTAGATGGAAATATGACATGGGACGGGCGTTTCAACTATACGTATGATGCCGAGAACAGGCTAGTTGCCGCATACTCAAACAACGTGTGCGTAGTCTCCAACGCTTACGACCACCTTAGCCGCCTGGTGCTGAAATTCACCCCCACCGCCACGCATACCTATCTATATGACGGCTGGAATCTGGTGCAAGAGACCGTTTCAACCGCATCAGGTACAACCACCAACCACTACGTCTGGGGTAAGGATATTTCCGGCACACTGCAGGGCGCGGGTGGCGTGGGTGGGCTACTGGCTGTACAAATGGACGGCGCATGGTACTTCCCGTTCTACGATAATAACGGCAACATCACCGCCTATGCCGACGAGACCGGCGCAATCGTCGCCGAGTACACCTACGACGCCTTCGGCCGCACTATCTCCAAGTCCGGCACAATGGCCGACTCATTCCGTCACCGCTTTTCGACCAAATATTATGACACCGAGACTGGACTGTATTACTACGGTTACCGGTTCTACGTGCCGGAACTGATGCGGTGGCTGAACTGGGATCCGATGGGAGAGATGGTGTATGTCACAACAAGCACAAGCGCAGAGAAAGCTTCAAATCCCTCAGCCGAACCTGAAATCTTAAACCTTTACTTGTTTACTCTAAACAACCCAATACAGAACATGGACTATCAAGGACTCACGACGATAGGCCATGTTCTGGATGAGTTTTTCTCGTGGTTCAATCGGTATCCAGACCTTTGGGTTATGGGGCAAAACGACCCTTATACGGCTATTGTTCGCAATTGGGCTCCCGTGCAAGCGAATGTCGAGCGACTAAAGCAGGCTGTGGCCACGGATCCGTCGGACTGGGAACAAAACCACATCACGAGCCCGTCGTGGATTCCGACAAAGAGTTTTTCTCCTGATCCAAAGCATGGTTGGAATTCGCTAGTTAGAGATCCGCCAGGAACCGATCCTGCTACTGCCAGAAGGGGGTTTATCCTCTATTTGCTCTCACTGATGTTCCACCAAGAGAATTGCACACTAGCGCGATCGGATCCTTCCGTATCATTGCGACAGCGGACGAGGTGAACATTTCGCAATGCCGCGTTAAGTTGAACATCTGGATGTACAATGAAATGTCACGCAATTCTTTCGGGCGGTTCGCCGATCATCCGCTGTTCAGACACAGGCCTATGGCATCTCAATTCATGTGGTGGAACTGGAAAGAAGAATTCGAGTTCGATGCTAAAGGGAATATCACCGATATTCCGAGTGGCAATGGAGGATGGTGACATGCGTTTGCTGGCAATATTATTTGCTATTCTTGCAGCGGTGCTAGGTGTCTCGTGCCACGAGCGTTCTATTACCCAACCTGGTGCTGTTCAAAACCACAGCCAATCCGAGAAGTTAAGCAGAATACAGAATGAAACCGGGTTGGTATTCCCGACTAATGCGGTACTAGTTCAGTTTTCCCAGCCTGATGTGGCCGTAGATCCCGTATGGGTGGCTAAAGTCGTTATTCCTTCCGCGACCTACGAACCCTTTGCCCATATCCTCGCTCGCAAGCCTGCGGACAGCACGATCTACGATGGTGCGCTAGCAGATTCAACTAGTTGGTGGTTGCCGACGAATGTTGTAATGACGAAAAAATTTCTGCCCAATCGCCAAACATTCGTTAATGTTGTTGTATCAGAAGATGCCGAGTGTTTTGCCATATACATCGAATGCGCAATGTTCTAAAGTTTAATACGTTACCCGTCCCGCCTGTTGTCACAATTGCTTGGACACGAAAAGGGAAGCAAAAGGAGGCGCTTTTCCTTCTGAATTCTGAATTCTGAATTCTGGATTCTGGGTGCGCATCCGCTATTGTGGAGCGCACCCGAAACTGGCCGATAATGCCGATTAAGATGCCGATTAAGATTGCCAGACGGCGGCAGGTAGGGTAATCTGTACGCTTGTTTTCTTGGAGAGGTGACCGAGCGGCCGAAGGTGCAGCACTGGAAATGCTGTGTACCCCACGGGTACCGGGGGTTCGAATCCCCCCCTCTCCGCCAGTTCTTTTCGAACGAACCCTAATGACGGTGTGCCGGTTACGGGCACCGTCGAAGGAGCTTGTCTGTGAGTTTTATGGAACCGCTACTTGCGCTCCAGGAAGTGGATACGCAAATATACGAACTGCAAAACGAACTTCGCGACATTCCGCTCCGCAAACAGCAGGAGACCTCCCGGTTGCAGGATGCGCAGGAGCGCCTCAGCGCGGCACAGGCGGAGTTGATGGCCTTTCAGACGCGCGTGGCTGATTTCGAGCTTCAGGTGAAGGCCATTCGCGAGAATGTGGCCAAGCTTCGTCAGCAGCAGATGTCCTTGAAGACCAACCGTGAATTCCGTGCCATGGAGAGTGAGATAAACAACAATCTCCATGAGATTGAAATCCTCGAGGGGCAGCAGATCACGGCCATGGATGCCGTACCACCGGCCCAGGAGCGCGTCGAGGCAGCCCAGGAGCGCGTGAATACCGAGACCAGCGGCATGGAGCAGTATCTCGCCGAACTGGACAGCCGTCTGGACGATGTCAAGGCACGTCTGGCACAGCTTGAACAGGAGCGCGTCGAGGTCGCCAACCGTGTGCCGCCGGCGCACCTGCGCCGCTATGAGCGCCTGCGCGTGGCACGCCGCCCGACGGTTGTGCTTCTCAACGACGGCGTCTGCAGCGGCTGCCACCTGCAGCAGACGGCGGCGACACGCCATATGGTTCTGCGCAAGAACGCGCTGGTGAACTGCGAATCCTGCGGGCGCCTGCTTTACGTGCCGTAGACTTTCGTAGCCCCGGGGCTGTCGAAACGCAGCCCTAGGTAAGGCGCGAGTAGAATAGTGGCCTGAAGGGCCGCCAAAAAAACGCCCCGCCGAACGGGAGTGTTGACTTATTGCGAACCCTTGTGTTTTTGAATCAGGAACTCATGAAATCAGGAGTTGTTTGTGGAAACCGTGCATTCTTGCACCCTTCTTGAGTTCTTGAGTTCCTGATTAATCCGCACTGCGAATCGTTTGTTCCGCCGAAAGGCAGGGCGTTTGCCGTTGTCGCTATTGTGCGTATCAGGAGCGTACGCGGTCGACGTACTCGCCATTGCGGGTGTCGACGCGGATGATATCACCCTCGTTGACGAAGAGCGGCACGGGCAACGTGTAGCCGCCCTCCAGCGTGGCCGGCTTGGTCACCTTGCCGCTGGCGGTGTTGCCACGGGCGCCGGGGTCGCATTTGATCACCTCGCGCTCGACAAAGTTCGGGAGCGTGACCTCGATAGGGGCGCCCTCGAACATCAGCACCTCGCAGAGCATATCGTCGACCAGGAAGAAGCGGTTGTCACCGAGCACATCCTCGGTCATCGCAATCTCCTCGTAGTTCTCGTTGACGAAGATATACTTGTTGTCGGCCTCGTAGGAGAAGCGCACGTTCACGTTCGTCAGTTCCGGTTTCTCGAAGCGGTCGCCGGAGCGGAAGCTGCGGCTCATGGTTGTGCCGTTAAGCATGTTCTTGAGCTTGCAGTTGTAGATGGCCTGGCCCTTGCCCGGCTTGCTGAAGTCGAACTCGGTGATGATCAGGGGCTGGCCATCAAGCATGATCTTGAGCCCCTTGCGCAGGTCGGATGCTGTATACATAATGTGAACCTTAGTGGGTTGGTTGGCCGTGCCGGGGGCACCTGCGGCGCACCCCGGCGCGGTTGGCACTTCTTAGGCGCCGTAGACGGCGGCGTCACCCAGCAGCTCCTCGATGCGGAGCAGTTGGTTGTACTTGGCCATGCGGTCGGTGCGCGACAGCGAGCCAGTCTTGATCTGACCGGCGTTGGTCGCCACGGCGATGTCGGCAATCGTCGCGTCCTCGGTCTCGCCCGAGCGGTGGCTGACGACGGCGGTATAGCCGGCCTTGTGCGCCATCTCGATGGCGTCGAGGGTCTCGGTCAGGGTGCCGATCTGGTTGACCTTGATGAGGATCGAGTTGCCGCACTTCTCGTCGATGCCCTTCTTCAGGAACTTGACGTTGGTGACGAAGAGGTCGTCGCCGACGAGCTGGCACTTCTGGCCGACCTTCTCGGTCAGCAGCTTCCAGCCCTTCCAGTCGTTCTCGTCCATGCCGTCCTCGATGCTGTCGATCGGGTACTTGGCGATAAGCTCGGCCAGATACTCGGCCTGCTCCTCGGAGGTGCGCTGCACGCCGGGCTTCTGGGCGCCGCGGGCCTGGGTCTCGAACTTGGCGTAGTCGTAGACGCCGTCCTTGAAGAACTCGGAGGCGGCACAGTCGAGCGCCAGGGAGATCTCGCCGCCCTCGCACTTGCGGCCGGGCTTGTAGCCGGCCTTCTTGATGGCCTTGATGATTGTGTCGAGCGCATCCTCGGTGCCGTTGAACACGGGGGCGAAGCCGCCCTCGTCGCCGACGGAGGTGCTCAGTCCGCGCTCCTTGAGCAGCTTCTTGAGGTTGTGGAAGACCTCGGCACCCATGCGCAGCGCCTCGCGGAAGCAGCAGGCGCCGACCGGGCGGATCATGAATTCCTGGAAGGCGATCGGGGCATCGGAGTGCGAGCCGCCGTTGACGATGTTCATCATCGGCACCGGCAGGGCCTTGGCGTTGGTGCCGCCGATGTAGCGGTAGAGCGGCAGGCTGAGATAATCGGCGGCAGCCTTGGCGCAGGCCAGCGAGACCGCGAGGATGGCGTTGGCGCCCAGATTGGACTTGGTGGGGGTACCGTCGAGCTTGATCATCAGGGTATCGATGGCGACCTGGTCGGTCACTTCCATGCCGATCAGTTCGGGGGCGATCTTCTCGTTCACGTTTTCAACCGCCTTGAGAACCCCCTTGCCAAGATAGCGCTTCTCGTCGCCGTCGCGCAGCTCGACCGCCTCGTTCTCGCCTGTGGAGGCACCGGAGGGGACGGCAGCGCGGCCTACTACGCCGCTCTCTAGGTAGACATCGGCCTCGACCGTGGGGTTGCCACGGGAGTCCAGGATTTCACGTGCGATGACATCAACAATGGTGGACATGCTTTCTTCTCCTGCTACATTACGCTACAATACGGGCGTCACGATGGAACAGAACCAGCACTTTAGAAAAAGGGCCCCGAAAATGCAAGCTAGTATTCGTCCTCCGGCAGCCGATTCTCCGCTTTTCGAGAAGACGCTGGGCAGCAGAACCGTCTTTCAGGGACGGGCTCTGCGGATTGATGTGATCGATATAGAGATGCCCAACGGTCAGCCCGCGTCGCGCGAGGTGGTCCGCCACCGCGGGGCGGTGGCTATTCTGGGACGCGTGCCGGATGGGCGTTTTCTCTTCGTCCGCCAGTACCGCAAGGCGATCGAATCGGCATTCATCGAGGTCGTGGCGGGTGGCCTGGAACCCGGCGAGGCGCCTGATGTGGCCGCCCACCGTGAACTGCGCGAGGAGAGCGGCTACCACGCCACGCGCCTGCTGCCGCTGGGAACGATTGTGGCCTGTCCCGGCTACTCGGAGGAGCGGCTGCACCTCTTCTTCGCCGAGCTCGAGGCCGTGCCGGGGGAGACCGACCCCGATGAGGAGGAGTTCGTCGAGACGCTCCTGATGGGCGAGGCGGAGGTGGAGCAGGCCCTGCTTGACGAGACGATCAACGATGCCAAGACCATGGCCTGCTGGCTGCTCTGGAAGATGCGCGGCCCGCGGTAGGAGTGGCAGTAGGCAGTAGCAGTAGGCAGTAGCAGTAGGCAGTAGCAGTAGGCAGTGCCGCCGCCGTGGCGGCGGGGGCGGCATGCGTGCCGCCCGTACAGGCATCGGATTTTGCCAGAGCCTCTAGGTTATAGGCAGGCATCCGGAATCGATATTGTCGGCGCGTAGCGCGGCCTCCAGCCGCGCCGGTGTAATTTCGGGACACTGTGCCAGCGTGCCGGCCAACGCCCGCGCCCATGCGCCACGGCCAAGGGCATGTACCTGGCCCTCGCGGGCGTACACCTCTTCCGCCAAGGCTCCGACCGCGGCATAGGGCGAACGGTTGCCGGCCTGCCAGAGGAGCGGCAGCGTATGACGGAAATGTCCCCGGTTGTGCAGGCGGTCCCAGACGTGTGCGAGACGCTGCATGCGCGTCAGGGCCGCAAAGTCGAGGCAGTCGGTATGTAGTACATCATAAGGGGGTAGGGGACTGAACGCGCCCGCCAGTGCGGGAAGGCCCAGCAGGGGCGTGCCCGGCAGTCCCTTGAGGCGGTTGATCTGGATCTCGGGAACACCAAGCCCGACCAGCCGGTCAAACCCGGCAGCGAATGAGCCCTCGTCTTCACCGGGCAGACCGAAAATCAGGTCGGCATGCAGCGCGGCACGGGTTTCATCGAGCAGGACGTGAAGCGTGTCGAGTACCTCGTCACGACTCTCCCTGCGCCCTATGTGCCGGGCCACCTTTTCGTCTAGAGTCTGGATACCGACCTCGAGATGCAGCGCATCGCTTGGAAAGGCTGCCAGTCGCTCCAGGAGTGGCGCCCCGAGACGTGACGGCGTCAGCTCGAGGTGGATCCGCAGCCCCTTGGGCAACCGTTGCAGGAAGAAGTCGAGCACTGTAACGGCATGACTCTCGTCGGCATTGAAGGTGCGGTCGAGAAAGCGGAAGTCGCGCAGCCCGCGTTCCAGCAGCGATTCAAACGCGGCAAAGAGCCGGTCGGTCGGGAAACGGCGCCAGTGAGTACCGCATGAGGTGCAGTAGAGGCAGTGGTGCGGACAGCCGCGCGTGGACTCCACATAGACCACACGCCGACCTAGGTCGTCATTGCTGTATAATGCGTAGGGCAGGGCGAGCGTGTCGGGATCCTCGCCCTCGCGGTTGATGATGAGTTCAGGAGTGGCGGGGCGGGTGCCCGATGTCTGCTTCTGCCCGAGCCTGTTTGCACACCAGTTGCGGAATGCCGTTTCACCCTCGCCGCATATTAATGCGTCGGCCAGGCCATCCCATTCCGCCGCGCCCTCCGGCACAATCTCGGGGCCGCCCAGTACGATGGAGATTTGCGGTGCTATGCGCTGCAGCAGCGTGAGGATTTCGCCTGCCAGGCGCCGGTTCCAGAGATAGACGGAGAAGCCGGCGACACGCGGCGCAGCCTCCAGCACGCGGGCGACCACCTGCAGCGGCTGGGTTTCCAGATCGAACTCCATCAGCGCGGCCCGCTCCGCCATAGAGCCGAGGTTGGCCAGCAGCGTCCTTCCGGCATGGCTGCAGTGGCTATGGCGCGCGTTGATGGCGATGACTACGATGTCGGCCTGCATGGTGCTTAATCCTAACCGATATGCGCCGCGCGCGCAACTGGGCAAGCGCGGTTCTGCTTGAATTTTGCATGGGGCTGTGGCAGGATTCCACGCATGTTTCCTTAAGCGGGCAGGGTGACCAGCCAGCCCGCTGTTTTCCGAAGAATAATGAACCAGGTCTCCAAGTCGAATCGCTCCCGTCCCCTGCTGCAATCGCTGATCCAGTTGCTTCATCTGGATACCATGCCGGAAGCGGCGCGGCGCTTCCTGGCCTTCCTGTTCCTCAATGTTCTCTCCTGGCAGTGCCTGATCGGAACGGTCATGGTGCTGCACGCGCGCGCGATCGGCATCGGCGCCGGCGCGGTCGGCCTGCTCTTCTCGCTGCTCTACTTCGCGGGCGTCCTGGGGGTGGTCACCAAGCCGCTGGCCGAGCGCTTCGGCTCGAAGCGCGTGCTGATGACGGGCTGGACCGCGCGCAATCTCCTCGTCCTGCCGATTGTCTTTACTCCGGTAGTCTTCCGCTACTGGGGCAAGGGCGCCGCCGCGGCGCTGCTCTTCACCACGCTCTCCCTCTTCTGCATCACGCGCGCGCTGGCCGGCATCGCCTGGTCCAGTTGGCTGCACGAGATTGTTCCGCCGCTTAAACTGGGGCGCTTCTACACATATGAGACGGTGATGACGCGTCTGCTGACGGTCGTCTTCGGGGTGATTGCCTTTTTTGTCCTCGGTCACAATCCGCCGCTCTGGCGCTTTGCGGTGATCGCCGCCTTCGGCGTGGCGTTCGGCCTAGTCAGCCTGCAACTGCTGCGGCGGGTGCCGGGCGGCGAGCCGGTGACCGATAGCAAACACAAACCCGTGCGCGGTGGCTACCTGCTGGTCTTCCGCGACCGCATGTTCATGGGCTTCCTGCTCTGTTCCACCCTCTTCGGCATCATCTACACGGGACTCTCGCTGCTGGTCACACTGACCCTGCGCGACCAGTTGGGCATCGGTGCCGGCACCATTTTGCTGCTGACCTCCTGCGGCAATGTGCTGGCGATGTTCACGACGCCGCGCTGGCAGCGGATCGCGGACCGGCACGGCAGTCCCATGGTGATGGCGGCCAACGGAGTGCTGATCGTATTCTCCCTGCTTGTGCTGGGCTGGCTGCGTGAAGATCGCGCACCCATGGCGCTGGTGGCACTCGCCTGCGCCCTGATTCCAATCGCCGAGAGCGGCAACTACATGGCCACCAGCCGTGGCTACATGCTGCGTATGAAACCCAGGATACGCCACGCCTACAATGCGGTCTGGAGTGCCTTGAACCAGGTCTTCTACGGCATCTCGGCCGTCTTTATCGGAATCTGGCTGCAGGAAGGCTCACCCGCGCGTTTCCGCAGCGCTGCATGGGGCTATGCGCTCCTCATGGTGATCGCCATCTGGCTCGCCCTGCGCCTCCCCGTACCGCGGCTGGACTCTTCCCGCGGCCCCAGTCCCGTCTATAATCCCGCACAGCCCCTCCGCAGTCTCGGACGCATGCTGCGCTATGTGCTGCGGCCGGCACGCTCACTCACCCGGCTTCCGCCGGATTTGGATCAATTATGACTCTCTGGCAAACAGGTTGTACGCTGGCCGTGCTGGTACCATTGTGCCTACTGGCCATGCGGTCGTACCGTCAGTGTGCCACAGTGCCCGGTTCCCGCCGGTTCGGTACGCGGTGCCGGTTGGCGCTGGCCTTGCTGGGCCTGGCCGGCAGCATATGGCTGGTCACGCACAGCCATGACGACACCTTTACCGGACTCGACAACAGTGCCTACCGCAAGATGGCCCATGATTTTGATGAAGGCAGCGGCTTCTTTGATCCAGACCCGCTGCTTTCGGCGTTGCCTCCCGGACTGCAGCGCGCCGTGCTCTACCGTTCCGGTTCCGGTACACGTCCTACGCGCGACCTGGTCTTTCAACTCGATGCGCCCGATGGCCGCGCGACGCGTCCCTTTTTCATGCCCGCCTTGCCGCTGGCGGCCGCAGGCCTTCCGTGGCTCGCTCCCAATGTCCTGCCGCCCCTCATCGCCTCGCTGGGTTGGTGGCTGCTCCTGCTGGCCGGTACGGCGGCAGGCGGTCTCTGGGGGCTGGGTGCATCCGTGGCGCTGGTGCTGGCAACACCCTGGCCGCTCTGGTTCGCGCGCGGCTTCTATCCCGACGGTACCGGCAGCTTCATTCTGGGCGGCATCATCGCGGCAATCGCCATCCGCCCGCTTGACCGTGCCTTGACGCGGTTTGTGGCAGGCTTCGCGCTGGGGTTTTCCGCCGCGCTGCATCCCACCCTGTTGCTGGTGGCCCTGCCGCTGGCAGGCGTACTGATGCTCGAGCGTCAGCAGGCACGCGAGGCCGTGCCGCTCGCTACCGGATGCCTGCTGGGGGTGCTGCCCGTCTGGTGGATGACGCGTACCATCTGTCAGCCCTATGGCGACTGGACACGCCCTGAAATACTGATCAAGTTGCTTGGTGCCACGCGCGAGCACATGGCGCTGGGTGCATCGCTGCTCCTGCTGGTGCTGCTCTCATGCGTGGCGCTGGCGCTCGGTTTCCGCCCGTCGGTACGCGCCCGCCTGCGGCGGCTGGATACGCGCTTGCACCCCTGGGGATGGGGGGCGCTATGGCTCACCCCACTGCTGATCATCGCCTTGCAGCCGGGCCAGGCAGGGCAGACGTTGCGTGACGGCGCGCGTGCCGTCTGGAGCGGCATCCGCATACCAGGCGCTCTGCTGCTGCTGACGGGGGGTGTCGCCGTGCTGCGCCCGGTCCGCCCGCTACGCGAACGGGTCATGCTGGTCCTGCTGGCCTGGCTGTCGCTCTTCTTCCTCTTTCTCAAGGGAGTTGAAGTGCCGGCCGGCATCTGGAGCCTGCGGCGCTTCCTGCCGGTGATCCTGCCGCTGATCGCGCTGCTGGCGGCACCGCTGGCCAACGCCTGCGCCTCTCTCGCCACATCCACCGCCAGACGCGCAGGAGTGGCGGCCTTCCTGCTGCTGGGAGGAACGCCCAACCTCGCGCGCTGGCCCGCGGCATATTTTGGTGTCAACGAGGCTGGCGCCACAGCCTGGACGAAAGAAGTGGCGCAGCAGATCGGCACGGAGCGTCTCGTGGCCTTCGACTATTTCCCCCATAGTGTTCCGTATGCCGGCAATCCGCGCATGCGTGTGCTGGGACTGGGCGAGACATCCCGTGATCAATGGCCTGAACTGGCCGGCTGGCTGGCCGGGGTCGCCCGCACCAGCGAGGTGTGGATCGCCACTTCCTACGCACCGGTAGGCATCGAGGATGGCCTGCGCCTGGAACCCGTAACCAGCGTGACGGGACGCTTTCCGATCATCAAGGCGCGCCACTTCCTGCCTGCTGATCGCGGGGAGCGGTTAGTGGCACATACATTCCTCAAGGCCGTGCCCGTTACGACCGATGACCCGCCGATGCCGCAGAAGATGGTGCTGGATGGCGGTCCGCTCGGATTGCGCGGCCCCTGGGGTGCCGTGCGCGGGCACGGCAGATGGACGCGGCAGGGGAGCGCGATCATCGGGCCGTATCCCGCCGCCGGCTCGGTGGTGCATTTCGAAGCCGAGGCAGAGTGGACGCCACCCGTGGCGGAATGGGAACAGCAGCGCCTCTTGGTGACACCCCCCTGGGGCGGCACGCCGCTTGTCTGTACCGTGACCACAGGGGTTTCAACGGTTTCCGGCCACTGGACAGTGCCGGATGTCTCGGAAAGGACACCTACCGGCCACTATAGCTTCACGGTCGAGAAGCCCTACGATCCGCTGGCATACGGCCAGCGCGGCTACGATACCGACCTGGGTGTGCTGCTGCGAAGTGTAACCATCAGCGCACAATAAGCCCGCTAAATGTCCCTGGCGACCGGTGGTCGCCAGGGACATTATTAAATGCTATTCGGTCACAATCCGGAAGAAGCGCCGCGGATAGGCAGCGTCAATCGGGATGGTGTGGCTCGTGGTTCCCAGATTGGTGGCACCCGGCACGGTGGTCCATTCGGGGTTGGTCAGGCTCGGCGTAGCCTCGATGCGCACACGCCCCGTCGAGTTGCTCCATGTCATCTGGATGGTGTTGTTGGAGATGGCGATGCCGGCAACCCTGGCAGGTGTGGCGGGCGCGCTGGTTTCACGCAGCATGATGCCGTCGAAACCGTAGCTCTTGTTCGGAGTGGGACCCGCGCCATCCTCGGCCTTGACAGTGAACGAGCCGTCCTCACCGCACCGGATCTTCCGCCAGCGCGCCACATAGCCGTTGACCGTGTTGTAGCCGGTGTCGAAAATGACCGACATGTTCGCGTTGGTGACGATGACGCCGGGCGTGCTGGCCTCAACACATGAGTCCACGCCGGAGATGGTGAACTTCGTATGGCGGCCCGGATAGTCTTTTGTGTTATTAGCGCGATCGCATGAGGTGACGAACTCGTATTCCTTTGCCGGATCAAGGCCTGTGAAGGTGACAGTCGCCCACCAGGGCCCCGCACCGCTCTTATAGGCGAGGCAATTGTTGAAGGGCACCTTGCCGTTGAACACGTTATAACAGTCGGTGCCAGTCGCGATGGCGGCGTTCTCCCTTTTAGTACGATAGCTGACGTTCGCGGCTGCCAGCGTGATCGTCACCGGTGTCGCGAGCCCTGAGTCGAAGTCGCGGAGAATGCCTGTCTTTGCTGCTTCCGGCTCGAATTGGGTCGTATTGGCCGGAGTGGGGTCGCCCGGCGAGCAGTCGTTGTAGGCCGTGAAGCCGATGTCGGCCGAAACCGTGACCGTCACCACCGCCGAGGTGGCGACGTAGCCGTCGTTGTCCCTTGCTACTGCGAAGACCTCATGGCTGCCGGCTCCGGGGGAGGCCCAGCCGTGGTTAAATGGCGCGGCGGTATCGGTTGCCAGCAGGTTGCCGTCGCCGTAGAAAGCGACACTGGCCACCTGGCCATCCGGGTCGGAGGCCGTGGTCTGGATGCCGAGTCCGATGCTGGCGACGGTAGTGTTGTTGGTGGGACTCGTGATGGCGATGCTGGGCGGTTTCACTACCGCCGTCACGTTGACGACCGCCGAGGTGCTGCAGAGGCCGGTGCTGTCCCACGCCACGGCCTTGACGCTGTGAGCTCCCGGCGACACGCCCTGCATCACCATTGAGAAGGGTGACTGGGTGTCGTCAGTGCCGTAAATGGCATCGTCGAGGCAGAAGTCCACCTTGGCCACTGTTCCGTCCGCATCCGAGGCATTGGCGGTGACGGTGAAGGTGGTGCCGACTGTTGTGCCGTTGCCGGGGCTGCTGATCGAGACGGTGGGTGGCATATAGGTGATGGTGATCTGGACTGGCGTCGAGGTGGAACACATGCCGTCGTTGTCCCACGCCACGGCGGTGAGCTCGCAGGCTCCGACCGGAGCGCCGCTCCATGTAAAGCTGTAGGGTGCCGCGGTGTCTGAACCAAGCAGCACGCCGTCGGCGCGGAACTCCACGTTGGTCACCGTGCCGGCCACGTCAGCGGCCTCGGCCTCGATCATGAAGGTTGTCCCCACGGTAGCGTTGTTGGCGGGACTGATAATCGCGACAGTCGGCGGCTGGGGCGCGACCACGGTCACGGTCACCGGAGTGGAGGTGGTGCAGAGGCCGTCGTCGTCCCAGGCTACGGCATAAAGCACATTCGTCCCGACTGGTGCGTTTACCCAGTCCCAGGAGTATGGCGCACCGGCATCCCAGCCCAGCAGCTCGTCGTTGGCGTAGAATGCGAGGTTGGTGATGGTGCCGTCATCCGCGGCTGCGGCCTCGATCGCGAAATTGCGCGGCAGGACCGAGCCCTCTTCCGGAGCCGTAATCGCGACCTGCGGGGGCATTGGAGCCCCGGGGGTCTCGCGCAGCATGATGCCATCGAAGGCATAGCCTTTCTTGACCGTGGTGCCACCGTCCTCGACCCGCACCTTGAAGATGCCGTCGGCGCCGCACTTGATGTTAGTCCAGCGTGCCACATAGCCAGTGTCGGTATTGTTGCCCGAGCAGAAGGTCACCGACTCGTTCGAGTGGATGGTTACGCCGGGCGTGCTGGCCTGCACACAGAAGTCGGCACCGGAGATCGTGAACTTCGACATGCGCTGGTTGTAGCCGCTGC
>LSQX01145579.1_pt2 | contig 21781 bp, 18 predicted proteins | sample 654561 | NCBI WGS metagenome assembly LSQX01 (sample SAMN04489861, study PRJNA283612) | anaerobic digester metagenome | isolation source: 4 biogas reactors fed with cattle manure at either 37C or 55C with and... | place: Denmark: Kongens Lyngby | collected 2014
CGCTGTCGGTGAGCATGTCGAGGAAGACATCCTTCGTGTTCAGCCTGAAGGTGTTGAAGCCACCCTCCTGTAATGCTTCCAGTCTTCTTTCAATGGGTACCAGGTGTAGTTTCTGTACGATGCGCACCTTGTGCAGCTCTAACGGGATATTCTCCCCGTTATAAAATTTAATCTCATTCATGATTCGTTGTGTAACTGTTATCTAATTGTAAATTGTATTGTCCTCTTTTGATAGAATATGATATTGATTCAGGCTTACAACCATTAAATGTAAATTCAAAAAGTACAAATGTAGATAATTTTATTATAATGACAATCATTATTCTGAAAAACCAACCACTGTACACTGACCGCTTCTCTCTTACCGGTAAAAGCAGACAATAACCACTGATAACTGACTACTAAAAAAAAATAAATTGATATTACGGAAAGCTCTTTAATGAAATTTCTTTATATTTGTGCCAAAGAATATTAATTCAATCAACATTGATTCACTTTTAATACAACAAATCATGGATAAACCCTATGTAATAGGTATTGATGTCGGCGGCACAAATACAGTTGTCGGTATTGTGGATAAAAGAGGACAGATCATCATCAGCGGCAGCATTAAAACATCCAAACACCCCAAAGTTGAGGATTACCTGGATGAGCTGACAGAGTTGATGCACGACCTCATCAGTCAGACAACAACAAAAGATCAGATTAAAGGTATTGGAGCAGGTACACCGAACGGCAACTACTTTACAGGCAGCATCGAGTTTGCTCCCAACCTGAACTGGAAGGGTGTGATACCTTTCGCACAGATGCTGGAAGACCGTGTAGGTATTCCGGTAGCGCTTACCAACGATGCGAATGCGGCTGCTATAGGCGAGATGACCTACGGTGCTGCACGCGGGATGAAAGATTTTATCGTGATTACGCTGGGGACAGGTGTCGGTAGCGGTATCGTGGTGAACGGACAGATGGTGTACGGCCATGACGGCTTTGCCGGTGAGCTGGGACACGTGATCATGCGCCGCCATAACGGTCGTCTCTGCGGCTGTGGCAGAGCGGGATGTCTCGAGGCATACACCTCCGCCACGGGTGTAGCACGCACCGCCCGTGAGTACCTTGAGCTGAGGCCTGAAGCCCAGACACGACTGCGCAATATCCCCATCGACGATATCAGCTCAAAGGATGTGTTCGATGCGGCCATGGCAGGTGATGAGATGGCGAAGGAGATCTTCCGTTTCACCGGTGAGATGCTGGGTGAGGCTTTTGCCGATTTCGTTGCCTTCTCCAGCCCTGAAGCTATCGTTCTTTTCGGTGGATTAGCCAAAGCAGGAGATCTGATCATGAACCCTATCCGTGAAAGCATGGAGAAAAACCTGCTCAATATTTTCAAGAACAAGGTGAAACTGATGTTCTCCGACCTCAAAGAGAGTGATGCTGCCGTGCTTGGTGCCAGCGCCCTCGGATGGGAGGTGAAATAAGTTTTCACGGCCGGTTGGCAATGACTTAAGTGTCTCTTTAAAAACAAGAAAAGTAATATCATTTTCCGCCTGGCAACAAAAGAAGTTGAAAACAGATGCGGGGATTTCACCCATGGTGAGATCCCCGTTTTTTTTCACAAAACTAATGAAGACAAATCTCGATAATGACCGAGAGATTTTATACCTTTGTACTCCTTTAAAAAAATAACGTGTCAAAAAGGCAGACGATGTCACAGAAAATTCAAACAGCCCTCATTTCGGTATATCATAAAGAAGGATTAGAGGAAATACTTCAGGAGTTAGACAACTTAAGAGTTAAATTTATTTCTACCGGCGGCACCCGCGAATTTATTGAATCGCTGGGTTACGAGTGTGATGCGGTGGAGGATGTGAGCGGATACCCCTCCATCCTTGGAGGCAGGGTCAAGACTCTTCATCCCAAGATTTTCGGCGGGATCCTTTATCGGCGTGATAACGATGCGGATAAAAAGCAGGTGAAATCATATGATATCCCCTCCATCGATCTGGTGATCGTAGACCTCTACCCGTTTGAAGAGACGGTGGCAGCGGGTGGTACCGGGGAGGAGATCATTGAGAAGATTGATATAGGCGGCATCTCGCTGATCCGTGGTGCCGCGAAGAACCACAAGGATGTACTTATCGTGGCTTCAAAAGAACAATACAGGCCCCTGCTCAGGTTGTTGAAGGAGAAGCAGGGCCTCTCTGAGCTGGAAGAACGACGCTGGTTTGCCAAAGAGGCTTTCAAGGTCTCTTCGGCGTACGACTCAGCCATCTTCCGTTATTTCGATCATGACGACCGTACCGCCCTGCGTGTAGCCCTGAACGATGGGAAACAGCTGCGCTACGGTGAGAACCCTCATCAGCAGGGTACATTCTATGGTGATTTCAACGAGATCTTCGAACAGCTCCACGGAAAGGAGATATCTTACAACAACCTGCTTGATATTGATGCCGCCGTTTCACTTATCACCGATTTCGATGAGACTGCGGTTGCTATACTGAAGCATAACAATGCCTGCGGTATGGCTTGCCGCTCCACCGTGAAAGAGGCGTGGGAAGCTGCCCTCGCTGCTGACCCCGTTTCGGCCTTCGGAGGTGTTGTGGTGACCAACAGAAGGATAGACAGGGAAGCAGCAGAGAAGATCAACAACATCTTTTTCGAAGTGATGATTGCACCCGGTTATGATAAAGAAGCACTGGATATTTTGTTTCAAAAGAAAAATCGTATAATTTTGGTGCTTAAATCGGCAGAGAAAGCAACCCAGAAGATACAGTACCGTTCCGTATTGAACGGTGCGCTCGTGCAGGACAAGAACATGAGCGTTCAGGCTGCGGACAACCTGCAGGTGGTTACTGAGAAAGAGCCCGGCAGCACAGAGATGGATGATCTGCTATTCGCTAATATTCTGGTGAAACATACCAAATCAAATGCGATCGTACTGGCAAAGAACAAACAGCTTATCGCCAGCGGTACAGGACAGACATCGAGGGTGGACGCACTCAATCAGGCGATCGTGAAGGCGGCAACGTTTCAGTTCGATCTGCAGGGAGCAGTGATGGCCAGTGATGCCTTCTTCCCATTCCCCGATTGTGTGGAGATAGCCCACAAGGCGGGTATTACTGCCGTCATTCAGCCGGGTGGTTCCATCCGCGATACGGAATCGGTGGATTACTGCAACCGTAACGGTGTTGCCATGGTAACAACCGGCGTAAGGCACTTTAAACATTAAACACAATAGCTGAAAGCTGTAAGCTGACCGCTGATAACTTAATATATTATGGGATTATTTTCTTTTACACAGGAACTGGCGATGGACCTCGGTACAGCCAACTCCGTTATTGTGAACAATGCAGGGAAAATTCTACTGGATGAACCATCCATCGTAGCGCTCGACCGCAAAACCGACAAGATGATCGCGTTGGGCGAGAAAGCGAGACAGATGCATGGTAAGACACATGAAAATATACGTACGGTAAGACCATTGAGAGATGGCGTGATCGCCGATTTTAACGCAGCTGAACAGATGATCCGCGGCATGATTAAAATGGCAAACAAGAACAAGGGAGGGCTCTTCTCTCCCTCACTGCGCGTGGTTATCTGTATCCCCTCCGGAAGCACAGAGGTGGAGATACGTGCTGTGCGCGACTCGGCTGAACATGCCGGCGGTCGTGACGTGTACATGATTTTTGAACCCATGGCTGCTGCACTGGGTATAGGCCTCGATGTGGAGGCACCCGAAGGGAACATGATCGTCGATATAGGCGGAGGAACCACCGAGATCGCGGTGATCTCATTGGGTGGTATCGTCTCCAACAAATCAATCAAGATCGCAGGTGATGATTTCACCGAAGATATACAGGATTACATGGGACGTCAGCACAACATCAAGGTGGGCGACCGTACCGCCGAGCAGATTAAGATCATGGTAGGCTCCGTGCTTACTGAGCTGGATAATCCGCCGGAAGACTTTGTCGTGCACGGCCCTAACCGCATGACCTCACTACCGATGGATGTTCCTGTCTCTTACCAGGAGATTGCCCATTGCATCGAAAAATCGGTGTCGAAGGTCGACTCTGCCGTGCTGAGCGCACTGGAGCAGACCCCTCCCGAGCTCTATGCCGATATTGTGCGTAACGGTATCTACCTCACCGGCGGTGGGGCACTGCTCAGAGGCCTTGACAAACGATTGACAGAGAAGATTGGTATCCCCTTCACTGTGGTAGATGATCCGTTGCACATGGTGGCAAAAGGAACCAGCATCGCACTCAGGAACATCGATAAATTCACCTTTTTGATGCGATAAATCGCTATAAGCTTATAGCATTCAGCTATTGGCTATGAATATTGACAATGGCTTAGGATTGCATGCGTAATCTTTTTAACTTCATCATACGAAATAGTCACTGGCTGGTTGCAATACTACTTGTTGCATTCAGTTTCTATCTCGTTTTTACGCATAACTCCTACCAGCGCAGTGTCTACCTCACCTCCGCCAATCATTTGACGGGGATGTTCTACACCGCTGCCGATAACATCACCTCATTCTTCTTCCTGAAGAAGAGCAATCAGCAGCTGCTGGAACGAAACGCTGAGCTGGAGAAGGAGTTGTACGCACTCAAGGCTGACAAGGATAGCGTTGAGGTGTCTGACTCCGGAACATTGCATGCTTTTTTTATTGACTCTCTAGGAACACCGCAATTTGATTTTATTCCCGCGAAAGTGGTCAACCTGAGCTTCTCGGGTGTGAATAATTTTATCACGCTCAACAGAGGTGCATCCAACGGTATCAGACCCGATATGGGAGTGATATCGCAGACAGGTGTCGTGGGAGTGGTCTCGAACGTATCTCCCAACTTCTCGGTGGTGATCCCTGTGATCAACCCCAAGTTCCGGTTGAGTGCCAGGCTGAAGAACTCCGAAAACTACGGATCCCTCTCCTGGGATGGAAAGAACATCAGGACGGCACAGCTGAGGGAGCTGCCAAGGCATGAGACATTTCAGGAGGGGGATACCGTGTTGACCAGCTTCTCACGTATTTTCCCGAAGAACCTCATCATCGGTTACGTAAGTGAGACGGGTGAATCGGGAGACGATAATTTCAACACCTTCAACATTCATCTGGCGACCGATTTCTATACGCTTCAGGATGTGCTGGTGATCAATGATCTGTTCTACGAAGAGCAAAGGGAACTGGAAGAGATTTTACAAGAATGAAGCTGAGTTATCTATATGAAATTGTCCTGTTTGTGTTGTTGATACTGCTGCAGGTGTTATTGCTGAACAGGATCAGCCTGTTCGGACTGGCTACGCCTGTGCTGTACGGCTACTTCCTGTTGAAGCTCCCCATGGGCAGAAATCTTTTTTTCGTGATCATCTCCGCTTTCCTCATGGGGCTGCTCATTGATATTTTCCTGAATACACCCGGCATGAATGCGGCAGCATTCACCATCGTGGCTGCCCTGAGAAAACCGGTCATGGATCTCTTCTTCGAAAAAGAAGAGTACGATGAGTTTGTTCCGGGCATCTACACGGCTGCAGGTCCTTTCGTGCGATTTACCATCCTCATGGTATTCATGCATCTCACACTGCTCTTTTTCATCGAATCGTTCACGCTCTTCAACCTGATGAGCACCCTTCTCCGGATCATCACCTCGGCCGTCATCACCATTGTGCTCATCATCACCATGGATAGTTTAATGTATAGGAGAAAACCAAGTGAGCACACATAATCCTTTGTCCAAAAGAAGATATATCATTGCCGGTGTGGCGGTGCTCTTCGTTCTTATCTACGTGGTGCAGCTTTTCAACCTGCAGATGCTGAACCCACAGTACCGTGAGTATGCCGACAGTAACGCCTTCCTCCGCAGGCAGCTCTATCCTGCCAGAGGGGCCATTTATGACAGAAAGGGAAATCTGCTGGTCTACAACCGGCCCACCTATGATGTGATGATGGTTGTCAGGGAGATGAAACAGTTCGATACACTTGACTTCTGTCGTACGCTGAATCTGGATATGGAGCGCTTTTACATGCTTGATGCCGATATGAGAGACCGGCGCAAGAACCCCGGCTATTCATCCTACACCCCACAGCTCTTCCTCTCTCAGCTCGATGTGGAGGAATATGGCCTGTTGCAGGAGAAACTGTACAAGTTCCCGGGGATATATATCCAGAGCCGTACCGAACGACAATATAATTTCCCGAACATGGGACTTATCCTTGGCTACGTGGCTGAGGTGGATAAAAATAAGATGGCTGCCGACCCCTATTATGCGCGGGGTGATTATGTCGGTAAATCGGGTATTGAGCTCTCGCACGAAGAGGATCTGCGCGGAGAGAAAGGTGTGGAGGTGCTATTGCGCGATGCACATGGCAGGGTGCAGGGACGCTACGAGGATGGCAGGCAAGACAAAGCACCGGTATCGGGCAAAGATCTGACGCTGGGTATCGACATCGCGTTGCAGGCTTACGGTGAGCAGCTGATGCACAACAAGGTGGGGAGTATCGTGATGATCGAACCCAAAACGGGTGAGATCCTCTGCATGGTCTCAGCACCTACCTATGATCCATCACTGCTGACCGGCAAATCTTTCAGTGACAATTACCAGGCACTCGAGAATAATCCCTACAAGCCGCTGATCAACAGGGCTATTGCGGGGACATACCCTCCCGGGTCTACCTTCAAACCTACCCAGGGACTTATTTTCCTGCAGGAGGGCATCATCTCCACAGAAACAAGGTACTCATGTTATGGTGGTTATCCACCGCTGGGCGGTCGCCCCGCGTGTCACGGTCATGGCTCCCCACTGGCCATTCAGTACGCACTCACCACCTCGTGTAACTCCTTCTTCTGTTACGGGCTGAATGGCATGCTAAGTGACAGGAGCAAGTATGCCACAGTGGGAGAGGCGTTCGACGTGTGGAGGGACCATATGGTGAAGATGGGTTTCGGATACCCCCTGGGTGTGGACCTGCCATCGGAGAAAAGAGGGTTTATCCCCAACAGTAAGTTTTATTCCAACGTCTTCAAGACCGAACGGTGGAACGCTCATAATATCATCTCCATCGCCATTGGTCAGGGAGAAATCCTCTCCACGCCTTTGCAGCTTGCCAACATGTCGGCACTGATTGCCAACAGGGGACATTATTACACCCCTCACGTGGTGAGGGAGCGAAAGGGTGCAGCACTGGAGGAGCGCTTCAGCACGAGACATGAATCAGAGATTGAAAGAGCCTATTTCGATGTAACCGTAGATGGTATGGCTGACGCGGTGACCAGGGGTACCTGCCGCGCCATCAACCTTGCTCCCTTCGTGGAGGTGTGCGGCAAGACGGGGACAGCCGAAAACCCACATGGCGATGACCACTCACTCTTTATTGGCTTTGCTCCAAAGGATGATCCGCAGGTTGCCATCGCCGTGATCGTGGAGAACGGACGGTTCGGTGCCACCAACGCGGTACCCATCGCCAGGCTTATGATGCAGCAGTTTTTCAGGGGAGAGATACCTGAGAGTGATCAGTGGCTGGAAAAATCCATTATCAATCGTGAGATTCTGCCTTACGTATATACAAGAAACATGCCTGTCAACTAGGTGAGGGAGTAAACAAATAAACAGCCAACGATGGTTTATCAGGGTAGCAATGAGATTGAGGAAAAGGGAAGGGTGGACTGGACAACAGTCATCTTTTACCTTGGTTTCGTGTTGCTTGGGTGGCTCAATATCTACGCTGCAAGCTATGACCTGGAGAACGCTGCAGGTCTGTTCGACCTGTCGGGCAGAGCAGGTATGCAGCTCGTTTGGATGGGGACATCACTGCTGCTCGCTTTCGCACTGATAAAGATTGATGTGCGGTTCTACGAGACCTATGCTTTTATCTTTTACCTGGCAGGAATCGGACTGTTGCTCATCACGCTTCTGGTGGCCAAGGAGATCAACGGTTCCCGCTCATGGCTGATTATCGGTCCGGTGCGGCTGCAGCCGGCCGAGTTCATGAAGTTTATCATTGCCCTGGCGCTGGGTAAGGTGTTCAACTCCTACGGCTTCCGCCTGATGGAGAAGAAGAACCTGCTGATGGTCTCAGCCATCATCCTGCTCCCGGTATTCCTTGTGATCGCGCAGAGTGAGACAGGAACGGCGCTTGTTTACCTCAGTTTAATACTGGTACTCTACAGGGAGGGGCTCCCGGGAGGGTTTCTCTTCACAGGAATAGCAGCAATCATCTACTTTATTCTTGGTATCAAGTTCTCCGATGGTCAGATTGGCATCATCTCGGAGGGTGAGTTCTTTACCATCCTCGTGATTATTGTCTTCTCCGCCTCGCTGGTCTGGAGTTATATGAAAAGGCGTGATGTCTTCTTTATGATTCTTTTGCTGGCTGCTGCAACATTCCTGGCTGCCTATATCATCTCACTCACAACGGTAGCGATAGACTGGGGACTGATCGCCATCATCGCATTGACAGTGACAGCCCTCTATCTGCTTTACCTCTTTCTCCGTTACCGCAGTAAGAGCTATTTCTATATCTTCCTGTTCCTGGTCAGCTCCTTTGCCTTCCTTGAATCGGTGGAGTATGTCTTTTACGAGGTGCTGCAGCCGCATCAGCAGATGCGTATCAAGGTGACGCTGGGGATGGAGCAGGATCTGAGCGGTGCCGGTTATCACGTGGGGCAGTCGAAGATTGCCATTGGCTCGGGAGGTTTCATGGGGAAAGGTTTTCTCAATGGTACACAGACGAAACTGAAGTACGTGCCCGAGCAGGATACCGATTTTATTTTCTGCACCATCGGTGAGGAGCATGGTTTTATCGGTTCCACCATTATACTGGTTCTCTTTTTGATATTTGTCATTCGTCTGCTCAGCCTGGCGGAGCGGCAGACAACAATCTTCGGGCGTGTTTATGGCTATTCGGTGGTGAGTATTTTCCTTTTCCACCTGATCATCAACGTCGGCATGGTCATCGGCATCATGCCTGTAATTGGTATCCCCCTGCCGTTCTTCAGCTATGGCGGTTCATCACTCTGGGGTTTCACCATCCTGCTGTTTATATTTCTCCGGATTGATAAATCGCGCAAGCGCACCTGATAAAAAAGTGAGCGCACCCTGGTTACCGCAACCTGAGTACGCCGTATCAATCAGAACTCAATTTAAATAAACATCATCTTCTTTACCGAATATTTCTTCATCTTCATCACCGAAGATCACTTTCATTCTTTCTGACTCTTTCTCCATTTTTTCCCTGATATCATCCTGTTTGCTGTGGATCTTTTTCATGATGCTGCTGATGTTCTTCTCCTTGTCGAGGTAGTATTCACGGAGCTTCTCGCGTTCTATTCTGTCCAACTCAAACGAATCGCCCATGAAATCGACAATATTATCCACTATCTTGTCTCTTTTTTCCATCGCTGACTCCACTTTTCTCCGCTGGTATTCCCCGTACTTCTCTTTTCCAAGAATACGCTCCAGCTCCTGATCCTTCTTCATCTTCTCTTTCTCTCTTTTTTCAAGCCGTTTTTCACGTTCCATATGGGCTAGCGCACGCTCTTTCATCCTTTCTCTCTCCTGCCTGATATACAATTCATGCAGGTCCTGCTTCTCCTTTTCCGATAACTCAATGGTTTCAGACAGACGGTCTACTCTCTCCTGGGCTCTCTGCTCTATCCGTGTTTCGTTCTCCGCCTTCTCCATATCTCTCTCTTTCTCCTGCGCAACAACACCCTGAAGTGTTAACAGCAACAAGAACAGCATGATTAATCGTTTACTTAAATAGCTCATAGTTCGCTTCTTTCATTAAAAATATCTTCATCTTTGACAACGGTGAAGAAAAATAGTTTAATTTTGTTTCAAATAGATTGGATAAATGAATAAAACAGCGTTAATAACGGGAGCATCCAAAGGGATCGGCAGGGAACTGGCCTCTCTTTTTGCGGAGAACGGGATCAACCTGGTGCTGGTTGCCCGCAGTGAAAGGATGTTGGAAGAGTTGAAAGAGGAGCTGAAAAGCAAGTATGATCTCTCCGTGGTGCTGATCGTGAAAGATCTCTCTTTCCCCAGTGCAGCACAGGAGCTATTCGACGAGATGAAGGCAATGGAGATCGACGTGGATTACCTGGTAAATAATGCCGGTTTTGGTGACTATGGCGCTTTTGCCGATACCTCCTGGGAGCGTTACGAGAAGATGATCGCACTTAACGTGACCACGCTCACACACCTAACCCATCTCTATGCCCGGGACTGGAGGGGACGCAAACCTGGGAGGATACTGAACATCTCTTCCACGGCAGCGTTTCAGCCCGGGCCGATGATGGCTGTTTACTTCGCAACAAAATCGTTTGTTCTTCACCTCTCGGAGGCGATTGGCAACGAGTTTAAAAAAGATCATATCACCGTCACCACGCTCTGTCCCGGACCCACCGACACCCATTTCGGGGAGGAGTCGAAGATGAACGCTACGCAGCTGGTGAAAAACGTGAAGATAGCCAATGCAGGCGAGGTGGCACTGCTGGGTTATCGTGCCATGATGAAAGGCAAGCCTGTGGTCATACAGGGAACGATGAACAAAATGGTGCCTTTTGGTATTCGTTTTATGCCGAGAAAATGGGTCACGCGCCTCTCTGCAAAGGTGATGAAGCAATCGTGAATGAGATGAAGACCATCGCACACATAGAGACTGATTTCTCAACCAAATTCGGCATTCCCCGCCAGAGCGGAATGGTTGAAGGGTTGAAGGGAAGGATCGTGTTTGAACCTGATTATCGCAATAGCGATGCAGTGCGGGGGTTGGAAGCATACAGCCATATCTGGCTGATCTGGGCATTCTCCGAAACGGCGCGCGAGGAGTGGTCACCCACGGTGAGGCCACCACGGCTTGGAGGGAACAAACGCATGGGTGTCTTTGCCACCCGCTCTCCTTTCCGCCCCAACCCGATAGCGCTCTCTTCGGTGCGGCTCGAAAGTGTTGAACTGCATACGCCGGAGGGACCTGTGCTGCATGTCTCTGGTGCCGATATGATTAATGGCACACCCATCTATGATATCAAACCCTATATCGTTTACGCCGATTGTCATCCCGATGCAACGGGCGGATTCACCGATGCGATAACTACGCAGACGCTCCGGGTCTATTTTCCGGAGGAGTTACTTTCTTCCATACCCGGGGAGAAACGCGAAGCGTTGCTCTCCATCCTCGCCAATGATCCTCGGCCATCCTATCAGGATGACTCCGAACGAGTGTATGGCTTATCGTTCTCCGGTCTCGATATCCGCTTCACGGTTGAGGGTGACTGTCTGGCTGTGGTTGATGTGATTGAATAAATCTTTAATCGTATGAGAAAACTCATTGGCATATGTCTGATGAGCCTGTTTGCAGAAGCAATCAGCGCTGCCTCTCCGCAGATACCCGCGGATAGCATCTCTCTCTGTTTCGCTCAGGTGGAAGAGGCAACCAGCAGATACAGTATGCTGTGGGATAAAGATATCTACGGACCCATACTGATCGTGGATCCCGCCAGTAGGGAGGTCTATGCCAATGTTGCCGACAGGGAGGGGCATCTCTCCCTGAACAAAGGTATCTACAGGGGCCTGTTACCCAGAGAGGTCCCTATTGCCAACACTGACTTTGAGTGGGGCGGTATCCATTGGGCGATGGTGAAGATGCCACTGCCGCGGGACCGTTTTGACCGGGTGGATCTCATCACCCACGAGTTGTTTCACGTAGCGCAGTCATCACTGGGCTTTCACTTCCGGACAGAGGAGAATAGCCATCTGGATCACAGGGAAGGACGGCTCTACCTGCGCCTCGAGCTTGTCGCGCTTCAGGAGGCCCTGCGGAGCGGGAGATACACGCGTGCTGAGGAGCATCTTAGAAATGCTTTGATATTCAGGAAATTCCGCCACCAGCTTTACAGGGGTGCCGAGACGGCCGAGAACAGCCTGGAGCTGCTGGAGGGGCTTGCCACCTACACCGGTCAGATGATGAGCGGGCGGGACAAGTGGCAATGGAGGGAGTATCTGATCAGGCGTCTCTCCGATTTTGTGCATACACCTACCTATGTGCGAACCTTTGCATACGAAACAGTGCCTGTCTATGGATTCTTCCTTTATCAGAAAGATAATCACTGGAACAAAGAGATTGAGTCGGAGAGCGACCTGACGGAGGTCTTTTCGGAGGCATTCGGCATGGATAAACGTATCCTGTTGCAGACCTATGTGAAACAGCTGGCGGAGGAGTACAATGGGAGAGCGATTGCTGACGCGGAGCTGAGAAGAGAATTATCGAACAGCGCGCGGCTCGATATCTACCGAAGGAAGTTCCTCGAGGAACCTCACCTGGAGATAAAACTGGAGGATATGAACATGTCGTTCGATCTGCTGAACATCGTTCCTCTTGATGAGGATGAGGGAACGGTTTACCACACCATCCAGATAAGCGACAGGTGGGGTATCCTCACCGTGGAGGGGGGTGGGGCACTACTCCGGTCCGACTGGCGCTGGGTAATCGTCTCCGAGCCACTAGAGATCACCGAAGAGAGGGTTACAGGTGAAGGATGGATCATTGAACTGAATGAAGGTTATTTTATCGAGGAGACTCCCGCCGGTGATTATCTGATGTCGAAGAAAAAGTGATTGCCACACGCTCTTGTGCGTCAACCTGATTCCCTTTTTTTCTATCTTTGTCGTCTGAAATAATTGAAATTGATCAGATGAGAAAACTATTCCGGTTTTTCGGCAGGCTTGTTTTATGGTTTTTTATTCTCTCCGTGGGGGGAGTGGTTCTTTTCCGGTATCTGCCTGTCCCCTTCACACCGCTGATGGGCATCAGGACGGTACAGTCTGTAGTCAACGGAGAGCCACCGCAGCTTCATCATCAGTGGGTGCCTTACGATCAGATCTCAGATCATCTGAAACGGGCTGTGATCGCCTCGGAAGATCAGCGTTTTTACACCCACCACGGCTTCGACAGGGTGGAGATACAAAAAGCTCTAAGTGAGATCAAAACAGGGAAGAGAGTGCGCGGGGCAAGCACCATCACACAGCAAACGGCGAAGAACCTCTTTCTGTGGCCCCGCCCATCCTGGTTCAGAAAGAGCCTGGAAGCATATTTCACCTTGCTGATAGAGTTGATATGGCCCAAAGAACGGATCCTGGAGGTTTATCTCAACATCATGGAGACAGGGAGAGGATTGTATGGTGCCGGGGCAGTGGCGAAGCACCATTTTAACACCCCGGCAGAGAAGCTCACAGCTGCTCAGGCTGCACTGATTGCAGCCACCCTGCCTAATCCGCTGGTATATAGCTCCCTATCACCCTCGTCATATATGAAAAAGAGACAGGCTCATATTTTACGGCAGATGCGCACGGTACATCTTCAGTAAGTGAGAGGGGTCACTGCGCTGCAAGAGAAAGAAATAAGCATTTTCTGTTTGGCAAGGAGAAAGAAAATGGCTATTTTTACACTTCTATTCAGGGAGAAGAGATGAACGAAGGAGAGAAGAAAGTCGTAAGCAAAATGATCGCTATCTATTGTCATTCCCGACACGGCACCAGAGACGGGTTGTGCGAAGAATGTGATGCGTTGCGTGCATATGCTGTGCGGCGACTGGAACAGTGTCCGTTTGGTGAGGATAAACCCACCTGTGGCACATGCCAGGTCCATTGTTACAAGAACGATATGCGCCTGAAAATAAAAGAGGTGATGCGAATGGCCGGACCACGCATGTTTTTCCTGCATCCGCTGGATACAATCACTCACTTTTACAGGGAACGCCGGAGAACACGCAATTTTGCCTCACGGATCAAAAGCTGACAAGAGCGAATAAGATGAGAATGCTGAATCAACAGAGTGTGATGGCTGATGTGCTGACAGAGCACAATGAGCTGATCCCTGTGCTGAACCGTTTTGGAATACGGCTCGGTGTGGGTGATAAGACGGTATCCGATCTCTGTGTGGAGCATCAGCTGAACACCGATTTTATCCTTACCGTGCTCAATGTCTATCTCGATGAGAGCTACGTCCCGGATGACTCCCTTAACCTCTTCGACACCGGTTTGATTGCCGATTATTTCCACCAGACGGTGGATAACTACATCCATGAACTGGTGCCAAACATAGAGAAGCACCTGAATGCCTTTATCGCCATCAGCGGCTCCGAAAGTAAAGAGCTGGGGATGCTCCGCGTGTTGTTCCTTCAGTTCAAGGAGCGGATGACCAATTACCTGCAAAAGGTTGCAGACTATGATGATGACTTCCCTGATGATCTGCTGCATGACCTGAAGAACATTCTTCTCAGGCATCTTTCCAGAGCCTACAATCAGAACCTTATTTACGCCGTTGTCTTTTCTGTTCATTCACTGGAGAAAGACCTGGCTGCACACAACAGGCTGCGGAGCAAAGTGCTCCGCCCGAAGCTGAATGAGCTGGATTCATCAGGCATCCGCCAGCTGCAGCACGCTATCTCCAGCGATCATCAGCATCAGCAGAATGAAAACGATCACCAGCTGACAAACCGTGAAACGGAGATCCTGAGGCTTATCGTGAAGGGATACCTCAACAAGGAGATCGCCGTGGAGCTGAATATCAGTCACAATACGGTGCTTACACACCGAAAAAATATTATTTCCAAAACAGGTATCAAAACCGTGTCCGGGCTGACCTTTTATTGTATCAGAAATGGCCTGATATCAGTGTGAGCGTGTGGACAGTTGTCATAATTCATTCCAGATATGTCAAAAAACAGATTTCTTCAAATTTCCGAAACCAACTATGGTGAGGTGCTTGAACATAAGTATGATATAGTGATTCTCCCCTGGGGAGCCGTCGAACCGCATAATTACCATCTGCCTTATCTCACCGACTGCATCCTCACCTACGAGATCGCGGGTGATTGTGCCGATAAAGCTTATGAGCAGGGTGTCAACTGCATGGTGATGCCGCCGGTTTTTCTGGGGTCGCAAAACGGGGGACAATGGAACAAGCCCTTCTGTATTCATACACGCAGTGAGACACAGAAAGCCATCCTGGTGGATGTGGTGACCTCACTGCATAAGCAGGGCCTTCGCAACCTGGTGATTCTCAATGGGCATGGAGGCAATACCTTTAAACCCTATATCCGCGATCTGGCGATGGCTTTCCCCGACTTCCGCATCATCGCGGTGGACTGGTGGACGATCGTTCCCACGGAGGATTATTTCGAAGAGAAACCCGATGAGCATGCGGGTGAGCAGGAGACATCGGTGATGTTGCATTACCACCCTGAACTGGTCTCCATGGAGAGAGCCGGTGACGGCAAAGTGGCCCCCTGCAGGATAGGTGCTGTGGACAGGCGGATTGGCTGGATGCCCCGCAACTGGGATGAAGTATCCTCCGACACCGGCATCGGGAACCCGAAAAAATCGACCGCCGAAAAAGGTGAACGATATGTCAAGGCCGTGGTGGAGCAAATCACGGAGCTGCTGGTAGAAATGAAACATGCTGAGTAAGTCGGTCACTTGAAATAGTTGTAATAAAGCATCGTAATTGTTTTATAAGAGAACAAATTATCATAAATTTGTCACTTATTTCTTTCCCAGGCCTTAGCATTTTTTCAGAGCAAAAAAGAGAGAAGTAGAAAAACCTCAAAATAATAAACAGAAGTAAATATGAGTAAACAGAGAGAGAAGCTTTTCACGGATTTTCCTCCCGTAACCACAGAAGAGTGGATGGCTGTCGTCACCAAAGATCTGAAAGGTGCCGATTTCCAGAAGAGACTGGTGTGGAGAACAAATGAAGGGTTTAATGTGAATCCTTTTTATCGCGCAGAAGATATTGAAGGATTGGCTGCTGCGGAGAATTTGCCGGGACAGTTCCCTTATGTCCGCAGCACGAGAAAAGATAATAGCTGGTATGTCCGTCAGGAGATTGACGTGACAGATTACTACACAGCCAACAAAAAAGCGCTTGCATTGCTGGAGAGGGGGATCACCTCCTTTGGTTTTCATTTGCCGAAGAATGAGCTGTCGGCAGAAAACATGGCGATACTGCTCAACGGTATCGCACCCGACAAGGTGGAGCTGAACTTCAGCACCTGTATCTCAAAAACAGATGAAATGGCAAGGCTGGTGGTCGCTTATGTGACTGCTCAGAATGTCGATCTGATGCAGTGCTTCGGTTCCATTGAGTTCGATCCTTTCAGAAAGATCCTGAAAAAGGGTGTGGATGAACCCAAATGGGTGGAGAAAGCAGTGGAGATGGTGAAGATTACTGCTCCTCTTCCACGTTACCGCGCTATCTTCGTCACAGGAAACAGGATGAACGATGCCGGTGCCTACAGCTTTCAGGAGCTGGGCTACAGTCTCTCATACGGCAACCAGGTGTTGTCGAAGCTGATTGAGAACGGTGTGGACCCCTCTCTCGCGGCAAAAAAGATTAAATTCGGGTTTGGTGTCGGATCCAACTACTTCATGGAGATAGCCAAATTCCGTGCTGCACGATGGCTCTGGGCTGAGATAGTGAATGCCTACAAACCACCCTGTGCACATGACTGTGACAACAAAGCGGCCGACGGCACCTGTCGTTGTGCTGCCAAGATGAATATACACGCAACCACATCGCGTTTCAACCAGTCGTTGTATGACCCATACGTGAACCTGCTGCGCACGCAGACAGAAGCAATGTCGGCCACCATCGGTGCCGTCGATTCGCTGACCGTGCGTCCTTTCGATGAGGCGTTCGAGACACCCTCCGCCTTTGCTGAACGTATCGCTGCCAACCAGCAGCTGTTGCTGAAAGAGGAGGCTCATTTCGATAAGATCACCGACCCCTCTTCCGGTTCGTACTATATTGAGACGCTCACCTCCTCGCTGGCTGAACAGGCCTGGAAGCTGTTCCTCGAAACGGAAGAGACAGGCCTCTACGCTGCGCTGAAAGCAGGAACAGTACAGGATGCTATTAATGGCTCATCAGATGCCCGTTTCAACGCCGTCGCCAATCGCAGGGAGATCATGCTTGGAACCAATCAGTATCCCAACTTCGGTGAGTCGATGGCCGGAAAGCTTGAGGACAAGGAGAAGCATGGCTGCGGATGTGGCGACAGCGACAAGACGACACCACTGAAGAAACTTAATCATAAGCGTCTCGCCGATGCTTTCAGTGAAGTACGTCTGGCCACAGAGCAAAGTGGAAAAAGGCCCAAAGTGTTTATGCTTACCATCGGTCACCTGGCCATGCGGCTTGCACGTTCACAGTTCTCAAGCAACTTCTTTGGTTGTGCTGGTTACGAGCTGATTGACAACCTTGGCTTCAACACGGTGGCTGAAGGTGTACAGGCAGCCCGTGCCAAAGGGGCTGATGTGGTGGTGCTCTGCTCCAGCGATGAGGAATATGTCACGCTGGCACCTGAGGCATTCGATCTGCTCAGGGACGGCAGGGAGCTGCTGGTGGTGGCAGGCTCACCCGCCTGCATGGATGATCTGAAAGCACACGGTATTGAACATTTCATTCATGTGCGGAGTAACGTGCTGGAAACACTGAAGATGTTTAACGATAAACTGTTAAAGAAATAGGGATTAATAAGTGACCACTGAAAAATGGACGGACAAGGAAAACTGAAGAACTGGATTATAGTCGCTCATCCCTGGGCAATACCTGCATCGGCATCACCGGCACTGGTAGGATTTTCCTACGTGTTTTATCTCTACAAGAGAGGTGTGATCACCGACGTGGAGTGGGGCCTCGGCATCGTGGCTGTACTGGGTGCCATCATCTTCCATCTGGCCGGAAACCTGATCAGTGAGTACCACGATTTTGTGAGTGGCGTGGATGTGAAAGAGAAAACGGGACCTGTGCGACTGATCGTGAAGGGAGTCTTCAAACCCAGAACGGTGTTGTATTACGGTTATGTGGTTTTGCTGACAGGCATCCTGCTGGGTGTATACCTGCTGCTGCACACTGGTCCTCCTCTTCTGGTCTTCGGTATCATCGGAATCATCAGCTCCGCCTTCTACTACAAATTCAAGTACGTGGCGCTGGGAGACCTGATTATCTTCATCTGTTACGGCCTGTCGATTGCGTTGGGTGTGGCTTATGTGATGAGCGGTCAGATCATCTGGTCCACACTGCTTGTGGTCACTCCCACGGGATTGCTTGTTGTCGCCATTCTGCACGCCAATAACACGCGTGATATGCTTCAGGACAAAGCCGCCGGTATCCGTACCCAGGCCATGAACCTGGGACTTGAAGGGGCACAGGTCTCTTATCAGACGATCCTGCTGGCAGCCTACATGCTGATTGCCGTGGCAGTGATGTTGAAGATACTCAGTCCTCTGGCATTTATCGTGCTGCTGAGTTTTCCCATGGCAATGAAAAATATCAGGCTGATGAAGAAGGCAAAGCTCGAAGAACTGGGTATCATTCAGTTCCTGGATGGACAGACGGCGCAGCTGGTGCTTATCTTCAGTCTGTTGCTGGTTGCCGCCAATTTTATTGCTCCCTATTTTTGAAAGAGATATTGCTAACAGAGAATAATATAAAAGTCATCTTCCGCGGATCCTGATCCCGGCCTGAAGACTAAAAAATTAAACAAATTGTATGAAACCAAATTTTAAAGAGATAAATATTCAATCGGATGGTTTTTCGACTGCCAACGTGAAGGAGTGGGCCGAAAAAAATGAGATTAAAGCCGATTGGCTGACGCCGGAACAGATTCCGGTGAAACCGGTCTATACGAAGGAGGACCTGGAGGGCATGGAGCATCTCAACTATGCTGCCGGCCTGGCCCCCTATCTTCGCGGACCCTACTCAACCATGTATGTGATGCGTCCCTGGACCATCCGTCAGTACGCCGGGTTCTCCACCGCAGAGGAGTCCAACGCTTTCTACCGCCGCAACCTGGCCTCGGGACAGAAAGGTCTGTCTGTGGCTTTCGACCTTCCCACACACCGTGGCTACGATGCCGATAACGAACGTGTGGTGGGTGATGTGGGTAAAGCGGGTGTATCTATCTGCTCCGTGGAAGATATGAAGATCCTGTTCGATGGCATCCCCCTGAACAAGATGTCTGTCTCCATGACCATGAACGGTGCGGTACTGCCTATCCTGGCATTCTATATCGTTGCCGCCGAGGAGCAGGGTGCAAAGCTGGAAGAGATGAACGGAACCATTCAGAATGATATTCTGAAGGAGTTCATGGTGCGTAACACCTACATCTATCCTCCAGGCTTCTCGATGAAGATCATCGCCGATATTTTTGAGTTCACATCGCAGAAAATGCCCAAGTTCAACTCTATCTCCATCTCAGGATATCATATGCAGGAGGCAGGTGCCACGGCAGATATTGAGCTGGCTTATACGCTGGCTGACGGTATCGAGTACCTCCGTGCCGGTATCGACGCCGGCATCGACGTGGATGCTTTTGCTCCCCGTCTCTCCTTCTTCTGGGCGATAGGGATGAACCACTTTATGGAGATCGCCAAGATGCGTGCAGCACGACTGCTGTGGGCCAAGATCGTGAAGAGCTTCGGTGCGAAGAACCCGAAGTCGATGGCACTGCGCACCCACTCCCAGACATCGGGGTGGTCGCTCACCGAGCAGGACCCGTTCAACAACGTGGGACGTACCTGTGTGGAGGCGATGGCCGCTGCACTGGGACACACCCAGTCGCTGCACACCAATGCGCTGGATGAGGCGATCGCCCTGCCGACAGACTTCTCGGCACGTATCGCACGAAACACGCAGATATATGTGCAGGAGGAGACCCAGATCACCAAGCAGGTAGATCCCTGGGCCGGCTCATATTATGTGGAGTCACTCACCAACGAGCTGGTAGACAAGGCGTGGACACTTATAGAGGAGGTAGAGAAGCTGGGTGGTATGGCCAAGGCGATTGAGACCGGCATACCCAAGATGCGCATTGAGGAGGCGGCTGCCCGCACGCAGGCACGTATCGACTCAGGTCTGCAGGGTATCATCGGAGTGAACCGTTACAGGCTGGATCAGGAAGATCCGATCGACATCCTTGATATCGACAACACCGAAGTGCGCAAGCAGCAAGTGGAGCGATTGGGAAAGCTGAGAGCCGGCCGCGACAATGCAGCGGTGCAGAAGGCACTCGATGCCATCACCCGCTGTGTGGAGACCAAAGAGGGTAATCTGCTGGAGCTCTCAGTTGAAGCAGCACGTGTACGTGCCACGCTGGGAGAGATCTCCGATGCATGCGAGAAAGTGGCAGGACGTTATAATGCAGTAATAAGAACAATTTCAGGAGTGTACTCATCAGAATCACAAGCAGATGCAACGCTTGAGCAAGCGCGTGCTCTGACAGACAAATTTGCCCGTAAAGAAGGGCGCCGGCCACGCATCATGGTGGCCAAAATGGGTCAGGATGGTCATGACCGCGGTGCGAAGGTGGTAGCCACAGGCTATGCCGACTGCGGTTTTGATGTGGATATGGGGCCGCTGTTCCAGACGCCGGCCGAAGCAGCACGACAGGCTGTGGAGAATGATGTACACGTGCTGGGTATATCCTCCCTTGCCGCAGGTCACAAGACGCTGGTACCGCAGGTGATTGACGAGCTGAAACGTCTGGGCCGCCCCGACATCGTGGTCATCGCCGGTGGTGTGATCCCTGCACAGGATTATGATTTCCTTTACAAAACAGGTGTTGCAGCCATCTTTGGTCCGGGTACCTCGGTAACCAAATCGGCCTGTGACATCATGCATGTGCTGATGGAGGAGTAACCGCCAACGGCTTTTTTTTATATCTTATTCCGCTTTTGGTGCGATCTTCAGAAGATCATGCCGGAAGCGGAATTTCGTAAACATGTGCAATTTTTTACATTTATTCTATGAAACCTACAACCATTTGCATTCTCACCGCCGTGCTCGGCTTATCTCTGATACTCCACTCCTGCCAGGATACGATTGATGGGGAAGAGCAAGCGGGGCGTTTGAGACACATGACCATCGGGGAGGCTAAGTCGCTGTTTATAGCCTCTCATGATGCAGGGGCAACCCTTTATGGCGTGAAACGCACCTCTTCCTTTCGCTCCACTGCCGGCAGTGGAGAGGATATCTATGAAATAGAATATCGTGACCAGGCGAAGAAGAGGATCACAGGGATGAAACCCCTCCATGTTCGCGACCTGGGTAGCCATCTGCTTGCAATCTTTCAGGAACAGGGGAACACCGGTGAGATTTATCTTGTAAGAAAGAGCGACGGTAAGGCTTTCGTGATACCGGAAGAGTATATCCCCAGTCTCAGCGGGAACAACGAGATATTCTATAACAGGAGCGTAAACAGGCGGTCGTTCCGTACCAACTACGTTGATAGCGACTGGGATTTCCTCGATATCGTGAACGACAGGAAAAATAACTTCTATTACACAGCGATTGACTGCAACAACAGCGGCGCCTGCCCACATATCCTGTATCGTGTCTCTCCATCTCCCGACGGGGATTTTACATACAAGCCCATCTCTGTTGAGAACGAGACAGTATGGGGATATTGCGTGGATGGTGATGGGAATGTGCTGTACGGCCTTGCCGGCGGGCAATGGATGCGATCCGTCCGTGCCGACGGAGTGCCTGGTGAGCTCATCCCCACGGTAAAGAGAACCTTTGGTGACTCTCCTTTATCCGCATGCAATTTTGTGTGGAGCGGTACCGGTGGAATCATGGCACTATACTCTTTTATGGGCGACTATGACGAAGAGAGTAACACCCTCACCCCTTACCATGAGCCAAAGCATTTCCTGATGACTTTGAAGAACGGTCAGTTTGAGAAGACAAGGGAGATCAACCTGGTGTTTACCAATA
>LSQX01096084.1_pt1 | contig 21779 bp, 20 predicted proteins | sample 654561 | NCBI WGS metagenome assembly LSQX01 (sample SAMN04489861, study PRJNA283612) | anaerobic digester metagenome | isolation source: 4 biogas reactors fed with cattle manure at either 37C or 55C with and... | place: Denmark: Kongens Lyngby | collected 2014
AAAGGGCTGATTCACTATACCATCGGTCAACGCAGGGGACTTAATATCGGTTTTGGCCGACGCAAATATGTGGTAAAGATAGACCGGGATAACAACACGGTAACATTAGGGGGTCCCGAGGATCTTTTCAGTGAAAGCCTCATGGCAAGAGATGTAAATCTTATATCAATAAGCAAGCTGGATGCCCCGATGGAAGTAACGGTGAAAACAAGGTATAAGCAGCCGGAAACAAAAGCAACAATTTATCCGGGGGAAAACGATAATATTCGCGTGGTATTTGAAAATCCCCAGCGAGCCATTACACCGGGTCAAGCTGTTGTCTTTTATGATAATGATGTGGTAGTGGGCGGTGGGACTATTTCTTTTTAGTAGTCCTTTAAGCATGTTTAATTGTATATACACTTCCTTAAAAGTAGCCCTTTTTGGTTTGAAAAGCATATAATATAATAAAAACACCGCGTAGTAGAATCATGGTTTTAAAAGAATTGGTAATTGGATTTTTTCTTGCAATGTTTGAAAAACAATGGTAAAATAAGAAAACATGACAGATTCCTTTCGTCAATCTATATATTGAATGAAATGAAATGCCGAGGTTAACCTATGGAAATAGAAATGAAATATGCCATCGCTAATAAAGAGGTGGCAGAATCGATATGGGAAGATGATCTCCTTGATGAAATCGGAGATCCGGATTCCCGTGAAGCGGTCTACATGAAATCAGCTTATTTCGATACAGATTCGCGCATTCTGTTTAAGAATGACGTGGCTTTTCGCGTAAGGATGGAAGGCAATAAAATTGTTGCTTCTCTTAAATGGGACGGGAGCAGCAGCGAGGGATTGCATAAGCGTGAGGAGGTCAACGTACCTGTTGACGATCCCGCCTGTTTCTCTGAACCATCTGCGGAAATTTTCAAGGAGAGCGATCAGGGAAAGGCGTTGTTGAAACTTATCGGAGACGAGTGTCTTCACAGCATCCTGGAGATGAATTATATTCGCAGACGGCTACGCATAGATTACGGGAAAAGCATCATGGAGCTCGCCATTGATACCGGTGAAATCCTGACAGAAGAAGGAGAATCACCTATCTGTGAGCTTGAAATTGAACTGTTCACCGGTGAACAAGAAGATGTGATCGCCTTGGGGGATATATTAAAGGAAAAATACGGCCTAATCCCCCTGGACACCAGCAAGTACGCAAGGGGGCTTAAACTTATAAGGAAATCCGACCAGGAACAATAGGAGAATATATAAAAGAAGAGAGTAAGTCCGTGGCCGATGTCATCCTTAATACGTTGGCCACATTTTTTGCGATAGATGGAAGAACTACATAATAATTGACCAAAACAAGCAATAAATTGGCGAATTTTGATGAAATATGACGGGAAATAGATAAAAATCCGGGGAAAACATGTCAAAAGGAATTGTTTTCTGCTTCATTTTACGGGGTATATAAACGATAAAGCGTATATTAGACTTCGATATTCGGCACCACAGTAAGAGAAAATAATTCTACAGTCGAATTTTTCTCATAATAGGTTATAATGTATCCGCTGCAGGATGAGGAGATATTTTATTTACAGGAGGAATAAATTTAATGAAAGCAACAATGCTTGGCAGAGAAAAGAATGACGTTACATTTAAAATGGAGTTTGAGGCAGATGAATTCGAACAAGCCATCAAAAAAGCATATAAAGCAACAAAGCATCAGTTTGTTATCGATGGTTTCCGTAAAGGGAAAGCGCCAAGAAAGCTTATTGAGATGAAATACGGAGAGGATGTGTTCTACGAGGATGCTATCAACCAATTATTTTCTGAGGCTTACCCCGCCGCGCTGGATGAGTTGAAAATCAAGCCCGTAGACAGGCCTCGTGCAGATTTCGATAAAATAGAAGCCAATAAGGGATTTGGTGTAACGATAAAGGTGACTGTTACCCCGGAAGTTCAGGTAAAGGACTACAAGGGAGTCAAGATCGCCAGAGTAGACGATACAGTGAAAGACGAGGAAGTGGAAAAAGAACTGGAAGCTCTGCAAAAGAGAAATTCCAGATTAGTTGAGGTGGATAGGCCCGCCAAAGAGGGCGATACCGTACTTATCGACTATGCAGGTTTTATCGGTGAAGAGCAACTAGAAGGAGGCACTGCAGAACGTCAGCCGATTGCCTTAGGCTCTAATGTTTTAATTCCAGGCTTTGAAGAACAGCTTGTCGGTGTGAAAGCGGGAGAAGAACGAGAGGTTAAAGTGACTTTTCCCGAAGACTACCATTCCGATCTAGCCGGAAAAGAAGCCGTATTCAAATGCAAGGTGCATGAAATAAAGGAAACAGAACTTCCCGAAATCGACGATGAATTCGCGAAAGATGTAAGCGAGTTCGATACGTTGGAAGAATTGAAAGCAGACATCAGGCATAAGTTAGAAAAGACTGCAAAAGATAAGGCAGAGTACGAGATGAAGAATGCCGTTCTGGAAAAAGTCTACGAAGCCACAGAAGTGGACATACCTGATGTGATGGTAGAGAGCCAGATCGACGATATGCTTCATGAGTTCCAGCAGCAGCTGCGATACCAGGGGCTGGATTTTCAGCAATACTTGGAGTTTTTGGGCAAGAACATGGAAGAGTACAGGGAAGAACTCCGAGCGGATGCCTACAAGAAAGTAAAGACAAAGCTCATAGTTGAAGCGGTTGCAGAAGCAGAGAACCTGGTCGCTTCGGATGAGGATGTGGATAAAGAACTGGCAACAATGGCGGAGCAATATAAAATGGAAACAGATAAAATAAAAGAGATAATGGGTGAGCAGGGAATCGCCTATCTCCGTCAGGATATAAGGAACAAAAAAGCAGTGGATTTCATGTATATGAAAACGCGCGTCATTGAGTAAAGACCGCCGTTAGGACAAAGGGGGAAAGTATATGCCATTAATCCCGATAGTGGTAGAACAAACCAGTCGTGGTGAGCGATCTTATGACATCTATTCGAGATTGTTAAAAGATCGCATCGTATTCCTCGGTGAGGAAGTGAATGCGCACACCGCAAGTATAGTGGTGGCACAGCTCCTTTTTTTGGAAGCAGAAGATCCAAATAAAGATATAAGCTTTTATATTAATAGTCCCGGCGGATCCATTACTGCCGGTATGGCTATTTATGACACAATGCAATATATTAAACCGGACGTGTCTACAATTTGCATCGGAATGGCCGCAAGTATGGGAGCTTTCCTATTGGCTGCCGGAGCAAAGGGGAAACGATTTGCACTGCCGAATGCAGAAATAATGATCCATCAGCCTCTGGGAGGCATATCAGGGCAGGCGGAAGATCTGAGAATTCACGCAGAGCGTATCGTTAAGACCAGAGATAAACTGAACCGGATTCTGAGTGAAAAGACCGGTCAACCCCTTGAGAGAATAGCACGAGATACAGATCGCGATAATTTCATGGACGCGGAAGAAGCGTTGGCCTACGGGATTATCGATAAGGTAATTGTCTCAAGGGACGGTTAAAACAAAGTAAGTCGAAAGGAAGTATTATGGGAAAATACGATGAATCAAAACAATTGAAATGTTCTTTTTGCGGCAAGCCGCAAGATCAGGTCAGGCGGCTTGTTGCAGGACCGAACGTTTATATATGCGATGAATGTATCGATCTGTGCCAGGACATCATAAAAGAAGAGTTCGCAGACAGGGCTTTGAGAGAGAACGAATTCGGTGACCTGTCGTCGTTGCCAAAGCCAAAAGAGATTGCCAGTGCCCTGTCCGAATATGTAATTAGCCAGGAAGATGCGAAAAAAGCATTGGCAGTAGCAGTTTACAATCATTACAAGAGAATTGGTTCAATGAGGGGCTGGGCTGACGACGATGTGGAAATACAGAAGAGCAACATCATTATGATCGGGCCCACAGGCTCGGGAAAGACGCTGCTTGCTCAGACCTTGGCAAAGATCCTAAACGTGCCTTTTGCAATCGCCGACGCCACAACGTTGACAGAAGCGGGATACGTTGGTGAAGACGTAGAGAATATTCTGCTTAAGCTGATTCAGGCGGCGGATTATGACATAGAAAAGGCGCAAAAAGGCATCGTTTATGTGGATGAGATCGATAAGATCGCAAGAAAGACAGAGAATCCCTCCATCACCCGTGATGTGAGCGGGGAAGGTGTCCAGCAGGCGCTGTTAAAGATTCTCGAAGGTACTGTGGCAAGCGTGCCTCCACAAGGTGGCAGGAAGCACCCGCACCAGGATTTCATACAGTTTGACACCACCAATGTACTGTTCATTTGCGGAGGCGCCTTCGATGGTCTGGATAAGATCATTCAAAGAAGGATCGGCGAAAAGACTATCGGTTTCAATTCGCAGATACGAGCTTCAAAAGCTGAAGGAGCGGAAGTGTTGAAATCCGTTCAGCCTGAAGACCTTCTGAAATACGGGTTGATCCCTGAATTTATTGGAAGGCTGCCCGTGGTGGTTACCCTGGAGGAACTGTCGAAAGAAGCTTTGGTCCGCATAATTCGTGAGCCGAAAAACGCATTGTTGAAGCAGTATAAGAAACTGTTCCAACTGGATGGAGTGGAACTTGAAATTGAAGAGGAGGCTATTTTCAGGCTGGCCGAGAAGGCCCTCGAGAGAAAGACAGGGGCTCGAGGTCTTCGCAGCATCATGGAACAAGTGATGACAGATATCATGTTTGAAATTCCATCGAGAGAGGACATCAGAAAGTGTATAGTAACAAAGAGCACAATAGATCATAACACAGGACCGACTCTAGTTCTGAGAGACGCCAAAAGGATCGAGAAGAACGGAAAGAAAAAGGAGACGGCATCGTGAGTTGAAAAACAGACGGCACCTGCCGCCTGTTTTTCGGCTGAGGAGGTGTGAGAATTGGCGAACATGAACGAAGACGATAAAAAATATGATAAAGATGAAGAAAAAAAGGTCAACGAGTATGAAGAAACAGACGGAGTAATGCCCATGATTACCCTCAGGGGATTGTTGGTCTTTCCATACATGGTGCTTCATTTCGATATAGGCAGGGAAAAGTCCATCAGCGCTTTGGAAAAGGCTATGATGATGAACCAAACCGTATTCTTGTCCGCACAAATTAGCGCCGAAACGGACTTGCCCACCAGAGATGATTTTTACAGAGTTGGAACAATCGCTAAAATAAAGCAGATGCTGCGTCTGCCCGGAGATACGATCCGGGTTCTCGTGGAAGGCATAAGCAGGGGACGCATTGAGGAGTTCATCTTTGAGGTTCCCTATTTCAAATGCAGGATAAAAGCGATCAGTGAACAGGAATTTGATGATATCCCGCCTAAGATAGAAGCATTGATGCGGGCAGTTTTGTCGTCTTTCGAAGAATATATCAGCTACAGCCCGAGGATTTCCCAAGAGGTATACCCTTCCGTAGCTTCTGTTGAACAGCCTGGCAGGTTGGCAGATGTGGTTACTTCTCACCTGGATATCAAGACGGAGGAAAAGCAGCAGATACTGGAGGCCTTCGATGTAGAAGAGCGTCTTGAAATCTTAAACACCATCCTGACGAAGGAAATTGAGATTCTTAAAATTGAAAATTCCATAACAAACAAAGTGAGAACCCAGATTCACAAGAGCCAGAGGGAGTATTATCTGAAAGAACAGCTCCGCGTAATTCAGGAAGAATTAGGCGAGGATGAAGATATTGAAGACGAGATTCAAAACTGGCTTAAGCAGCTTAACAAACTCAAGCTACAGCCTGCCGTTCATGAAAAAGTAGAGAAGGAAATAAAGCGCTTTAAAAAGATTCAGTCCCATTCTGCCGAAGGCGGCGTGATACGCACCTATGTGGAATGGATTTTGGCCCTTCCATGGAATAAGTCTTCCAGGGATAATAAGGACATCAAATTAGCTGAAGCTATACTCAATGAGGACCATTACGGCCTGGATAAAGTAAAGGAGAGGGTTCTGGAATATTTGGCTGTGATTCAGCTGTCAAAGAGTATGAAAGGCCCCATCCTCTGTCTGGTCGGTCCTCCCGGAACAGGAAAAACATCCATAGCCAAGTCCATTGCCCGGGCGTTGAACAGGAAATTTGTCCGAATGTCTTTGGGCGGTGTAAGGGACGAGGCGGAAATTCGAGGCCATCGTAGAACCTATATAGGGGCCATACCGGGAAGAATTATATCCGCTATTAAAGAGGCTAAGACAAACAACCCCGTATTTCTCTTCGACGAGGTGGACAAGATCGGCACGGATTTCCGTGGGGATCCTGCTTCCGCATTGCTTGAAGTTCTTGATCCCGAACAGAATAAAGACTTTACGGATCATTATCTGGAGGTTCCTTTTGATCTGTCCAAGGTGATGTTCATTACCACGGCAAACACGACAGATACAATTCCAAGACCTCTGCTTGATCGCATGGAGGTTATACAGGTTCCCGGCTATACAGAAGAGGAAAAGGTGAAGATCGCCGAGCAATATCTGGTTCCTAAAAAAATTAAAGAACATGGTTTGAAGGAATCAGATCTCAGGATTTCTGAGACGGCAATCCGGACCATCATTAATAATTATACGAGAGAATCCGGGGTCCGGAATCTGGAAAGAGAAATTGCCACCATTTGCAGAAAGGCGGCCAAACAGGTGGCCGAAAAGCAGAAAGTGCCAATCATCGTTACCGCGGCTAATGTGGAAAAATATCTGGGGAAGAAGCGCTACCGTTATGATAAAATAGAAGGGGAGAACGAAGTCGGCATGACGACGGGTCTTGCCTGGACTGCGGTGGGCGGCGATACCCTGTCTATTGAAACAGCTGTCGTTCCAGGGAACGGAACCTTGGTTTTGACTGGTCAGTTAGGTGAAGTGATGCAGGAATCCGCCAAAGCCGGCATCAGCTATATACGCTCCAAAGCGAAAGAACTGGGTATTGAGGAGAATTTCTACAAGGAGAAAGATCTGCATATCCATATTCCGGAGGGAGCGACTCCAAAGGATGGACCTTCTGCAGGAGTTACCATGTTTACTTCCGTCATATCGGCTCTTACCGGTATTCCCGTAAGAAAGGATTTGGCAATGACGGGAGAAATCACACTGCGGGGTAAAGTGCTTCCCGTGGGAGGTATTCGTGAAAAGGTGCTGGCTGCACACCGGGCAGGAATCACTACCGTTTTGTTGCCTAAAGAAAATGAAGCCGATATTCAGGAAATTCCGTCCAATGTGCGCAGGCGAATGAAGCTGATCCTGGTTGAGACACTGGATGAGATACTGGACATCGCGCTGGTGAAAAAATGATTATAAAAGAAGCAGAACTCGCTGCTGTGGCCGTAAACCCGGAACAGTATCCGGATACGAGCAAAAAGGAAATCGCCATAGCAGGGCGTTCCAATGTGGGCAAATCCTCGTTGATCAACATGTTGCTCAACCGAAGGGGGTTGGCCAGGGTCAGCGGGAGCCCCGGCAAGACCAGGACCATCAATTTCTACGATGTGAATAAGGATTTTCGCATCGTTGATCTACCGGGTTACGGATATGCAAAGGTTTCGCGTTCCACAATAGATAATTGGGGAAAAATGATAGATAACTACCTGTCTAATCGTCCCAATCTTGTTAAGATGATTCAACTGGTAGATGTGCGCCATCCTCCTACAGCCCAGGACATTCAGATGTATGAATGGATGCGGTATTACGGGCTGGACGGTTTGGTAGTGGGCACAAAGGCTGACAAAGTGTCAAAGGCTGAGCTTGCCCGAAATCTAAACGTGATCCGCAAGACCCTCGGACTAAGCGAAAGAGACAAAATAATACCGGTATCGGCTCTGAAGAGAACCGGATATGAAGAATTGCTTAAAGCTCTCGATGAGATCCTGAAGGAGGGATAGGGATGCAATACATTTTCCTGCGGGTACTGATGCGCCGGATTAAAGCGATTCCGCCATTTTTGCGGGATAAGACAGTGCCCTTCAGAAAGAAACTACTTGTGATATTGGGGATCCTTTATTTTCTATGGCCCTTTGATATAATACCAACCCCTATCCTCCTCTTTGGCATAATTGACGATCTGGTGATCTGGGGATCAATTATTTACTACCTGAGAAATGAGCTTGACAAATATTGGCTTGGAGAAAAAGAAATTGCGCCGGAAAAAAGATTCCATGGCAAAAACATCATAAATGATGTAAAATTTGAAGTGAAGGACAATGGCGCTGATGAGCGCGAAACACAATAAAAAACCAGCAACAAAGGAGCAAGTAATGGAGAAAAAATACGTATTTGGCGATGTAATGATCGGTAAGGAAGAGCTCAAGGAGCGGGTTGCCGAACTTGGCAAGGAGATCTCAAGGGACTACAAGGGTGAATCCATACTGGCTATCTGCGTATTAAAAGGTGCAGTCATCTTTATGAGCGACTTGATCCGAGAGCTCAATGTGGAGACGAAGATCGATTTCATGGCAGTATCAAGCTATGGCGCGTCTACGGAAAGTACTGGCGTGGTACGTATTCTTAAAGACTTGGATTCCGATATTGAGGGAGAAAATGTAATTATTATTGAGGACATCATTGATTCCGGGCTTACATTGAAGTATTTAAAGGGTTATTTAATGGCTAGAAACCCAAAGAGTCTGAAGATCTGCACGCTTCTTGACAAACCGGAGAGAAGAGTGGCGGATGTAAAACCAGATTACGTGGGTTTCTCCATTGAGAATAAGTTTATCGTAGGTTACGGACTGGATTACAATCAGATGTACCGCAATCTACCCTATATAAGTTATCTTGAAGGAGAGTAATGGAGGAAAAAACAATGTCTTACAAAGTACCTGTAGGATTATCCAACAAACACCTGCATCTTTCCCAGGAAGACCTGGAAGCGCTTTTTGGGAAGGGATACGAATTGACTCCTTACAAGGCTTTAAAGCAGCCCGGCCAATATGCGGCAGAGGAGAAAGTGGATATAGTAGGACCGAAAGGGGCCATTAAAGGTGTGCGCATTCTTGGACCTGTAAGAAAGGAAACCCAGGTAGAGCTTGCGATAACAGATGCTCGAGATATCGGCGTCACTGCTCCGGTAAAAGAATCCGGGAAGCTTGAAGGAACACCGGGCATAAAGCTGGTGGGCCCTGCCGGTGAAATAGAAATTGATCACGGTGTGATTATAGCATTGCGCCACGTGCACCTGTCTGCCGAACAGGCTAAAGAAGCGGGCGTACAAGATAAACAGATGATAAGCGTGCGCTTTGGAGGAGAAAGGGGCGTTGTGTTTGACAACGTACTTGTTCGCGCCGGCGACGGACACGAAGCGGAGATCCATCTGGATACGGATGAAGGCAATGCTGCGGGTCTGAAAAACGGCGATCTTGGGGAGCTTATTGTATGAAACCACTGAATCGATATATCGATCATACGCTTTTGAAGGCCGAGGCTACGGAAGCGGATATACGGAAACTCTGCAAGGAAGCTATCGAATATGACTTCTATGCTGTATGCGTTAATTCCTGCTATGTGTCTTTAGCCAGCAAGGAACTTGCTGACAGCGGGGTGAAGGTCGCTTCTGTAGTGGGATTTCCTCTGGGCGCCGCCCATACGGCTGCCAAAGTCTGTGAGACTGAAATTGCCGTATCGGAAGGTGCGGATGAGATCGATATGGTACTTAATATAGGAGCCTTGAAGGAAGGCCGTTACAACTTCATGGAAGAGGATATGCGGGCGGTGGTGCAGGCCGCGGCAAAGAGGAGTGCCATCGTTAAAGTGATTCTGGAAACCTGTCTTTTGACAGACGATGAAGTAATAAAAGCCTGTCAACTCGCACAGAATGCGGGGGCGGCTTTCGTGAAGACTTCTACCGGGTTTTCCACGGGTGGAGCAACTGCGCATCATGTGAAGCTGATGAAGGATACAGTCGGGGATGCATTGCAGGTAAAAGCATCCGGGGGTATCCGTGACAAAGCGAAGGCTTTGGAAATGATTGAGGCCGGCGCAGACCGTATCGGCGCTTCTGCATCGGTTGCAATTTGCAAATAACACCGGGGGCGAGCCCGGTACACTTGAGACGTTGGATAAAGCCGCTCCTTTTGGGGCGGTTTTCATTGAGAGGACAAAGGCACATGGCTATTGTAAAATCGGAGAAATTGCCTCGTAAGTCTAAAAAAATTCTCTATTTCACCTATAGTATTGGAGGGCTTGCCGAAGCCGGTCTCTATCAGTATATTACTACTTTTCAATTGATTTTTCTCACGGGAGTCGTCAAGATTCCGCCGGAAGTAGCCGGTTCCATCACTTCCGTTGCCATATTGCTGGAGGCGGCATGCTGCTTTGTTGTAGGCCATCTTTCCGATAGCCTGAGATGGCGTTACGGCAGAAGGCGCCCTTTTATTTTTTTGTCCGCGTTTCTTTTGCCTTTTACAATGACAGCCAACTTCATTACAGTGCAGGCGTCTATCCAAGTTCAGGCTGTTTATTATATACTGATGGGTTCGCTTTTCTGGATTGCTTACTCATTGTTTTATATTCCCTACACGGCCCTTGGGGCTGAAATTGCAGTGGATTATGATGCAAGAACAAAGCTGAGAAGCATTGCCCGTGTCTTTACCATTTCCGGTACATTTATTGCCAATGTATGTCCTCTCCTGGCCATCGGCATTTTGATAAAAGCGGGTATGGCGGATGGGCAGGCATGGTTGCTGTTTACCATCTTCATGTCGGCTCTCGTCGGCATAGGTGTATATATTTGCTGGTATAATACAGCCGGAACCGAAAGAATGGAATTTCCCGATGAATCCACCCAGGAGAAAATAAAAAAGCAATTACTGGATAATTTCGTATCCATAATAAAGGATTTCTATGAGTTAATGCGTTTGAAAGCCATGGCCATACTCGTCGGAACCAAGATCGTTTTTATGTTCGGTTTTACTCTTTATACATCTGGAATGATGTTCTTTATGCAGTACGCGCTCAATCTGGATATTCAGGTTACTTCTACGGTATATATGGTTTCTATCTTTGCCAGTATTCTTTTTACGCCTCTAATAACCCATTGGGCAGTACGGGGAGGAAAGAAGAGCCTTATTTCCGGAGCTATGACCATATCCGGGCTATGCGGTGTGCTGCTCTGGATCTTCGGTGTTGATTCCTATGTAGCCTCGCTGATGTACGTCATCGTTTTTACCTTTGGTCAGGCTGCATTTTGGCAGATCAGCAGCGCCATGTTCTATGACGTGGCGGAAGCCGACGAATATGTGAGCGGAAAAAGGAGGGAGGGAGCCATCATTGCCTTTCAGTCAATCGTAGGCACCCTCAGCGCTTCCCTGGGTCTGCAGGCCATCGGTTTATTGCTGAAGTTGGCCGGTTTTAACGAAGCTCTCAGCGCGCAGTCCGCGGAAACCGTAAAGATGCTAAAGGATATTTTTGTTCTCTTTCCCAGCGTATCCCTGCTCGTTACAACGTTAACGCTTCTTGCTTATCCCCTCAGCAAGAAACGGTTTGAATTGCTTCAAAAAGCCCTGGCATTAAGAAGCAGGGGAGAGGATTACAGCGAGTACAGGACGGAGATCGATAAATGGATTTAGTATGAGCTGCGGTCAAAACCGCAGCATTTTTTATATTGACCTGGCAGAAAAATGGGTTTATACTTTTTAGCATTAGCAGGCTGAAGTAGTATGCGGATATACGTTCATATTGTAAACAAAATAGGAGGTTTACCATGATACGCCCAAAAAGGTTACATAAGGGTGATACCATCGGAGTCATCTCGCCGGCAAGCCCCTCTGAAAGAAGAAGCGAAGTATACCGCATCGGATCTGATTAAGATTCCCAGCTTTTCTTTTATGGAGAACCAGGAACGTGATGTGGCGCAATATATTTGCGATCTGTTTCGCAGCGAAGGAATTGAATCGGAAACCGTCGAGGTAATGCCTGGCCGCTGCAATGTCATAGCGCGTCTCCCCGGCAACGGCAGCGGCAGATCTTTAATGCTTTCCGGCCATCTGGATACAGTTCCCGCTTACGATATGGAGGACCCGTTTTCAGGGAGAATTGATAACGGAAAGCTGTATGGCAGGGGCGCCTGCGATATGAAGGGCCCGCTGGCGTCGATGATAGCCGCCATGATCGGCATTCATCGGTCAGGTATTTCGCTGCGGGGGGATCTGCTTTTCGTCGGATTGATTGACGAAGAGGAAAAAGGGAAAGGTGTTGAGTACTTAATTCAACACGGGCCGCTGGCAGATGCGGCGGTTAACGGAGAGCCGACAAATATGCAGCCTGCCATCGGGCATAAGGGCCTGGAGTGGATTCGGATCGAAGTCTTCGGTAAAAAGGTCCATGGAGGCAGGATGGATGAGGGGGTCAATGCCATCGTCATGGCCTCCAGGCTTATTCAACGAATATACGGTGAATATGTACCGGTATTGAATCAACGAAAGCATGCTGTTTTAGGTTATCCCACAATTAATGTGGGTAAAATTATCGGAGGGGATCAGCCCAGCACCGTGCCCGGCCGCTGCACCATTGAAATAGACAGGCGGTGGATACCGGAGGAGAAAATCTTGAACAGGTTTACCGGGAATTAAATGAGATCGTCGACGATCTACAGAAAGAGGATCCGGCGTTTCGGGCCGAAGTATGCAGTATGTTTTCTGCCGATGAGCTGTTGCCTCACAGACCCTTCTTCACAGATACGGGAGATCCTTTGATTGCATCGGTCCGGAGGGCGATTGAGCAAGCCGGCTATCCCTATGAAGGTGTGACGACGTTTCCAGCCTGGAGCGATGCGGGAACAATGGATGCTTTTACCCGGATGAAATGCATTGTAATGGGGCCGGGAGACCTGGCTTTGGCGCATTCGGCCGAGGAATCCATTGAAATAGAAGACATAAAGAAAGCTGCGTTGATTTATGGATGCCTTGCCTATGATTATTGCGGAGCAGCAGGTGAAAACCCTCAAAGGTGAAAAGCGGTGAGAATGAAAGCGAAAGAACAGACGGAAAAATTTATAGAAGAATCCAAAGAGGAAATGATCCGGAAGATCACCGAACTCATTTCGTTTCCCAGCATTACCGGAAGAACGGAAGAAAATCGCGCCTGCCTGGCATATTTTCTCAGGCTTGCAGAGAGCATGGGGTTTCGCACGATGACCACCTCAGATTGTGATCTGGGAATCGTAGAAATGGGCCAAGGGGAAGAAACCCTTGGGATTTTGGTGCATCTTGACGTGGTGGATATCGACGACCCGGCTAAATGGATGCATGACCCTTTTGAAGGTGTGGTACATGAGGGTTATATTTGGGGACGGGGAGCTGTTGACGACAAAGGCGCCGCCATAATGAGCCTCTATGCCATGAAGGCAGTGGAGAGATTGCAGCTGCCTTGGAAGCGAAAAGTATGGCTTATCGTCGGTACGGGAGAAGAAGGAGAATGGACAGATATAGAGCATTTTAAAGAAGAGTATCCCGTTCCCGATTTTGGGTTTTCCCCGGATGGAGAGTTTCCGATCTTCTATGCCGAAAAGGGATATGCGGATGTGGAGCTCCTATTTTTTGAGGACGCTGCCAAGGGGGTACGCTTTTTGCGCAGCGGCGACAGTAAGAATACGATACCGTCAAAAGCGGAAATCCTGTTTGCAGACGGCAGAAAAGCAACCGCCCAGGGGGTAGCCGCTCATAGCTCCACGCCGGAACTGGGAGATAATGCAATCATCAAGCTGTGCCGTATTCTGGGAAAGGATGCAAAGCTTGATTTTGCAGACTTCGTGAATGATAATCTGAGCGGGGACGGATTCGGAAGCAGGCTGAAAATCGACGATGGGTCCGATTACTGGCAAGGGGAGTACGTAGGCGCCACAACCGCCGTTCCCACCGTATTATCTTTGGAAGAAAACGGAGTCAGGCTGATCCTCAATGTAAGGCAAAGATTCGGCACTTCAAAGCAGGATATCCTGTCGGCAATGGAAAATTTCTGCGGACGGTACCGCTTTCGCTTTGAGGTTACCGACTATTTGGATGCCATGCTGGTCAGCAGGAAATTGCCTTTTCTTGATGTGATGAGCCAGGTGCATGAAGAATACGGAGTTCCTTGGAGTTTCAAGGTGGCGCCGGGAACCTCCTATGCAAAGGCTATGGACCGGTTTGTGTCATGGGGGCCCGTTTTTGAAGGAGAGCCTTCCTGCGCCCATGTTGAGGACGAACGCATTTCCGTTGATTCCATGCTGCTGGCCACTAAGCTCTACAGCAGATTTATCAGCCGGATGGCTGTTTGTGAGGTGGAATGATCCATAAAGGGAATAAAGGAGAGTGAATAAAATGAAGAAAATTATTGAAATCAAAGGCATGAGCTGTGCTCATTGCCAGGCAGCCGTAGAGAAAGCTTTAAACGGCATTGACGGCGTAGATGCCAAGGTTGATCTGAAAAAGAATCAAGCAATCGTGGATTTAAGCAGGGAAATTGACGATGTAACACTGAAAACCGCCGTTGAGGAGGCCGGATACGAGGTGACCTCCATCTATGTAAAGAAAGGGCTTTTCGGTAATTAATGAATTAAAGCAGTTCCATGGAACTTGACATAAAAGTTGATTGCCTATTATAATCGTAGTCGGTAGGCTATACGCTAATGAAAAGTCTAATTAAGAGCCTAAGGAATAATTAAGAAAGGTAAGGTATCTGCAGAAAATGCACAATTAATTCACTTAACTAGAAAAATGTAGTTTTGAGCAAGTCGTTGGGAAACGGCTTAGCAATCGTGCATTTTTACCTGTGAGTGGATAGTACTGACTTCTGTAGATAGCTTTCGAAAACTATACTTTGTTGCAGATTCTGTTGCCTGCGAAAATACTATACTTTTTGGTCCAAGGCCATGGGCAATAGAAGCGATAGTTCCTTTGGTATGGTTAATGTCTGCAAGGATACTATCCTCTCCGGTAGATTTAGGAGGGGGTTTTATTTTGTTATTAGTAGAATGTAGAAATCTAAAAAAGTCATATGGAGATCGCCTTATTTTAGAAATTGAAAATCTCTGCATATACGATCAGGACCGCATCGGTGTTGTGGGAGTAAATGGGGCAGGAAAAACAACACTATTGAATCTTTTAAGCCAAAGAATAGAACCGGATGAAGGGTGGGTAAAACTTCATGGGATATCTTCCTATATCTCTCAACTAGAGGCATTTGAGGAAGAAACAATTCAGCAAGAAATGGCTTCAAAATTTAAAGTTCCCCAAACATATCGGGAGAGTATGAGCGGAGGAGAAAAAACCCGCTTTAAGCTGGCGGCAAGCCTAAGTCATAACAATGCCATTATTTTCGCTGATGAACCTACTTGTAATATGGATATAGAAGGGATTCAATTAGTCGAAAACTCCTTAGCCAAATTTTCCGGGGCCTTAGTCCTGATCTCTCACGATCGGGATTTGCTTGATAACCTTTGTAACAAAATAATCGAAATAGAAAGAGGGAAAATCAAAGTCTATTCCGGCAACTATAGTGGATATATTAAGCAAAAGACTGAAGCGCGAGAGCTGGCTCAATTTGAATATGAGCAATATGTTAAGGAAAAGAGGAGACTGGAAAGGGTCATAATATCTACTCGGGAACAAGCAAAATCAATGCGAAAGACTCCACGGAGGATGGGTAACTCTGAGGCCAGACTCCACAAGATGGGCAATCAAAAAGCAAAAGCTAATTTGGAGCGCGCTATTAAGAATGTGGAGGCAAGAATTCAGCATTTAGAAATTAAGGAGAAGCCCCAAAAAATTGAAAAAATCAAGTTAGACATTGGGGATGTTCAGAAGCTATACAGCAAAGTTGTCATCGAAGGAAAAGGGCTCAACAAGAGCTTCGGGGGCAAAGTTATCTTTAAAGACGCTCAGTTTTACCTGGAAAATGGAGCAAAGGCAGGTTTAATAGGTCCCAATGGGTGTGGAAAAACCACTTTGCTTAAAATGATCCTGAACCAAGAGCCCGCAATAAAGATTGCTCCTAATGTAAGGATTGGTTATTTCAGTCAGGAGTTAAGTATCTTAGAGGAAAATAAGAGTATCCTCGACAATGTTATGGCAGAAAGCATTTATGAGGAGAGTTTTGTTAGGATTTTATTGGCCCGCCTTCTTTTCAAAGGAGACAGCGTGTATAAAAAGGTCAGGGTTTTAAGCGGAGGGGAGCGAGTCAAGGCTTCCTTTGCAAAAATAATATGCAGTGACTTCAACCTGTTGATCCTTGACGAACCTACAAACTACCTGGATCTAAACTCTCTGGAAGTGATGGAAGAAGTTCTGCGAGAGTACGAACACACCCTGCTCTTTGCCTCTCATGATCGGCGTTTTATAAATTCAGTAGCGAATCAGATCATGATCATCGAAGATCACAAGCTTAAAACTTTCAAAGGCAGCTACGAAGAATATATGGCTGGAAGGACTGAAGTCAGAGACAGGAACAAAGGGCAGATCGAGGAAGAAATCTTACTATTAGAAACTCGTTTGACGGAGGTAATAAGTAAAATTTCTATACCCTCCAAAAAGGATGATCCAGAGCTTTTAGAGGTAGAATATCGTGAAATTTTAGAGCGAATCCGCCGCTTGAAAAGTCTTTTTGGATAAATCTAAATAGCATTTGGCGAGTTTCTTATACGAACCAAAAGGAACAGGAGCAAACCCTGGGTGAAAAAGCAGCGCGATGAAGGCGCTGCCTTTTTATTCCATATGTTCAGTGTCTGCGTGTATTCTGCAGATGGGCTACACATTGAACAGGAAGTGGATCACATCGCCGTCCTTGACTTCGTAATCCTTGCCTTCAGAGCGCACCAAGCCCTTTTCTTTAGCCGTTGCTATGTTGCCGCCGCAGGCGATCAGCTTGTCATAGGCGATAGTTTCCGCTCGAATGAAACCTCTCTCAAAATCCGAATGTATCTTGCCCGCGGCCTGAGGTGCTTTGGTGCCGCGCGTAATCGTCCATGCCCGGACCTCCGGTTCGCCCGCTGTGAGGAAAGATATTAAATTGAGGAGTTTGTAGGAGGCCTTGACAAGCTTGTCCAGACCGGACTCCGAGATCCCCAGATCTTCCCAAAAGGCGGCCTTTTCCTCATCCTCCAGCTCGGCAATTTCCGCTTCCAGCTTTGCGCAGAGGACGACAACCTCGGATCCTTCTTTTTCCGCGTAGTCCCGAACCTGCTTGACGTAATCGTTTTCGGCTCCGTCCATCACCATGTCTTCGGAAACATTGGCCACATAGATGATGGGCTTATAAGTTAAAAGGTTAAGCGATTTTACGAACTCCGCTTCATCTTTGTCAAATGCGATGGATCTGGCGGTAATACCGCTTTCCAATGTTTCCTTTATCCGCAGAAGGATATCCATCTCAGCCTGAAGCCCTTTATCTCCTTTTAGGTCTTTCTGGGTTTTCTGGATTCTGCGCTCGAGCATCTCAAGATCTGAGAAAATCAACTCAAGATTGATGGTTTCGATATCGCTAATAGGGGAGACCCTGCCATCCACGTGAACCACGTTGGGATCATCGAAACAACGGACCACGTGAACGATGGCGGCTACTTCACGAATATGCCCCAGAAATTTATTGCCCAGCCCCTCGCCTCGGGATGCGCCTTTGACCAGACCGGCGATGTCGTAGAACTCAATGGAGGTGTATACGATCTTCTTTGAGTTGTACATTTTCTGCAGAACCTTAAGTCTCTCGTCGGGTACGGTGACCACTCCCACGTTGGGCTCGATGGTACAAAAGGGATAATTGGCCGCTTCTGCGCCGGCCTTTGTGATTGCATTAAAAAGCGTGCTCTTGCCTACGTTGGGCAAGCCTACGATTCCAAGCTTCATATAAATTTACTCCTTGTTAATAGAATATCCGGCCTTTGCGACCATGCTTGCGTTCCATTTGGATCCATATGACCAGGAAGATGACAAAAACCAGGAGGCTGACCACTTGCGCAGTCCGGAAGGGTCCAAGCATCAGACTGTCCGTGCGAAGCTGCTCTACAAAAAAGCGTTCGACGGAATACAGAACGCCATAAGCCCAAAATGCCCTGCCGTTATACCGGCTTCGATTGTCGATCATTATGAGTATGAAGAACATCAGCAGGCACCACAGGGATTCATAGAGGAAGGTGGGGTGCACCATCTCGCCATTCACTAAGATAGCCCAGGGAAGGTCCGTTGGCCAGCCGTGGGCTTCCTGGTTGAAATAGTTGCCCCAACGCCCGATTGCCTGGGCCAAAGCAATGGAGGGAACCATCAAATCAAGCAAATTTAAGGGGGCGATCTGCCAGATCTTACAACAGATTACGCCGGCCAGAATTCCAAGAATCAATCCTCCATGAATAGCCAGGCCGCCTGACCGGAGGTTGATGATCTTGAAGAAATCTCCTCCGTAAAGGTCCCAATTAAAAAGGACATAATATAACCTGGCGCCGACAATTCCCGCGGGGATGGCGATCAGCGCCAGATCTATTACTTTATCACTTTGGATTTGGTGTCGTGGAGCTCTGAAATATGCCACCGACAGGCCTGCCAGCATGCCGAGAGCGATACAGATTCCATACCACCGGATGTCCTGACCGAGTATAGTAAATGCGATGGGGTTCGGTTCATATAAAAACATTTAATTGATTTCCTCCGAACGTTTTCCCTTGTCCATAAATATCATGTTTTAACGATTATACAGCAAATAATACAGTGTTGCAATCTTTCATGCCTTAAAATAGGAATTGTAAAAAATGTGAGTTGATTAGATATGAGTTGTGACTATAGTATTCCTTTGGATTTTATGGTAAAATAAGCTACAAAATGATAGGTATTGTTCTTTCCAACAGTGCCGGCGGAAGGATAAAGGAGGAGCCTGATGGCTAACGAACACAGATTTGCCGTATTGATTGATGCGGAAAACATTTCGGATAAATATATTAAGTTTATTTTCGACGAAATTTCAAACGAAGGTGTTGCTACCTACAAGAGGATCTATGGCGACTGGACGAAGCCGGCTATGAGCAACTGGAAGAAGCATTTATTGGAATACTCCATAACTCCTATTCAGCAATACGAATACACTACAGGAAAGAACTCGGCAGATGCAGCCATGATCATTGATGCCATGGATATTCTGTACTCCGGCAATGTGGACGGCTTTTGCCTGGTAAGCAGTGACAGCGATTTTACCAGACTGGCATCCAGGCTTCGGGAGTCGGGGATGGATGTTGTGGGAATGGGTGAGAGCAAAACGCCCAAAGCTTTCATCGTTGCCTGCAATAAGTTCAAATATCTCGATATACTTGCCAAGGAGGCAACCGCATCCAAGGAAAAAGAAAAGGAGGATTCCATAAAGGACAGGCTGATCCGATCCAAGGCCGATCAGGTAAAGAAAGAAAAAATTGTGATACCGTTGCCCGAGGGCTTCGGGGAAGAAGAGGAAGATGCTCTTCAGCCTGAGATGACACCTCTTGAAACCATTAAGGAAGCGGTAATGACTATAATCAGAGAAAACTCCGATGAAGATGACTGGGTCTTTATCGGAGATATCGGAAATATGTTGCTTAAACGATATCCGGATTTTGACGTTAGAAACTTCGGTTTCAAAAAATTAACTCCCTTTATTCGATCGATAGACTCCGTTCAGATCAAGACGGTAAAACACGGAAACAGCGTGCTGGTCTATGTGAAGGAAAAAGAAAACGGGGAAGCAAAACCTGTAAAGAAAAAGTAAGTAACTCTGCCGCGGGGACGATCCTCGCGGCAGATAAATTTATCCCTTATGCGAATTATAATCTACTTATCCTTACCAGCTGCAACCGTTGCTGCCAATGAACTGACAGGCATTTCTCGCTGAGAGCGGCCGGCATCTTGCAGCTTCTTCATCGCATGTGTCACGGCATCCCGTCCAATCGTCGCAGCGCCGCCTTTCAAAGTCAACGCAGCTTCGGAATTGCCGGTTGTCGCGACAAAAGATTTCATCACAAATCTCTTCAATCAATTCTTCGCGCAGTTCATCGCAGAAATCGCCGCGAAAATCGCCGCATGCACTGTCTCGGATCCTGCAAGGATTCCGATTATCGCTGCAGATATCGTCCCGGATCCTGCAAGGGTTCCGGTCGTCTCTGCAGGTATTGTCGCGGAGACACGAAGAATCTATGCGGCAGCCGAAATTGGTGGGCAGGGCGCAGGTGTTGGTGTGGTGGAATCCGAAACCCGACAGGTTATTGCAGGGATTCGTAGCGTTTCTCCGCTCGGACTCAAGTTCTCCGGCAATATTCTGGCAAGGAATGATTCCTTCCTGGGCATTGACCGAGAACAGGGTGCGGCGAACACACTCCACGTGAACGGTGGGCTCCAAAGCCACCTTGCTCTTGAACACTAACGTCGGTGTTCTGTTCATGTCCGGGAAAAATTCGGCGCTGATGCCGGGAGCTTCCACGGTTACGGGAACCGGACAAGGTCTGTTATTACATTTTACTTTTAACTGAGGATTGATCAGCTTGATATTACCGCTAAAATGGAAGGCTATTTCCGGAGCAATTCCGTTTGTGGTACAGGGAATAGAGAAATTGGGAATTGCAAAATTGGAGCAGCAGCCTGTGGGCAGCACCGTTGACGGCGCATCCTCCGCATTGCGGATTTCGGCACGGAAGCAGCAGGTCCTTCCGCCGGAAGTAACAGTACCTTCCAACACATAGGTAGCGCGGATTTCCCATGTGCATATGTCTCTGATAAGGAGGAAATTCTTGCTGGGCAAATTCGAGTCAATGCATTGTGGATGCTGCAACCTGGATACCAGTTCCGATATGCCGACAATGAAACGGCCGTTTTCAAAAGTCACTGAATCAACTTCTTCGCCGTCAATTGTGACCTGTGAAGGGCTGATATTACCCGGCGGTACTATCCCGATAAAATCCAATACCGCAAAAGCGTTCTCAATCTCAAAGACTGCATTGCAGTCTAACTCACAGGGATTACAGCCGCAACCGCATCCTCTGTCTGCTGTGGTAAATTTGATTTCGAAATCATCCGAATCGCATCTTGTGTCCAGGAAGAAAAATACCGGACAACTCGTATCACTGTTAAATGAAAAGACTTTATCCATATATACTAAATTTGACTCTCTATCGCCAAAGATGACGTTCTCTGTATCGATACTCGTCCCACAGAGTCCTGCCGGTTCGAGTCTACATCTTCTATTTTCCATTCTTACTTTACCTCTCTTGCTCTAGTTCTTTTGACCCCGTGAGGGATCTTTTTCTTATTGGGACCGGCAATGCGTTCCCAATATGTAGATGGAGGCATATTGTTTCCTTACATCATATGTAAGAAAAAAGCAGTTGCTACAAGTTTGCCGGCTTCCATCATAATTTCTTTTGCACAATCGCTCGTAAGCATCAGGGACAGTAACAAAAAGAAGTGTCCCTCAATGATTACCAAGATCCATTTTTGGCGAATGTGCAAAATTACAATTAGTGCATGGAAGTGCTATGAAGCAATACCATATATTTGAATTACTTAATGCATAAGTTGAAATTTTGCACAGTTTTCGGCAGCGAACAAGATTATTTTGTAAAAAAATAATGCATAAATTGAAATTTTGCACAGATTAGCAGCGCTCCGCCGGCTGTGTTCTGAAAGAGTTCTCTGGGATGCCTATAGTTCGTTTGTAGGTCGCTGATTTTTATGAAAAGAAACAATATTTTGTATGCATAATGGCATGCGCTACAAAATGTGGGCATGGCAGGCAGATTTTACTTTCCCATGTCTAAAATAGTCGAAAAAATGGTGAAGATGCCCATGTTTTTTCCTTGAATCGGTTGCAAAGTGGTGCGAAGTGGAGTATAGTGGAGATATAA